>Ga0310786_10003388_pt1 | contig 23229 bp, 40 predicted proteins | sample AusTroGonzalo_MG_FD_203881 | JGI IMG/M metagenome (GOLD analysis project Ga0310786, IMG submission 203881) | Bovine rumen microbial communities from tropical cattle in Woodstock, Queensland, Australia - Gonzalo_03 (v2) (version 2) | ecosystem: Host-associated > Mammals > Digestive system >...
GAATGCTTCGGCAGAGGCTTGGTATAACCAGTTGATGAACCAGATTAAAGGAACTTCCAGAGCCGACTTAGACCTTTCCAACCGTCAGTACAAGATGGATGAAAGACGCTACAGAGAACTGCACGGCAAAGACCCTAATTCTGGAAGTGGCTTCTCCAATATGGCTAGAATCACCCAGAACTGGAGAGACAGGAACAACGCAATCAGAATGAATGAAGAAGACAATTCCGCTACGGCACTTGCGAATTACCAGAGTGCTTTGGCAAACAATGCTTCAACCTTGGCACAGGGATGGTCGAATTACATTCTTCCATACTACGTCAACCAAGCAAACAGAAATGCATAAGGAGAGGGAAACCTCTCCTTTCCTTTTATAGGAGGAAAGATGCCTAGAGTAAATCAATTAGACAACGAACCGAAGAACAAAAACAACGGTAACAATAAATCGAATACTACCTATACCGACAGGAGGGCTAGGACTACCCAGACCACGGCAAAAACAACTCAGTCTACGGCAAAAGCTACTCAAAGCACAGGAAGGGCGAAGAATACCACAACTACGCCTAAAACAACCGTGCAAGACCGCAAGACCACGCCTGCAAAAACGCCTGCTAAAACAACAAGTGTAAAGGCAAATACCCAGACCGTTAATGCAAACGTAAACACATTTGATTTAGCTGGCACGAATCAGGCACAGAACGGTCTCAAAACGGAAGTTAAAAGGGAAGAGGGAAAGACGTTCGTTCCAGAAATTCCAGATGCAAAAGATAGCAACGAAGGTCTTACATATGCCAATCTGGTTCAGAATCAGGATGTTCTTTCCAGTATGGCTGATGACTCCAGCAGAAAAGCACAGGATGTTGTCAATAAAATCGGTACTACGTTTCAGGCTGTCAAGGGGATGGCTAAAGCTTATACAGATACGCAAAGGAAAGCTAAGGAAGAGCGTTACTATCAGGCAAACGAAGAGCGTATGTCCGTAGCCGACAAGCAGAGGGACGAGTATATTTCGTCCTTTACTCAGGAAGACTATGACAATTCCTTCAACCAAGACGGGACGTTAAAAGACTTCGGTTCCATTCTTAAGGAAGATAAGAAAAAGATAGATTATTACAAGTCCATCGTTAACCTTCAGACTACTGGGCAAGTTGAGGGGCAACAGCAATATATCGACGACGCAAGGAAAGAACTGGAGCGTCTGCAAAAAGAGTACGATTATTATTCATCTCTGGACAAGAAAATAAATGCCATCAGCGAGAAGAATATGCTAGACAGCTTCTTAGCTGAAGGGAACGAAGAAGAATACAGACGTTACAGGGATATGTTCTCTCATAGTGAAGATACGACCTTGGAACGTTTTGGAACTCTTCAGGGAAAGATACTTACCGAATTCGTAAATACGATACCATCAGCCGTTGACCAGACAGTTCTTGCAAGCAAGTACGGAGCTGTAAATGAAAAGGTCGATGAAATCGAGGCGATGCATAATTCTGGGGATATTGACGACAAGACTTATGCCGAAGCGATGAAGTATTACGATGAGTACATCCAGAAAGCGGAGAACGATTACTATACTGGTGTTTCCCAGACGATTCAGCAGGGAGCTGATATGTTCAGCAACAACGCCTACTACAATACGAGCGAAATACAGCAGTTTATGTTGCAGGCTGGAGAGTCTACGGAGCAATTCCTGATACATTATCTTACTGGCAAAGCTGTTGCCAGTCTTTTTTCGTCGGAGGAGGCGTTAAGGCAGGCTGGGGAAAGCGTAATAGCCGACAGCATCAGTGAAGGAATAACAGGGGGTGTTTCCCCTGCTGTACTGGAAACAGAGCTGGCAAAATATTCACCAGACAAAATCATTCAGATAGGAGCTAATGCATTGGGTGGCAAAAACGCAACTCTGACGATGGCTCTATCAAGCAAGACCAGTAGGTTCAACCAGCTAATTGAGCAGGGCGTTGACCCTATGACTGCCAACAACAACTCGTGGCTGTACGGTGGTGCATCGTGGGGCGTTGAAACATTAGGTATGGAAAGAGTTGTAAAACTGCTCTCCATTCCAGCAACCACGGACATCATCGGTTATCAGTTGCTTTCAAACGTTGTGTCTGAAGGTCTTGAAGAAAACGCAGAAGATATCGTTGACAAGATGATAGACTCTGCTACTTTAGGGACTCCGTTTGAGCTAGACCCTAAAGAAATGCTCACGGAATTCTTGCTTGCGTCAGCATCCAGTTTAATGATTTCTGGCGGTGCATCCGCAATCAACGTTGGGAGTCAGGCAATAGATGTTCAGAAAGCTCTGAACGCCAGAAGAGACATCAGGGAAAGCGTCATAAATCAGGCGAGCGAGATGAAATTCACCCTAGCTATCAAGAACAGACAGGAATACGACCTTGCAAAAAATGCGATGGAAGTGCTGGAGAGGAACGTACCCGATATGTCTCCAGAACAGCTAGACTATTTTGCTAAATACAAGAAGATGGTTGACGCTGGTATCTCCGCATATGAGCAGATGTCGCAGACGACTGGAATCGTATTCCCTTCTGAAGAAGTTATGCAGTTCAGCAAGAGCGAAACGAACGAGGCTGTCGTTGGGGCAATGAATCCAGACATCAACGAGGATATTAAAGCGAAGGTAGAGCTGGATGATGCCCAGAGCAGAATTGAAAACAACTTCGCCCAAATGGAACAGAACGAGCTTGATTATCTTACGGCAACACAGCTCGTTTTAAATCAGAGTGGTTACGGGGATATCGACGCATATCTCTTTAACAATATGGACGAGAAGAAGAAGAACGAAGCCCTGATTGCTTCGGATTTAGGAAAGCTCGTCGGTCTGAATATCAACGTCACAAATAGCGAAGGCATTAAAAATGCCATCTTGGAAAACAATCCAGAACTGTCGGAAGCGGAGCTTAACGACATAGTCGCAAGCACCAACGGAATCATCGTCAGTAAAAACAGAATCTACATCGATTCAACGAAACGCTCTTCGATTCTTTCAACGCTTGTTCACGAGCTTACGCACGGAACTGAAAGCTCAAAGTATTACCAGAAGCTGAAAGATGTTGTTGTCAAGAGCCTCGGAGATAAATGGAACTCAATGGTGGAGGCAAAAGCCGACGCATACGATGAAATTCAGGATTTTGACAGTGAGGAAGCAAGACGAGACAACGCTGAGAGAGAGGTTGTAGCCGAATTCATAGAGAGTCGGTTGAACGACGAGGGATTTATAGATGAGCTGGTTAAGTATGACCAGTCCATTGCCCATAGGTTGCTCCAGAACATCCAGTCAATCGGCAATACGGATGAAACAGCTCGGCTTAAGAAGGCGTTCAAAATGGCTTTCACAAGTGCCGAAGCATTGAAAACCGTCGGAGGAGAAGCTATACAGATGTCATACAAGGAGAATTCACAAATCATCTCTGCACAGAGAGAATTGCTGGATACGAATATTAATAAGCTGGTAGACCAGTTCAAACAGGAGGGAGAAACCCCACAGCAGACGGAAGCCAGAGTCAGGGAGATGTTTGAGAAAGCGTTCAACCAGATGGAAACTATGGCTGATTTGATGCGTGAGAACTCATCCATCCTGCCTACTGAAGTCATCGGCAACGTTCTGCTCAAGGACGCATCTTATGGTTATTCTGTTGAGAACGCCACGGTATGTCCTAGAACTCTTGCCTACAACGAACTGACAAACTATGTGGCTGATAAGGTGGGAAGACCGTTGACGGCTATAGAGTCTTTCTTGGTTTCCCAGAAGCTGTATTCAATTGCTGTTGAGCCTCAATGTCTGTACTGTTATGTTGCTCTGGACAGAAAGTCCTACAACGAATTCGTCGGAAGATACATCGACCAGAGAGACGAAATGCTTAGGAAGTATACGGAAGCTGGTTCACCAAAAGTCGGTTCGTCCGAATATCAGAAGCTTTACGAGGAATTCCTTGGCGGTAGAAAAGACACGAGGAATATGCGTAGGAGATTCGACGGGTGGATTTCGGCATACAACAACGGAGACAAGCTCCTGACAAAATATGATGTCAGGAACGACTGGTCTAGACAGGAAATCGAGAAGAACGGTGGAAGCGACTGGACACAGCTTAAGGATATGCTCAACTATGCTCAGATGGCATCTTGGGCGAAGAAGTCCATCGACTACCGTGCATACTTCGACGACATCAGAAAGATGTCCCAGAAGGTCGTTGACGAACTAAACAAGCATTATGGTTTGAGATGGTATTCATTCAACGACTACACTCCAGCGTACATTCTGGAAAATATGCAACAGTTCACCGATGCTTCATTGAGAGGCTTGATGGGTCTTGCCTATACAAAGGATGTAGACTTCGCAAGGATTTTTGCTCCTACTGGAGTTAACATCAATATCTCGATGTACGTCACAACCGACAAGAACGGCAACTATATGATTGACCCTGTCCAGTCTGCAAACTGGAAGGAAGCCATCGAAGTTAGAAACCAGTACAAGAACGTCGGTATCGTCGTCACAGGCACGAGCTTTGATTCCTGTCTGTGGGCTTTACAGCAAGACTGGTCGGACGTTGTAATCCCGTTCCATATCGTAAGAACTGGTTCAGATATCGCCCAGTATTACAAGTGGTCGGTGTTCAACTCAGAACAGAACGATGTTGTCAACGACAAGAATTTATGGGAAGGGTATGTTGAGTCTCTAACGGGTGTGCCGAGGGATAGTGAGCAGTTCAAGAAAGCGTCCAAGAAGGCATCCAAGATGATTTACCCGTCTGAACATCACAACGACCTTAATACATATCTCAACCTTTGCGACGAGAGAGGTCTGAAACCTAGGTTCTCCTCATTCCTAGAAGCTATGACGGACGAGGATGGAAATGTTGACCCTAGATATATGAAGCTCGTCAACGAGACAAGGCAGTCTGACCTTGAAACCGAATACCTGAAGCCTGAATTCGATATGGACTCTGCTGAAGTTTCGTTTGAGAATTTCAGGGAAAAGGGTGGATACTTCGGTGGATGGTGGAAAGACGGTGTAGAGCTGGATAGAGAAGCCAACGATGTTGCCAACGATGTCTTCGCCTTTGAACGTGGTGATATGGACATCAGCGACGCTAACTACGGTCAGGGCTATGTGGACTTTGATGAGTACACAAGGATGCTTGAAAGCCGTAAGAAAGCTAAAGGCAAGGGCAAACACGGTCTGGGGAATATCCAATATTCTTTCAAAACCGCATCCGATGTTGCAAACGAAACATCGTGGGATGAGTTTAAGGACAAAACACGGGATAGAGAATTCGTCGGTGTATTGAAAGAAAATGGCATTAAAACGGCTAAGAATATGAGAGAGTTCTGGGTGAACCAGAAGATGAAATCTTTTACGTCAAACGATGCCTATGAAATTTCAAGGGAAGATGCGGTAAGTATTGTTAGAGAAAATATACCGAGCAATATTCTTGACGGCTGGTTTAGAAACGCTGACAGTTCATACAAGGAAAAACTTGAAACGTTAATCCTAGAAAATGACGATTTGAGGAATGCAGGGCTCAACCTAGCATACGATAATTACAAAGCGGTCATTGATAGTGACATAAGTTTTGATGAGTTTTTAAACAAAGAGCTTACGTTATATCGTGGAGTAAGGGGACAGACAACAGTTGGCGAGGATGTATTCCTTGCATATACCTACGACGAGAAAACAGCAAGACAATTTGGGAGCAACGTCAAAACGATTTCAATTAAGCCTATCGATACTTTAGGAAGTTACCAGACATCATCCGAAACAGAAATTCTTGTGCCGACTGGTTCAACAGAGTTCAAGACTGGGGATATTCAATACTCTAAAACGAACGGCTCTGATTTTACCGCTAGTGAGGCACAAGAAATCGAAGACAACATCCTTTCGATTTCCGATGACCAGATTCCTATGAAGACAGTCAAGCTTGATTCCAAGACTCTGGACAAGAACAAGATTGCTCAGGTCTTAAGGGATATGCCCGAAGTTAAGACTGAAGAGGGCAAGTGGAAGAGGAACAAGGAAATGATGAACCACGAGTTCCTAGACCATCTTGACCGAATCGTTGAGCTGTCTAAAGAGTACAAGAATCCGCAAATCGAGGCATTGGCAGACTATGCAATGATGGCACAAGCCAGAGCAAACGAGGCTATTGCCAATAAGCGGTATGAATTTGTAATCGACGGCAAGAAATCCAAGGCTGTCGAGAAGGGCGAAAGTCTTAACGATATTATCGGAGACCTCAGCAGAGACCAGATTCAGACGCTGGGTGATTACCTTTACAACTGGCGTAACGTTGACCATATGACAAGAGTTGAAAGACTCGGCAAGGAATACAACGGTGTTAAGGTAAAGAATACGAGCGTGTTCACTAAAGGTCAGGGTGTTACGGCTGATGAGTCAAGGGAACGTATAGCGGAGATTGAAAACGAAAATCCGTGGGTCAAGGAAAAAGCGGAGAGGCTGTGGGAATTCTCCAGACAGAATCTCAAGATGCTTCTGGATGCTGGCATCGTTTCAAAGGACACATACGATTACTACCAGAAGGCTACTCCTCACTACATCCCTATTCAGAGAAACGTAGAGGGTGGTCTTGGTGTTCAGCAGTTAGACCCGAATAAAGCAGACCTTAAGTTCAAGGGAAGCTCCGAGGATATTCTCCCGTTAGACCATAACCTTATTGCTCACACTCAAAAGGTGTACAACACGGTTGCCCAGAACAAGCTCCATAACGAGATTATGAACACGGTTGGCAACCTTGAGGAGATGACTCCTGATGAGATGGAAGATGTCTTTGAAGCCAGCTTCAACCCATTGAGTGTTGACGAGAAGACGGGCAAGAGGATGTACGCCTACAAGAACGGCAAGAAGTTCTCAATGCCAGTAGATGACAGGCTGTACGATTCTTTAGCTCCGTTGCAGAAGCGTGGCAAGGAATTTAAGACGCTCCAGAACATAAACAATTTCAGACGTAATCTTATTACTGGCTGGAATCCGTTGTTTGCTATCACTAATATGATGAAAGACCTTCAGGATGCCGTGTTTAATACGAAGCACCCTCTTCAGTTCAGGCTGAACTATGCCGAGGCTTGGAGGCAGATTCTCGGAAAGGGCGAATTCTATAAGCTATATAGGTCTGCTGGTGGAGGTATGAACTCCTATGTGGATGAGTTTGGCAAGAGCAAGGATATCAAGGCTGACGAAAGAGGAATATACGATATTCTGGAAAACATAAACGACAAGACTCTGAAAAAGGCTTGGAGTGGTTTGATTGCTGTCAACAAGGCAATTGAAACAGCTCCTAGGCTGGCTGAGTTTATGGTTAGTTTAAAGAACGGAAGCACTCTGGAACAGGCGATGCTTGATGCGTCCGAGGTCACGACCAACTTCAAACGTGGCGGTGATACAGCCAAGTACCTGAACAGAAATGGTATGGCGTTCTTCAACGCTTCCCTTCAGGGTTACAGAAGACAGCTACGGAATATTCAGGATGCAAAGGATGGCGGTGTCAAGGGTATGCTTACCTTTATGGCTAAAGCCGTTCTTACTTCTGGTTTCCAGCTTGCTCTTCTCAACCATATGATGTGGAAAGATGATGACGATTACGAAGAACTTTCGGATTATGTGAAGAACAACTACTACATCGTTGCGAAGTACGGCGACGGGAAGTTCATCAGAATTCCGAAGGGTCGTATATCCGCTTTCTACCAGACGGTTATGAAGAACACCAAGCTCACTCTTGAGGGCAAAGTTAAACTATGGGATGCTATGATGGATGACCTGACATCATTTATGGACAACATCGCTCCGAACAATCCGTGGGAGAACTTCATTGCCAAGCCGTTGATTGATGCAAAGAACAACAAGACTTGGTACGGAGGCGATTTAGTGCCGTCAAGGCTTCAGGATGTTCCTGATTCCGAGCAGTACGACGAGTCCACGGACGAGCTGTCAAAGGCTATAGGCAGGTTATCAAAGAAGGTAGCGGATGCAACGGGGGCAGATTTCCTAGAGCTGTCTCCTAAGAAGATTAACTATGTTCTAGACCAGTACTCTGGTGCTATCGGGGATATTGTTCTTCCAGCTTTAACGCCAGCAATCACACAGGAATCAAAAGTTCCGTTTGTCAACGCTGTTCTGGATAAGTTCACTACAGACCCGATTCTTAAGAACCAGAATGTAACCGACCTCTACTCATTAAGGGACGAGGTTACAAAGAGGGCTAATAGTCTGAATGCAACGGACGAGGAAAAGCTGTCCAGCAAGTATCTCTATTCAATCAGTTCGGAAATGGGAGAGCTGTATGGAAAGAAACGTGAGATTCAGGCTGACACATCCTTATCCACTAAGGAAAAGTTTGACAAAGTTCGTGAGATTCAGAAACAGATTAACGAGCTGGCAAAGGTTGGTCTGGCTAACTACGACCAGATTGATGTTACTGGCAACTATGCAACTGTCGGTGATGTCCAGTATTACAAAACAGCCGATGGTCAATGGAGGAAGCCATCCAAATCCCAGTTGAAAAATGTACAAGGCATTTCCGACGAGGATAAGGACGGCTACTTCCAGACGTTCGGTGAAATCTCCGACATCAGGGACGAGATTAAAGCCAACACTCCTGAAGGTCAGAAAGCAAACTATACCGATGCGACCATTGAAGCCATCAGGAATTCCAATATGAGTGCTTCTGGAAAGAACGCTCTGCTGGATTCCTACTACAACTCAAAGACCAGCCAGCATATCAATGATATGGGGTGGTCGGACGAGAAGAAGTTTGACGTAAAGGTTGCGGTGCAGAAAGCCGAAGGTCAGAAGGACGAGAATGGCAAGACGATATCCAATTCCAAGGCTGAAGTTGTAGCTGAAATCTACAGACAGCAGGGAGTTCTGGACGATGTCCTACAATATATTAAGGATAATAATATAGAGCCTTCCGAGATGGGACTCTCCAAGACGGTCTATAAGAACCTCACAGGAAGCAGTTCCAAGAAGAAGTCCAGCAGTTCATCCAAGAAGAAAACGTCGTCCAAATCGTCTAAAACGAGCTCTGGTGGCAAATCAATCAAGGCTAGCGGAGGCAGTTCAATCAAGAAAGTGAATCTTGTCAGCAACCCGATGAAAGAGACCAAGCCGAACCTGAAGAGATACTTCAACGCATACCAGTCGGTATTCGGCAATGGTTCAAAGAAGGTTTCTACTGGTGGTTCACAGACGGTGACCTGTCCTAACTGCGGTAATTCAGTATCATCCAGCACAGGCAGATGTCCTATTTGCGGTGCTAATCTGTAAGAAGAGAGGGAAGACTTCCCTCTCTTTTTTTGTGTCAATTTTGTGTCAAAGTACAAAAATTTGTACAGGAAAACGGGTTTTGTGTCAGATTTGTGTCAAGATTTTTGCCCTATTGCATCCACCTAGTACCACTATAGTACACTTCAAAAAGCCTTTAAAATGGGCGTTTTCATAAGAAAAGCCCCTTTTTACGGGGGCTTCCGATGTTACAAAGTGGTGCCAACTATCGCACTTCAAAGTCCTTTATTTATGGGCTTTTTTGCGATTTTGTGACAATTTGTGTCAATGAATTAAGGCGATAGCATCCTCCTTCAGCTCGTTGTTTGAGGATGCATAGTACAAACTCATATCATAATTTGAGTGTCCGAGCAGTTCAATCGTGGTCTTCTGGTCTACGTTATTGGTGACCAATGAGGTAGCCAGATTGTGCCTTAAGCGGTACATATTGAACTTCACCCCAGCTTTCTTGCAGACTCTGGTGATGACGTTTCCAAGCCAGTTGGAGTCCATATAATGACCGTCGTCCTTGAAGAACAGCGTGTCGTATCTGGCATAGTCCATCAGCTCGTCAAGTATCGGCTGGAGGTTGGCATTGATAGGGATGCTCCTGATTGAATCTGGGGTCTTGCATCTCCTGACTACGTTGGTGTCATCGGATGACGAGCCAAGCTCCTTCGTCACGAAGATGTAGCCATCCCTTATATCGTCCCGTGTAAGGGCGATAGCCTCTGCTGGTCTCATCCCTGTGTAGTACAATACCTCCAACAGGAACACGGCTATGCGGGCGTTGTAGTTGCTCTGGATGGAACTCCTGATAAGCTGTTCCACCTTGTCCAGAATTTCCCTGTCAACGTAGTGGTCACGCTTGGACACGATGAGGTGTGACTGGGGCTTTCTGATGCCGAGCGTAAGGTCACGATAGATGATGTCCTTTGCAAGAGCTGTCTGGATGATGGCGTTCTTCCAGATAGTAAACACCTTGGTGATAGTGCAATCAGTTGCAACGTCAACCATCTTGTTAAGGTCTTCTGCGATGTCGGCTCTTGTAAGGTCTTGCATCCTTGTTTCCCTGTGCTTGATGTACTTGTTGTACAGGAGCGTGTACTTCCGTTTTGTTTCATAGGACAGGGGAGTTGTATCAATAAAGCTGTCAAACATATCCTGTACGGTGGCGTTGGTACGTTTGAGAGCTATCCCCTGTCTGAACTCATAGAGAGTCTTGTCCCTGAATTGGATTGCGGATTCAAAGGCGAGCTTGCAAGACGGATAGTTCCTTTCATTGAAAGTTTTTGTAACATCGGTTTCATCTGTCCTAACACGGACGATGAATGAATACTTCCCAGACTTGTTCATCCTCTGGGTAATATATTCTTCTTTCCTATACTTGTTCATTTCTTCCTCCTTTCGTATAGGCGAGAACCGATAGAGTAAGAGAGACGGGTAAATCTCTAGACTATCGGGTAACCTCTTTCTGAATTTCGTTCGGGTCGAGATTAAGAACGGAACATAATTTAAAGAATAAAGACATAGTCAGACCCCTAGTTCCCTTCTCGTAGTAGTAGATACATTGAGCTGTAGTACCTACCTTGTTTGCGAGTTCCTTCTGGGTCAGCCTCATATCCTTCCTTCTGGCTCTAATAATCTCCCCAAGTTTAACATCTACTTTGTTCATTTTATTACCTCTAGCAATATCATAGCACAGCTAAATCAAATAATCAAATTGATTAATAATGCTTGCAATTTGGAAAATAAGTGCTATAATGAAACTAACCGATGTGGTTAGTGAAAGGAGGAGAAATGACAGTCAGAGCTATGAGAGTGAATGCCAATATGACCCAGTCAGAAGTGGCAAAGGAACTTAACTTAACTACTCTAACGTATCGTAGAAAAGAGCAGGGCAAAGCCGAATTCAAATTCAGCGAACTTGTCAAGCTCTGTGAACTATTCAAGGTTCAGCTCAACGATTTTATGGAGTAGTTATTTTTTTGCTCTTATTCTAACCAAAATGGTTAGCTTCCAGCCTTCCGACGGATGTCCTACTTTATAAGTACCATATCTGCTTAGATGATTAGTCCTCCTTTGGCTATGTAGGGCATCCCTCCGAGGGCTGGAAACGTTCTTTGAAAAATTACCTTTATGCCTATATGCGAGTCAGCGTGTTTTTGTTCATTATTTCCTCTTTTCAGTCATTAATCCAGTATTTATTCCTTTCTAGCACGCTGGCTCTCACATAGGTATAAGGGTAGGAAAGGAGGATATGGAGAAACTACTAACGCTGAAAGAGGTTTGTACGATTCTTCGCCACACGGATGACCCCAAGGGTAGGTTCGTCAGGGAACTGCGAAAGAAGGGTCTCATTGAGGGGGCGAAAATCGGAAACAGACTGCTGTTCAAGGAGAGCTCTGTGCAGAGATACATTGACAGCCAGTTTGATATGCAAAACAAAAAGGCGTGCTCACGACACGCCCCAGTATAGAGTTTTACCCGTCTCTATACCATACATTATAGCAAAGAAAGGAACGTATGGAAAGCATTAAACAAGAACAGACATTATTGGAGAGCATCCAAGAAGTACGTTATTTAATCTCCAAGGAAAGCATCAAGAAGTCTGGGTTCAATGACCACTTAAAGTTCAGCTACGTTGAGCTTGCTGATTTTGAACCTCTGTCCGTGGAACTTTTCTGGGAAAGAAGGGTTACACCGATATTCAAGATTTACATCAACCCATCCGACGGAGTTGAGTATGCATCGCTGATGGTCTACAAGGGTGCAGAGTCAATGGAGATTGCCCTGTTCCCTACGGCAGAAGCAATGATGTCGAACCCAATCCAGTCGCTCGGAAGCAAGATTACTTATTGTCGCCGTTATGCCTATATGATTGGTCTCTGCTTGAGTGTACGAGATTCAGTAGATTCAATGGCAGAGCCTCCAAAGGCGAACCTCGTCACCAACGAACAATGGGCTATGATTAACAAGCTCTACACGAAGGATGAGGTCAAGGCTATGTACAAAGACCTTGGCATTACCAACGGCAAGCAGATTCCGAGGGACGTTGCCCAGAAGATGATTGATAACAAGTCAATCAGCGACAAGGAAGCTACAACCGAAAAGGCGTTCTTCTGATGATGGCGAAGGGCGACCTTACCAAGGCGAAGCAAATCTCTCCAGAGACCAAGAAGAAGGTCTGGGAGAGACAGAACGGGAGGTCGGTGGTATCTGGCTTCCCCATCTCCGTTGAGATGTGCTGTTGCCATTTCATTGGGCGAGGCGAGAAGTCTGGAGTGGGCTACGAATGGAATGTCGTAGGTCTCACTCCCGATGAGCATCGTCTTCTGGATGAGAACAAGCCGTTGAAAATCAACGGAAGAATACGTTACAGCAATGCAGAAATGCAGACATTGATACACAACCATTTGGTTGAGAACTATGAAGGGTGGACACTAGCGAAGTGTTCCTATCACAAATACTGGAAAGAAGAGGATTACGATGTTAAACGAAGAAAGAAAATTTGATATTGAATGGCTGGATGAACTTCCATCCGACTTGGAGATTGACTCCAACAAGAACGACTGGGCAACTCCGTTCAAAGAGTGGATTCTGTCTGACCGAAAGGTCATCAAGCTCCTTATGAAGAACAAGGACGACAAGAGAAAATGCTATGCATCAATCAATGCGTTCATCAAGAAGCACAAGCTGGACTACACGGTCTATTGCGAGAAAGGAAAATACAACATCTACGTTGTAAGAGCGTAACAATGACACAGAAAGACGAAATCTTAAAGTACTTACAGACTCACAAGAAAGGTCTGACATCAAAGGAAGCAATCGAAAAGTTCGGTTGCACCAGACTTGCTGGTCAAATCTGGAACTTGAAGCACAAGGAAGGATGGAACATTAAGTCCGTCACCGAGTGTGTTCCTAACAGATACGGCAGAAACGTGCCAGTATCAAGATACAAGCTGGAGGTATAGGAATGGATTTACTGGAAGAGATTAGACAACTGAAGGAGTTACTAACGGCTTCCATCCGTTCTCTTAAAAAGACAGCAAATGATAGAGCCCAAGCGGAGAAGGACTACAAAATCCTTCTTCGCCAAGAGGCTTTAAGATTACGGGACGAAGGTATGGCGATAGGGATGATTACCCTTACCGTCTATGGAATTCCAGAAGTTGCGGAGGCACGCCAGAAGCGTGATATCACAGATGCGACGTACACGGCAAATCTTGAAGCCATCCAGTCATACAAATTACAGCTCCGTCTTATTGACAATCAGGTAGGACGTGAGTGGGGCAATACTGGAGGACAGCTATGAAAACGGACAGCTTTGTATTCTATCGTTCATTCTATGAGGCAATCAAGGAACTTCCAGACAGCGACAGGCTGGCTATGTATGACGCTATCTGCGAGTACGCTTTGGAACACGAGAACACGGCTGGCACGCCAGTTTCTAGAGGAATGATGGCATTAATCATCCCTCAACTGGAAGCTAACTTTAAACGAAGGGTAAACGGAATGCAAGGTGGAAGACCTAAATCCGATACCAAAGCAAAACCTAACAATAACCCAGCTGAAACCAAAGCCGAACCTAATGTAAATGTTAATGTAAATGATAATGTAAATGGAAATGTAAATGTTAATGATAATAGGAGATTTATACCTCCGACATTGGAAGAAGTGCAGGAGTATTGCAGACAGAGAAACTCGTCCGTGAATCCTAAAACCTTCTACGAATATTTCCAGACGGGTGGTTGGAAGGATTCCAAGGGCAACAAGGTCAAGAACTGGAAACAGAAGCTTATCACTTGGGAGCATAAGGATGCGAACACAAATGTGTTCAAGGAAGACAAACTTCCTACCTATTCTACCGACAAGAACACATCTATGGATGATGACGAAGCCAGAGAACTGCTGGCACTGATGGGGAGGGCGTAATGAAAAGAGGTACTAGAACATTCAGATGGAGATTCAGACGGGTGGAGTTAGATGCTGAAAGGCAGAGGCTTGCTACCGCATTGTTAAATACAAGTGAAGAATTGATGAAGATTCACTCTGACATCAGCAAAAAGACATTTGACAGTATGATGGGTGACCCTATTACCCAAATCGAAAAAATCTTTAAGATTGGGGAACAGAAATGAAACTGATAATTAAAAATGCTACTGATATGGCAGAACTTGTGGCAATCCTTGTCAACAACAACTACCTAGTACAAGTTGAGGGCAGGGAAGAAGATTTAAGCGATTACACTTCTATTGTCGAATATTCTGTGGAGGTGCTGAATGCTGACAAGTAATCAGAGGGATATATTGGCGAGTATGATAACAGACCTTAATTCCCATATAGAGGGCAAGAATCTGGATGTAAGTGGTCTGATTGAAGACTACGAACGGAACAGAAATTTTATTGAAAAGGTCTGCATAGCAATGGAGAACGAGAATGTTGTGGGTTGATTGCTGTGTTGAAGAGAAGAGAGCCGTTAAGGAATGGGCGATGTGCCAGACTGGAATCCTTCGGGCATATAAGAACGGAGAGATTAACGGACTCACTTATCGTTCCTATAAAAAGAAACTGGCTGAACTATTAGACAACATTGAGAGGTACTACGATGCCAAATACGAACAAGTGTGAAGATTGTGGAAACTATGACGGAGAGCATTGCCTCTTCTTCAAGATTAACTACGATGCGAAACCGATAACGCCGAAACGTACCGATGGCTATTGCGACCACTTTAGGGAGGTAGAAACAGATGGGCTGTATATGGATGAAATGGGATGAATGCACATTTTCCGACTGGGAAGATGAAGAGGTAGATGCGATTGATGATTGCGAGAAATGTCCTCACTTTAAAGAGTACTTTCCAGAGAACGAGGAATACGCAAAGCACGATGCACAACTTCGTGGATGGGATTGGAGAGAAGCAAGGGGTGATTACGACTAATGTGGGAAGAACAATGTAAGAGATGCACTAGAGCAAGGTTTATAAAAGCAACTTGGGACGAGCCATCGGAATCTTGGTGTGTCCTAGACAGAGATGAGTGGGATGATGATGATGCGGATTGCCCAAAGTTCCACGAAAAAGGGGATTACGAATGATAGCAATTCTATTAATTAATATGCCAAACGGAGAAAAGCCAGAAGACTATGAATTTAGATATGCATTGCTAGGACATAAGCAAGGAGAATTTCCAATCTACAAAACGACTCTGGAGGTTAGAGGTGGAAAAATTAAACCGATGCCACATTCCAAGCAGATGGAAAACAGATGGTTCTCCGATGACTATTCAAAAGGATGGAACGATTGCCTAGAGGAATTAGAAAAATGATTACATCTACACAGACAATAGTAGTATCGCACGATGACTCATATGCAGATTTATACCGACAAGCACTAAAACCAGAAGAGGGGTGGATAATCACGGAAGATACCATCGCAACAACATACTCAAAAACAATTTGGTACAAATACGGAGAGGAAATAGAAAAATGATAGTAGTCAAGGAGATGTTATACTTTATGTTCGCACTTATACTTATCTGCACCCTGTTCTGTGTACTGATTGGATGTGGTTGGGTTCTAAACACACTTTGTAAGGAACTCTTGGATATGGATGTTGTCTCTTTATTGAGGCTGGGGAGGAAGAAGTAATGTACGAGTGTTTCCATTGCGGGCACAACTCGGTAGTCTGGCAAAGCGATTTCAGTTTTGGAGACTGGGGTCTGGAGGGCGAAGGAATAGTCCACGTCCTCCATTGTGCGAATTGCGGAGCAGAGATTGAATACTACGTCAGAATTGACGAGGAGGAAGAGAATGAAAGTAAGGATATTCAGCAAGGGTAAGGGATGGTACGTTAGTGCCACCAACTACAAGGACAAAAACGATAAAGCCTATATGAACGTCAAGTTCCCGATGAAGGACGAACCTATCTACAAGACACAGGAGAGAGGGTTTGACTACACGGATATTGACGTACTGGAAGCGAAGTTTGAATCCAAGGACAAGAAGATTGTGATGTGTGTCTTCAAGTACGAGCCAGTCTTCACCAAACCAGTCCAGCAGACCTTGACAGGAGACGGAAGGGATATGATGGGGCACATTGACCACTCGGTAGTCGTGAACCCAGACGAGCTCCCGTTCTATTAATGGCTGACAAATTCAAGTGGTATGCCCAGAAGGATGGCGAGGTCTATGAGGGAAGTTGCCGAAAGATACAGGAAATCACAGGGCTGAATGAGTACAAGGTCAATCGGTCTATGAATGACGGGAGACGATACAACGGGTGGTTAATCTATCGGGAAGCGATTGACTACGAGAACGCCATCTACGATATCGTGGATGATGACAATAACATCATCTTCTCTGGTAACGAGGAACAGATTGAGAGACATTTCAAGTTCAAGATGCTCAAGATAAAGAGCTATCTGGACGGACGGATGCTGTTGAAGAAGAAGTATCGGGTCTTCCGACAGAACGAATTCAACAAGCCGAAGTACCATCCAGAATCCGTAGACATCGCAACGATGCTGAAGATACACGGCAACACCATTGCAAACGGAAGAACTCTGGAAAGGTCTCTTAACGAGCTGAAACAGATGGGCATCAAAGTGGACATAGAGAAGTCGGCACATTGGAAAAATTGGTACGTTCTCACGAGGAGGGACAATGCAGAAGCCAGAAGTTAGAGCATTCAAAAACGAGTTAAGGAACTACGCCTACTATTGTTCCAGAATCGCCTCGCTGGAGGAGAGCATTGAGTTTATGTATGACAAACTGGGGGGTGTCAGAGGCATTGACCCCAGCAAAGAACCTCTCCATACCCAGCCGTCAAAAGAGTTTGAGTATATGGTTAGGGATAAAATAACCGATTTGGAGAAAAATAAAGCCCTCTACGAGGCGAAAAGGGATTACATTGACCTGATACTAAGGAAGATGGAAACGTCCGTTAGAGGGGCTGTAATTGCCGTCTACGTCAAACAGGAGAAATGCATCAAGGTAGCTGACCAGAACTTCTTGAGCTCAACTGGGCTACAGAAGAGGATGAATCGGGCAATAGAGGTGGCTCTACTATGAAGTTTGAATCGCCTTATGCCGATATGTTCCAGAAGAAACCCCAGAAGGGTACTCGCTTCCGATTTGAGATAGCTCTGGATACGCTGGCTGATGCCGACGTGATAGAGGAGCTGGTCAAGAAAGCGAACAAGTCCGAGTACGTTCGCCAGCTCATTCGGGAAGACATAAAAAAAAGAGGCTAATTGCTAGCCTCTTTTTGCATCTCTCGGAAATGATACAGCATTTCAACAGCACGAAGTCGGACAATGTCACAGTAGACTTTTGCCTTTTCTATATCGGCATTATCAAGACCGTCCACTATCTCGTGTAGTTTTCTTGCGTTCGCATCAATCGTTCCGAGAAGAACCTTTAAACTCTTCTCTCTGTCCATTTTCCCTCCTCATATCCTCTCGGATTAGTTCAATAAGATACTTCCTTATATTCGGCTGTTTGTAAAGCCAGTCAACTACATCCTTGTCTGTTTCCAGATTCAAGTCAAAGGTAGTACGCTTGATGTTCTTTCTTCTCCAAGCGTAAAAGTTATCCATATCTCTTCCCATTCTTGTGTCCTCCGACACCATTTTATCACCTCCCTTTAGAAGATATCCACTTCGGATACATACAGATTGAATTTGTCTGTAGCCCAAGCGTCCACCTTATCGCCAGAGTAGGACATCATATAGTCCTTCACATCCTGCTCCGTGCAAGGTTCTTTGCTTTCATAACCAGCGATATCGCCATCTTCAAATTCAATGAACCAGTATCTGCTCTTTTCCATTTTTCCCTCCTTCTTCTGGGTAACCGACGTACTCGCCAGTCACCATATTTGTGTGCCACCTTACCTCTTGGTAGCCACCACAATAGACACCGACCAGACCTTTCCCGTATGAGCAGAACTTCACCCACACAGGAACTCTGATTGTCTCCTCGTGCCAGCCCGTCTTCTTGCAGAGGGCTTTCCTTGAGTTGGCAAAGATGCCTCTTCCGACAACACGAAGCCCGTACTTTGTGCTGACCCATCTTACATTAACCTCGTTGCCTTCTTCATCAAAGATGGCATCAAAGTCCATAAGCCCGTCGCTTTCAAGGATGCGTAGCTTCATATTGCATTCGTGAATGCCTTCCTGTTCAACCTTGGAAGACAGGAAACAATCGTCCTCGTCTACCAGACCAGCGTTGATTCTTTCCCGTCTTTCTGTGATTGAGTTGATAAGGCGTTCCTTGTCCTTAAGGACTTTCTGCTTCAGTTCCTCTCCGTACATCATTCGTCTTCCTTTCTGACCCAGTAATTGCCGACGCATAAGTACGAGCAATTCCAAGTGTCGTATAGTGTCCCTTCACGGGCACAGGACAGATGGTTTGCCATCGAGATGATGCACCACTTGTCCCAGAAGTAGAAGTCGTCAAGGAATTCCTTGACCTTGAACTTTCTTCCGTCGTGTTTCCTCGGCTGTTTGCACTTGAACCATCCGTGGTTTTCAAGGTACAGCTCGTAGACTTTCGGGTCATTCGGCATACGGCACTTCTTCAACCCGATTTCGCATAGGTCTTTGTAGACCTCTTCCCAAGGCAGGGAAGAAGCTTTCGCAATCGCTCTCACGACGCAATCGCCAGTCTTCCAGCCTTTCGGGTTGACGTTTTCCTTTACGAATTTCATAGCTACCACCCCATCGTGAACGTGCATCCACATTCAAAGACGTTGTTCGTCCAGTCTGCGATTGTATCCATCGTAACGAGTAGGTCACGTCTGTCAATCGTTAGACGTGGGCTGTTGGCACAACTTACCTTGATGTGGCACTTCCCGTCGTCGCTGTAATAAGAGAATTCAATCTCGTAATTGATAGGGTCTGTGAAACCCTTATGGAGTTCAATGAATCTCTGGTGATTCTCTCTGAAATCCTTCAAGAAAGTGCTTATGTGTTTAGTGTCCATTTTCTTCCTCCTTCGGTACATTCGTACCCTAGAACACCCGAAGCTCGGATGCTCTAGGCTAGGAATCTAGCCTCTTTTCCATCTCCCGTTGAAGGTTTCCTCGGTTGTGAAGTCGTCCCAATAGGTATTGGTTCTTATCCAGCCGTTCTTCTGCCAAGTGTCAATAGAAATGTAACGCTTGCAGATTGCACCGATTGTTTTGCATCCGTCTTGGTCTTCGCCGACAAAAACGTAACCATCTTTCCCGTACTTTTCTATCAGTTCCAAGATGTGACCATAATCCGATGAATTGATGTTGATTTCTTCCATTTTTTCCTCCCTTGGTGTTCTCCACCTTTAACCCTTCAAAATTGAGGGGTTAAAGCTAGAGGCTAGATGTTCTTACCTAGCCATAGCTCGTGACGTAATCGCCACTTGATTAGACCCTTTTTCTTCTGGAATCTTACGACCTCCAGAATGTCTCGGATAGAGCCGTATCCGTGCCAGACCTTTGTGCCGTCAGCGAATGTCAGTATGAGCTTGTAGTTCATCTGTCTCGGTACTCTCTCAATCCTTCCAGCAAACTTACCAGACCCCACTCGTAAGCCGTGAAGCTGTCCTCGTTAACGTCGTAATCCTGTAGACCTCTGGAACGATACAGCCTGTCATCCACCTCTCGGATGTAGTAGTCGATGTGCTCATCCAAATCAGCGAAGGTATCGATTGCTCCAGCCATTAGCTCTTCCAGAGAAAACGTGTTTGGGCTGTTCTCGTTGAAGTACATCATCGTCAGCCTTACAGCCAAATCCCGTCTGGTCATTGTTCCACCTCATCTACGTCGTTTTTCCATACGGCATAGCTCAATAATGGTTTCACTTCATCCCAGCTCATAAACAGCTCTCTGTTTGTTGTCTCGTGGTGGATTATGTCGTTCCAGCATCCACCTTCTTCGTACTCTTTTTCGTAGGTGACTCGGTAGATTCTCCAGTTGGCATCCTCTACGACACCCTTGTCGATTTCAGCCATTTTCTCGATGCATCTCTGCCAGTTCCCATAAGCTGTCGGGTCGGCACAGACAACGCTTGCGATTTCATACCATTCTCTTTTGATAAGTTTCATTGTTTTTCCTCCCTTTAGTGCTTCGCACCTTTGAACCTCCGACGATTCGGGGATTCAAAGCTGGGAAGCTCCCAGCGTTTTGTTACTTGACCAGCTCGAACATCTCTGTGAAAACCTTTATCAGTTTTTCATTGCGAGTTTCGTTTTTCTTCAGTCTTGGCATCTTGTGAAAGCAAATCCATCCAGCCAAGTCAATGCTCGTGATGTCGATGACCAGACCGTTGTCGTATGAGTATTCAATGTATCGGTTAACATCAATAATCTTTGCACCCATTTCAACCAAATCTGTCAGCCATTTTGTAGCCGAACAAGCTGTAGATGTTAAGACCATTCTGTCGTAACCGAACTTTCTCATAAAGCGAACGTAGTTGCACAGCTCCACATCAGACCAGATGATATCTTTTACCCAGAGTTCATTGTCTCTCAAGGAGCGTTCAAACTTCTTGCCGTTTCCGAGACGATATTCCTTGTCCGTTTCTTGCATCGCATAGATGAAATGAATGTAGTAGTTAATGTCATCGGCATCCTTCGGGAAGTGTGCCAGATATCCGTTTTCAGTTAAGACGGGATATCTTTCAAGATTCTTCTCGACCATATCTGGGTCATCGCTGACCTTGTTGATTGCGTTCACTCTGTAGATGGCATCGATGTCATCGTAGTGATTTTGAAGTGCATCAAGAAATTCCCTTCTTAACTGGAGCTTCTGTCTCTGCACAGCTTCCATCTGTTTCTGTTCTTTTTTAGTCATTTTTTCTCTCCTCCTATTGGTGTTTAACACCTTTAGACACCCGACAATCGGATGCCTAAAGCTGGTAAATACCAGCTCGCATTAACGCAGTTAATCGTCCTTTTTTGGTTCTTCCCTGATTGGGCTGAAACCACCGACTACAAAGTTCGGATAGATGAATCTGCTCTCAAAGTAGTCTCTGGCAAACACCATCGCATCAAGCAAATCAACACCTTTGCACCAGAACCCCGTGCCACTCTCGTTGTTGTTGTGAAAGTGAGCGATGTTCTCTCTCTGTTCATCCAGAAATGTTGCGAAAATCTTTCTGGCTGGGCTGTGCATCCTAACCCCGTTAAGCGTGTAATCAATAACGATAATCATTTTTTTCTCCTCCTCCAAGCTTTTTAGCTTGTATGAATGCCCGAATAAATCGGACACTCGTACAAGGCAAAGAGCCTTGTTTAGTCGTCGTACAGAACGCTTTCCAAATCCCATCCGTGGATGGCTAACTGGATAAGAGCCAGTACACAGCCAGCGATGATTATCGCCAGAATGATGATGTCTTCGGTAGTCATTCCAGACCCTCGCTTTCTGCCCATTCGTCGTGAAGCTCGTGTGCTTCTCTCACCTTGTGTTCAGCCAGAATGAAATAGCCCCAAAGAGCATCTCCGTCTTCAACACATTCAGCGTAATACTCGAAATCTTCAGCGAGTTCCTTCAGCATCTTGATAAGTTCCTGTTTCATTGTTCTTCCTCCTCTTTTCCCACTCTGCTTTTGCTCGGACTTGTGACCGACCTCGGTAGCATTAAGAAAGCTGGTTTCCCAGCCTAGTCTATTTCGGGTCTTATTATCTGGAGATGCATCGGACGACCTTTTGTATCTTTCAAAGTAAGGTCGCCCCAGCAGTACAGCTCACGGACGATAGCCAGCGAGCATTCCTTCGCATTAGGGTCGTTCTCGATGTCCCAGCCGAACACCTTCCAGAGGTCTGGAAAGCTGTCGAACTTCTGGGTCTCGCCATTGTACAGCATTAAGATTCCGTCATAGATTTTGATTGATTTTGTCATTTTTTGTCCTCCCACCAAGCTATTCAGCTTGTATGAGCATCCATCCGTAGATGGGTACTCGTACAAGGGGATTAGCCCTTGTAATTGAATCGATATTCACGGATAACTCTGGTCGTCTTGTCTGGGCTTAAAGCACTCAATCTGGTAGCGATATAGCCAGCCATCGTGTAGCTTCTTGTGACCCTGTCCTTAAACCAGCCGATTGCCGAAATGCTGTTAGCGTAGTATTCTGCACTGATGGTGTTCGTTGTTGAAAATACGACCTTTCTGCCGTTCAGTTCTGTGACTGATTCGGTTATCTCGTAGTTTCTGTCCAAATCACCGAGAATGTTCGCATTTACACCAGCCTTCTTGAATTCCTTCGGATATCTGTTCACGATTTCAGTAAAGTTCATTGTTTTCCCTCCAAAGCCATTCGGCTTATAAGAACATCCGTCCGAAGACGGGTGCTCTTACAAGACTTTTGGCTAGTCTTGTTTGTAGTAGTGCTGAATCCACATATGCTCTCTCATATCGGTATCAGCACCGATGTTCCAGATGTCAGTCAGATAAGCACCAACTTCCAGATATCCTTTGGTCGTTCTGGCAACTACTTCGAGCCAGACATCCATCCGACCAGAGCCAGAGCAGTAAGCGTCGAAGACTCTTCCGTTGGTGCGAACTTCTGCGACGGCATCGATTATCTTGTATAAGGAATCGAAGTTATCTTCCTTTACCAGAACGTGATTCACGACTATCTCGGCATAGTCCTTGACGGAGCTTTCATCGTCCTTCATCCACTTGATAACCTCTTTCGCTCTCTCCAAATCGGAGATGGTGAAAAACTCTTTGTAGCTCTTTGATAAATTGACTTTCATTGTTTGTCCTCCCTTGGCGACTTCGCCTATGAGCATCCGATGTTCGGGTACTCATAGCCAAAGGGGTGAAAGCTCACCCGATTAACTTACGAACGTTGTCGTACAGCCTGAAATACTCTTTGGTCAGTTTGTCATCAAGTTCGTGGAAGAAATCTTCGTCGATTTCGTGCAGATAGCATTTGGCGAACAGCAGAGCCCC
>Ga0310786_10003389_pt1 | contig 23228 bp, 9 predicted proteins | sample AusTroGonzalo_MG_FD_203881 | JGI IMG/M metagenome (GOLD analysis project Ga0310786, IMG submission 203881) | Bovine rumen microbial communities from tropical cattle in Woodstock, Queensland, Australia - Gonzalo_03 (v2) (version 2) | ecosystem: Host-associated > Mammals > Digestive system >...
AAGGTACACCTTCTGGTAGGCTTTCAGCTCCTTTACGGGACGGTCAACGCTGGCCTTCTTGTCGCTGACATAGAGCTGCACGGTCTCTGCACCTGCACGACTACCCGTATTGGCAACGTTGACGGTGAAGGAGATCTTCTCGTCAGCCGAAAGCTGTTGTTTATTAGCAACAGGCTTCCCCAACTTAAAGGTGGTATAGCTCAGTCCGTGACCGAAGGCGAAGAGGGGCTTTGAACTTTGAACTTTGAACTTTGAACTTTGAACTTTGGGGGGCAAATCTGCCCAGCGGTAGCCCACGAAGACATCTTCTTTGTACTCCTCATCAATCACCTTGTGGTCTGCACGCCATTCGCCGGGGAAGGCCTTCAAGGCGTGGGCACCGCAGTCTTCGAGCCGCTGGAACCATGTGTAGGGCAGCTTGCCCGATGGGTTGACGTCGCCAAAAAGGACGGAGGCGATGGCGGTGCCGGCTTCAGAGCCGAGGAACCATGCCTGCACGATGGCTGGCACCTTATTGGCCCAGGGCATAGCGACTGCGTTGCCGCTGATGTTGACATAGACCATGCGGGGATTGACCTTCAGAATGGCTTCGATGAGCTCGTCCTGACCGTAGGGCAGTCCGTACTGCTTACGGTCGTGACCCTCACTGTCCTGGTAGTCGCTCTTGTTCAGTCCTCCGAAGAAGATGACGACATCAGCCTGCTTGGCTTTCTCCACGGCTTCAGCTGTCAGCTCGGCCTGTGAACGGGTCTCGCGAAGGCTGCGGCCTACGGTGACGCCGTCAAAACTCTGGATGGTGTCGCCGACGTAGCCACGGGCGAAAGAGAGCCCCACCCCCGACCCCTCCCGCGTGGGGGAGGGGAGTAGATAGTCATGGCCAGTGAGAGCACGTGAAAGTCCGTCAAGGGGAAGTATTTCGTGCTGTACCTTCAAGGAAGAGGAGCCGCCGCCGACAGTCATCATCTTGATGGCGTTCTCGCCGACAACTAATATCCTCTTGTATTTGGCAATATCAAGTGGGAGTAAAAACTGACTGCTCCCCTCCCCACCGCGGGAGGGGCTGGGGGTGGGGCTGTTCTTCAACAGCACAATCCCTTCCTCGGCAATCTTCCGGGCTGCATCATAGTGGGCATCGGAGCAGAGGAAGCCGTAGGGCTTCTGGCGCTGCATGGTGGTACGGTAGAAAAGGCGCAACACACGGCGCACTTTCTCGTCCAGCTCCTTCGTGGTGTATTTGCCATCCTTGATGAGCCGCTTGTAGGCCTCCGCCATGTGATAGCTGTCGTAGGCATTGGTGCGCCCCATCGTCAGGCCGTCCGTCCACGTGCCGAACTCGAGGTCGAGGCCGTTGGTGATGGCCTCCTCGGTACTGTGGCAGCCGCCCCAGTCGCTGATGACCACCCCATCGAAGCCCCAGTCCTGCTTCAGAATCTTGTTGAGCAGGATGTTATTATGACAGTTGTGTTGGTTCTGATAGAGGTTATAGGCACCCATGATGGCCCAAGCGCCACCCTCCTGCACGGCGGCACGGAACGCCGGCAGGTAGATCTCGTGCAGGGCACGGTCGCTGACCTTGACGTTCACCTGATGGCGGTATTCCTCGTCGTTGTTCAGGGCATAATGCTTCACGCAGGCTGCTACGCCATTCGACTGCAAGCCCTGAACGTAGGGAACCACCATGCGCGAGGCCAAGTAGGGGTCTTCACCCATATACTCGAAGTTACGGCCGGCCAACGGCGTGCGGTTGATGTTCACACCAGGGCCGAGGATGACGTTCTTCTTGCGGTAGAGCGCCTCTTCGCCCAATGATGTGCCATAGAGACGGGCCATGTCGGGATTCCACGTGGCAGCCAGACAAGTCAGTGCGGGGAAGGCCACACACGAGTCGTTGGTCTGTCCAGCCTGCACCCACTCATCCCACAGCACGTCGGGGCGTACACCGTGAGGGCCGTCATCCGTCCAGAGGTCGGGAAATCCGAGGCGCTTCACACCGGGGCTCGAGAACTTCGACTGCGCATGGATGACGGCAATCTTCTCATCGAGGGTCATGCGTTGCAAAGCATCGTCGATGCGCTGCTCCACAGACTTACTCTCATCAAGATAGACCTGCGCCCTTGCGGGGCTAATGAATAAAGTACAATGTATAAAGATTAATGCAATGAATCTCCTTTCCATACTTCTCTTTTCTTTATTCTCTTTTCTTTATTCTTTAGCGCGAAGCGCGCTGGAACACTCGTACGTAGTCTACTTCCATCGTGGCGGGAAGGGCACCCTCATCAACGCCTTGAGCACCACCCCAGTCACCGCCCCAGGCGAGGTTCAGGATAACGTAGAACGGATCGTCGTAAGGCCAGTCGTCGCGGCCCAAGCCCTTGTTGTCGTATGAGAGCTGCACCTTGCCGTCGACGTAGGTAGTGATGTTCTTTGCAGTCCACAGGATGGCATAGGTATGGAACTCGCCCTCAGCGCCTTCGCATTTCATCTCGTGCGTAATCTGTGTGCCGTTAGAGTGCACATGAGCATTGGCGTGCAGGCTCGACGACACATAGTCGGGATGGTAGCCAACCTCTTCCATAATGTCTATCTCGCCGTCGGCAGGCCATGAGCGGAAGTTCACAGGCATCATCCAGAAGGCTGGCCACGTGCCCTTTCCCTTCGGCAACTTGATGCTGGCCTCGATGTAGCCATACTGCCAGCCCTGCTTCACCTTCGCATAGACACGACCGGAGTAGACCTTGCCGTTCTCCTTCAGTGCGGTGATGCGGAGCTTGCCGTTGCGAATCTCAGTGACGAGCGAGCCCTCTGGTGTCTTGTGGTTGACGTAGTTCTGCAGTTCGTGGTTCACCCAGCCGCTGTTTTTCACCTCATGGGTCCAGTCGTCCGCGTTCAATTCCGAACCTTTGTCGAACTCGTCCTGCCACACCAGCGTATAACCCTCAGGGGCATTGTAGGCCGACTGCGCGGCAGCTGCCTGTGTGACGGCAATCGTCTTGCGTGCGGCACCCGACATGAGGATGACGTTACCCGTGCGCTCACCCGTCGTGGGGTTGGCACCCACCGTCACGGTCACCGTACCCGTCTGTGAAGTAGTGTTCTTGGCATCGACGCTGATGAAATCGGCATCGACGTATGCTCCCCACTCTTTTCCGGTTGTGGTGACGTTAATGGTATAACTGCCACCGTCAACCGGGATGCTGATACTTTCCTGCGACGCCGTGATGGTCACGGCAGCAGGCTGCGGATCGTCGTTGTCGCTCCCACCGCAGCCCCAGAAGGCTACGGCGAGAGAGAGCAAAAATGTATTAAGCATAAATCGTTTCATTTTCTCATTTTCTTTTCTCATTTTTCATTTAGGGCGAAGCCCGCCTCACGCTTCCTTAAAGACAATCTTACTAATCTTTACTTTCGTACCAGCGGGGGAGCCGCCAAAGTCGAAGAACAACCGAATGCTTTCAGCATCCTTGCCTTCTTTCAAAGTGGCGCCCTTCAGCGTGTATACGTATGGCTCATCGGCCTTGATGTCGTGGCGCCCCTCGCAGAAGAAGTTCGTATCACCTGAGTCAGTCAGTTTGATGGTCACCTGCGGACAGTCGTTGTCGGCCTCCATCACCAACTGGAAGTTGTAAGTCTTTGAGGCGCTGGCGGTGAGTTTGGTGTCAATGTGGAACTGGCCCTGCCACTGCGAGCCGCCCATGCCTTCGGGAAGGGTGAGTTCGTAGGTGTCGCCACTGTGGACGCACTCCGAGTTGGCAATCTGCGTCCAGCTATCATCAGCGAACCAGTAGCCGAAGCTGTCGAAGGCAGAGCCGTCGTCAACGGCCTTCCACAGGTTGTCGGCATCGTCGTAATTCAGACTGACGGCTTCCTCGAAGTAAATCTTGCTAATCTTCACCTTCGTGCCAGCAGGCGAACCTCCGAAGTCGAAGAACAGACGTATGCTCTCAGCATCCTTGCCTTCCTTCAGGGTTGCTCCCGTCAGCTTATAGATAAACGGCTCGTCGCCCTTGATGTCGTGGCGTCCCTCGCATAAGAAGTTCGTGTCGCCGCTGTCGGTCAGCTTGATGGTCACACCTGGGCAGTCGTTGTCGGCCTCCATTACAAGGTAGAAGTTATAAGCCTTCGAGGCACTGGCCGTCAGCTTCGTGTCGATGTGGAACTGGCCCTGCCATTGCGAGCCGCCCATGCCTTCGGGAAGGGTAATCTCGTAGGTGTCGCCACTGTGGACGCACTCTGAGTTTGGAATCTGACTCCAACCGTTGTCTGCAAACCAGTAGCCAAAGGCGTCGAACAGCGTGCCGTCGTCTACTGCCAACCATAAGTTGGCTGCACTGTTGTAGTCCCAGTCCATTGTTGGCACATCAGGATTGTCAGGGTTATCATCGGGCAGCTTGGTGCCGTCGTCGTTGGCATGGTCTTTCAGCACAATGTTCGAGATGTTGATGTTTGTTCCAGCCTGACAGCCGCCAAAGTCGAAGAACAGGTTCACGCGCTCCATATCGATACCCGGCATGTTGCTCTTCCAGAAGATATAGTCCTCGCCAGCCTTGAGGTCGATGCGGTCGGTGAAGTAGAACACGTTGTCGTCGCCGTCCATCACGAGCTTCACAGTAGCACCGTTCAGGTCCTTGTCGCTGTTGATGATGCACGAGAAGTCATAGTTCGTGGCTGCGTTGGTTGAGAGGTTCGTCTTGAAAGCCGTCTGAGCCTGCCACTGGTCGGTAGTAGCTTCGGGCAGTGTGATGGTGTAGTCGTTGCCGTTGGCTGTGAAGCCTGGGTCGGCAATCTGGTTCCAGCCGGGGGCATACCAGAAGAACATCGTGTACTCCGCGTTCTTCCACATATTGAAGTCGCTGTTCGGATCGAAGCCCGTAAACTCTTTCTCGCCTTCCTCGCTGGTGAAGATGAAGCGCCAGGCAATCGAACGGTCGGGAGCATCATAGATGAGCACCAGCTTCTTGGTCGTCAGCGTCTCAATACGGAACTTCGGATTCTCGTACTGGGCGTCGCTCGAGATATAGGGGAAGGCCGTGTTGGCTGCCAGCTGGATATAGGTCTGCTTGCTGACGTTGCCCTCGGCATCCTGCCAATCGTAGACCTCGAAGCTCCACGCAGCACTTTGGTTGCCGATGGTAGCGTCGAAGTCGGCATCCGACGGCCCCCACTTCGTGGTACCTGTGTTCACGTAGGTCTTGCCGTCTTCACCGGCATTGTAGCTGTAAGTGCCACCCTTGCGGGTGTCGGCAGTGAAGGAGATGCGGTCGTCGTACATACCGAAGCCCTTCTTGTCGTCGGGTTGTGCCGACCACCACTCCGTAGCGGCTGTTCCAGCAGGGCCGCAACCCAAGTGGCCCACTTCCTTGTTGGCGAAACGCCACTCCTTTTCCGTCAGTTTACGGAAGTCGGAGCTGTAGTCCACCTTTGTCTCGTTGAAAGTGTACTCCTTCTTCAGACCGGCCTGGCTGATGCCGTTGCGGTTGCCGAGTTTCAGTTCGATGGTGTGAGTTCCTGCCTCGGTGTTCTTATAGCCCACCTCCGAAAGTGTGGAGTAGGTGGTGCCGTCGAGAATCCAGATGGGGTAAGTGCCTGCCTGTGGAGAATAGGTGGCTGTCATCTGATTGGTCTCCTGGTCAACGTTGATTTGGAAGTCAACGCCGCTCACGGTGGGGAGACCGTTGGCGTCTGCGCCGTCAAATTCCTCGGGGGAGCAGGCGGTTATCACTGCGGCAACGCCGCAGCACAGCAAACTTGCGCAGATTATATGATATATTTTCATTTTCATAATTCGTGAAATTCGTTTAATTCGTGGTCGATAAAAATCAATAGTTGTTCTGCTTCAGCGTGGGGTCAGCGTCCAGCTCGCTCTGAGCCAGGGGGATGTACTTCTTGCTGGCACTCCAGGAGTTGGTGCGATAGCCGTAAGTGTCGGGCACGAGCACGGTCGTGGCCTTCTGGGTAGCACCGCTGATGCCCTCGGCACGCACGAGGTCGAAGTAGCGCTTGCCCTCGCCGCAGAACTCCAGGTGGCGCTCGGTCAGGATGTCGTCGATGGTCACGCCGTTGAGTGCGGGCAGTCCGGCACGTGCGCGGACTTCGTTCACATAGCCGGCAGCCTCGGAGGCACTGCCACCCGTTTGCAACAGCAGCTCGGCAGCGTTGAGCAGGGTCTCGGCATAGCGGTAGATGCGCTTGTTGTTATTGTAGTTCAGGTTCTTCGAGGTTGGGCAGTCCTTGTTGTTATCCGACTGCGGACGATACTTGCCATGCCAGATGTGGGTGTCCTGATAACGCTCGGTGTAGCTGTAGGAACGCACGTCCCAGCAGGTGGCCTCGCGGCGCAGGTCGCCTTCGGCATACATATTGTAGGTCTCGACGCGCATAGGCAGGAAGCCCCATCCGTCGTTGCCGCCGTCCCAGCCGTCACCGCCGCCCCAGCCGTTGGGTGAGCAGAGTGTGGGGAACACGCTTCCGCCGGCATTGAGGGCTGCATCGCCCCAGTCGCGCTGTGCCTGGTCGTCGTTGTAGTTAATTTCAAAAATGCTCTCTGCACACCATTCGCCGCTCTCCTGCCACAGGTCGGTGAAGCTGGGGTTGAGCGAGTAGTTGCTGTCGCCGATAATCTGCTTCATGTAGGCGAGTGCCTGCGGATAACGTGCTGAGTCGTTCTGGTACATCACCATCTCGGCATAGAGCATCATGGCGAAGGCCTGACTGACGCGACCGCTCTCGGCACTGACCCAGCGCATGGGCAGCACGCCGGAGGCTATGATCTCCTCAAGCTCGGGCAGCAGATTGTTGTAGATCTCGTCAGCCGACAGCTGCGGAGCTGTATAGGGCAGCGAGAGGTTCTCGAGATAGAAGGGCACGTTGCCGTAGTAGTGCCACAGGATATTATAATAGTACACGCGAAGCAGGCGTGCCTGCATCTCCATCGACTGACGGAAGCTGGCGCTGGCCTTGGTCTCCCAACTGGCATACTTGATGGCATCGTTGCAGCGCTTGATGCCGCTGTAGAAGTCGCCCCAGAGGGTAGCCAGCGTGTTGTTGCCGTCGGCAGCAAAGTTAAACAGGCGGTGCCAGTGCTGGTTGTCGGTGTTGTCGCTACCGCCTACCCAGAAGTCGTCGCCCATGATCTCGGCATCGACAGTCAGGTCGTTGTAGGCTTTGTTGTCCCAGTCGGGCCAGTGCAGTGGAGCGTAGGCCGACGTGAGAGCCTCGTTGAGGGTCTCCTCAGTGGTGTAATATTCTTCCAAAGGTTCGCCGTCGGGCTTGGTTACCTCCAGGAAATCTTCGCTGCAGGATGAGAAAAAAGGAGTAAGGAGAGAAGGAGTAAGGAGTAAGTAGAAAACTCTTGCAGCTCTCCACCACTTTGATGTTTTATATGTTGTCTTCATAATTCGTGAAATTCGTTTAATTCGTGGTTGAAATCAATTAAAGTGAAATATTGACTCCGAGTGTGTAGGTGCGAGCCTGCGGATAGACACCGTAGTCAACACCGGTATACTGTGTGTTATGCTTCTGTGAGTCGTTGTCCCATCCGGCACCGATTTCCGGGTCGAAGCCCCAGTACTTGGTCCAGGTGAAGAGGTTCTCGGCACGGGCATAGAGGCGTAGGCGGCTGATGCCGATCTTATTAGTCAGATTGCGGGGCAGAGTATAGCCCAGCGTGATGTTCTTCAGACGCAGGTAGCTGCCGTCCTGGATATACATGTCGCTGCAGACCCAGTTCTTCGAGTCGCCCAGCGTGGGCACGGTGTTCGATGTGCCTTCGCCTGTCCAGCGCTGCAGCACCCAGGTGGGATAGTTACCTGAGGCGATGTCCTGACGGTAGGTGGCGTCGAACACGTCGACTCCGCTGACACCCTGGAAGAATACGCCGAGGTCAATGCCACGCCATTCGGCATCGAAGTTCAGGCCGAAGGACCAGTCAGGAATACCGTCGCCGATGTTGGTGCGGTCGTCGGATGTAATCTTACCGTCGCCGTTGGTATCGACGAATCTGAAGTCGCCGGGGTTCGAGGTGGTGCCGTACTGAGTGTTGTAGGCGTCGGCCTCTGCCTGGTTCTGCAGGATGCCGTTGGTCTTATAGCCATAGAAGAATGGGAAAGGCTGTCCGTTCTCGGCACGGGTGCCGCCGTCAGCGAACTGGCTGATGCCGTAGTTCAGGAAGCCTGTGTCGTTACCGAGGTTCTTCAGCTCATTCTTCAGGTAGGCGGCATTGGCCTTCACGGCGAAGCGGGCATCGCTGATGTTCCACTTGTAGCCCAGCTCAAATTCCCAGCCGCTGTTCTCCATGTCGCCGACGTTGGCTAACGGGCGCTGCTCACCTACGTATGAGGGGATGGGCATGTCAATAATCATGCCATTGGTCTTCTTGAGGTAGTAGTCAACGGAGAAGGTGAGTTGGTTGTTCCAGAATCCGAAGTCGATGCCGAGGTCGGTCTGTTCGCTCTCTTCCCATTTCAGGTCTTCGTTGGCCAGTCGGTTGGCCTTCGAGCCGTAGTTCATGGCGGCGGTCTGTCCGTAGTAGTAGTTACTGCTGCCACCGGTGGCCGTCAACGTGGTATAGGCGAAGTCGCCGATGTTGTCGTTACCGTTCTTACCCCAGCTGGCGCGCAGTTTCAGGTTGGTGAGCCAGTCGCGGGTCTGCTCCATGAAGTTTTCGTTCATCACGTTCCAACCGAGGGAGAACGAGGGGAACGTACCGTATTTGTTGTTCGAGCCGAAGCGGCTGGAGCCGTCGCGGCGGATAGTGGCTTGCACCATATATTTCTCGTCGAAGTTGTAGCTGAGACGTGCGAAGAGCGAGGCCAGACGGTGTTCGGTGTAGGGTCCACCCCAAACGCCGACAAGGCTCTTGGCACCGGTCACCTTACCATCGGCATCGGTCGAGAGTTCCAGGTCGCCGCCGGTGGTGTAGTTGATGCTGGGCTTATCGGGATTGACGAGGTTCCAGTGCGAACCGCCCAACTCGTCGCCCTTCGTCTTCAGGGCACTCTGTCCGAGCACCACGCCGATGGTGTGCTTGCCAAACGTCTTGTCGTAGGTTATCGTGTTCTCCACCTGCCAGGTCGAGTTGTTGCCCTTATAGGCACTGGCCTGCGTGTGGTCGCTGTTGTTGTTGCCCGAGAGGTAGTACTTCTGCAGCGTGGCACCTTCGTAGCCCCAGAACGACAGTTCGGCGCTGTAGGTGAAGTGGTATTTCAGCTCGTCCCACAGTTGCAGGTCTAACGAGAACTTCGGCATGAACTTGTGGCTCCAGTTGCGGTTGGGATTACCCTGCATCATGGCGATGGGGTTGTTCTGCTCCTGATAGCTGCCGATGAATCCGGGAATGGTGTAGGGATTGCCGTCGGCATCGCGATAGAGGTCGTAGGCCGAGTAGCGATCAATCATGTCCTGTGCCTGCTGGCCTTTCAGCGTGACGGGCAGCGTGGGAGCCAGATAGAGGGCTGAGCCAAGGGGAGAGCCCCACGTGGAGTTATCGCTTACGCCCGTGCTGTGTACACGCATATAAGAAAGGTTCGCGCCCAAGTCGAGTTTGTTTAGGAAGTTGCGCTCCTTGGTGGCATCGAGCAGATTGAAGTTATTGTTTGAGCGAATGGTCAGACGGTCGTAGTTCGACTGTCCGAAGTTACCGCCCACAATACCCTCCTGGTCGAAGTAGCCTAACGAGAGGTAGTAGTTCACCTTCTCCGAGGCACCGCTGATGCTCACGTCGTGCTGCTGGATGGGGGCATTGTCGTTGAACAGCAGCTCCTGCCAGTTCGTGCCGAAGCCGGTAATCTTGTCGCCATTGGCATCGGTCATGTTGTAGGGGTCGTTGTAGAGCGGAGCCAGTCCGTTCTGCACGCGGCGCTCGTTCTGCAGGATGGCATAGTCGGTGGCACCCGTCACATCGCGCTTCTTCCACGCACTCTGCCAGCCGTAGCTGAAGTTGTAGTTAATCTGGGCCTTGCCCACCTTACCCTTCTTGGTCGTTACGAGGATGACACCGTTGGCGGCGCGGGCACCGTAGATGGCACCCGAGGCTGCGTCCTTCAGCACCTCTATCGACTCGATGTCGGCAGGGTTCACAGCTTCCATGCCGTTCTGGTCGGTGGGCATACCGTCGATGATGTAGAGCGGCTCAGAGCTGTTGATGGTTCCGATACCGCGGATGCGGATCATCGACTTCGAGCCAGGCTGACCAGAGGCTGATGTCACCTGCACACCGGCGGCCATGCCCTTCAGGGCATCCTCGGCACGCAGGCGCGTCTTACCGTCCAGGTCGTCGGCACTGACCTTGGCGATGGAGGCCGTCACAACGCTCTTCTTCTGAACGCCGTAGCCGATGACTACGACATCCTGCAACGTCTGGGCGTCTTCCTTCATCGTAACATTCATGTTCCCACTGGCCTTCACCTCCTGGGTGACGTAGCCAATATAACTAATAATAATAGGTGTCCCCTCGCTGACCTTCAGCGTGAACTTTCCATCAAGGTTAGTGATGGTGCCGTTCTGAGGGTTGCCTTTCTCGACGACGGAAGCTCCGATGACGGGCTCCCCGAGGTCGTCTGTCACAGTACCCGAGATTCCTTGGGCATACGACGCCATTGACACGAGTAGTGCCAACAACGCAAAGATAAACCTGTTTCTTTTCATAAATTGTTTTTGTTATTAATATAATGGAAATAGTCTTCACTTTTCACTGGCGTTAGCCGATTCTTCACTCTTCACTTTTCACTCTTCACTTTCTGAAGCCGATGCAAAATTAGGAAAAAAAACAACGCAAAAAGCTCCGATTAATCGAAAAAGTGGAACAATACAGACGCGCAGCCGACGTATGTAGTTGACAGTCAGCGTATAAAGAAAATGCGGCGACAACAAAAGAGTGGACGGGATATAGAAGTGTAATTCGTACATTTATCCGTTCCCTAAGCGAAATCAGCTGTTACATCGAGTCCATCCTCATAGAGAGAGGTGAGGGGAGTGGTTACTTCACGCTGGATGGACGCAAACTTATGGCGAACCGTCACGCGCAGGTGTATATACAAGGTGGCCGCAAGGTTAAGTAGTAGGTGAAGCTTCCAAGCTTTGCAGGGTACTACTTGGACACCGCAAAGCTTGGAAGCTTCACCCACTACTGCAAAGCTTGGAAGCTTCACCCACTATGCTACATAGATGGCGAGGCCTCCCATCTGAACGGCGAGGCCTCCCATCTGAACGGCGAGGCCTCCCATCAGCACGGCGAGGCCTCCCATCAGCACGGCGAGGCCTCCCATCAGCATGGCGAGGCTTCCCATCAGCATGGCGAGGCCTCCCATCAGCACGGCGAGGCCTCCCATCAGCATGGCGAGGCCTCCCATCAGCATGGCGAGGCTTCCCATACGAACGGGAGGCCTCGCCAGAAATGTTCCGAGCTGTGATGGAAAATTGGCACTAATTATGATAAATTTATCCCAATTTGTGCTTATTTGTTTCCAAAAACTCCTAACGACCAATTTGGGTTTAACGGATAATTATCTTGCCCCTGCTGCCAGATCTGAGGAAGACACCCTTGCGACCTGACTGACGCAGTTCGTTAGCAGAGTTGGCCACGCGACGCCCGCTGAGATCATAGTATCCGTCATTATCGCCCTGAGCGATGCCAATGGAACTGATGTCGGTGGTGTTGTCGTAGCGGATGCGCACCTCGGTAGGACTGTTCCAGTTGTTAGTGGAGTTGCCGGAGCAGAGGAGGCGGACATAGCGGGCAAAGACGGGTGTGAATGTGTAGCGCTCGAGCTCGTTGGTCATACCGCTGGATGTGAGGTCGCCGGTGGCATCGGTCCATGTGGTGCCGTCGGAGGATGTCTGTACCTTGAAGTAGAAGACGCGGGCGTTACCATTGTAGAAGGCTATGTCTACGGCATAGACGTGGCGTGTCTCGCCGAGGTCGAAGCGTATCCACTTGTTCATACCCTCGTAGCTCCATCGGGTGTCGAGTGAGCCGTCGTTGACATTGGTGTAGGGATTGCCTGTCTGCGACCCTTCGGCAGTGATGGTGATGTCGGTCTGCGGTGCATCGAGGGGTACTGTGAATACGACCAATCGCTGCTGTCCGGCCTGCATCTCGCCGCCGTCGGCACTGTGGATGCCATCCACGGAGACAGTGTAGCGTCCGTAGTCGAGCGGCCGGCTGAGGGTGATGGTGACGGTACCGTCGGCATTGAGTGTGGCGAGGCGGACGGTGGGTGCAGATCCGGCGGGGGAACCGCCGGGTACAGTGGCGATGGTGTAGTTGGCGGTGTTTACGGCTTCGTCGGCATTGGGCTGTAGGTTGAAGCGGACATGTATCTCGGTCGCGCTTACAAGGGTGACCTCAGAGAGGCGCAGGCGTGGCTTCACGGCTTCACCCACGGCCAGACGGCTCATCTCGGCGGCGGCAAGGAGGTAGGCTCCCACGCCGAAGTCATGATAGGAAGACGCATTGACAGTCGTGTTGGGACTTGCACTCTCACCGATGGGCTGTATGTAGCCTACGGTGCCGTCGGCCTGGAGGGCGATGGCTGAGAGGTAATGCCAGGCACGCTGGAGCGTCTGTCCGTACTCGAACTCGTCAAGTAACCCCGAGCGTATGCCCCATGCGTATGCGAAGGTGTTGAGGGCAGTGCCGGAGGTCTCATAGCCGGGAGCCTGTGCGGGGTCGAGCAGTGAGCGCGTCCAGTAGCCCTCGGCCTGCTGGCAGTCCTTGAGGGCAGCAGCGAGCCGCCGGTAATAGGTGATATACTCGTCGCGATGGCTGTCGGTGACAGGCAGTTCGTTGAGTATCTTGGCGAAGGCTGCAAAGACCCATCCGTCGCCGCGTGCCCAGAAGTCCTTCTTTCCGCTGTTGGTCTTGTGGGCGGGATAGACGTACTTGGCATCGCGGTAGTAGAGTCCTGTCTCTGTATCGTACATGATGCTGTTGGCATATTGCCAATACTGGTACATCTTGTCGAGATAGGTCTGGTTGCCGGTGATGTTGTAGAGCTTAGTCATGATAGGCATGACCATGAACAGTCCATCGGCCCACCAGAGGTAGTCGGTTGCTGAGGTGGATATCTGGTAGTCCATGACTTCGAGGGCGCGTGCAATCTTGGTCTCGTCGGGTGAACCGGCGAGCGCAGTGTTGGCTTCGATGGTGTAGAGGTCGGCATAGACCTGGAAGCAGACCTGGTTGTCGCCGAAGAGTACGTAGTCGGAGCCTTCGCCGTAGTTCTTGTACTTCCACTCAGCCTTGTTGGTGCTGGTAGCTCCCCACCAGTTGTTGTGCTGGGCCCAGGCTGTTGAGAAGTCGCGATAGACACCGTCGCCAGTGGCCTCGTAGGCGGCCATGTTGCCGATGTGGTATACGGCGCGGTTCCAGAAGTAGTTGCCGTGAGTGGGGTTCCTTTCCTGCCACGTCTGATTGACGGTGTTGAGAATATCAATGACACTGGCCATGGTAGGCAGCTCGGTCATGCTGGTAGCAGTGAGCGGGGAAAGAGTCTTGTCGCGGAACTGCAGGAGTGCATCGAACCAGTCGTCGTCGGTGTCGTAACTGCCAACAGGGAAGATGTTCCATCCGGCTCCAAAGTAGAACGTCTGTTCAGTACCTACGGTGTAATCGAAGGTGAGGCAGAGGTGGTTGTCGATGACCTCAGTGGAGGGGTTGGCATCGGCAGGCACGTAGGCGCCTTGGAAGAAGCGTGCATTGGGGCTGGTGAGGAATCCTTCGCTCTTGTTGTCGGCCCAGCCGATAAGTCCCTGTTCGCCGGTGAATGCCACTCCGTCGACGGTATGGCTCATGTCAGTGTGCTGGTAGAGTGCTACGGCGAGGCGGACTTGGGTTCCGGCAGGGGAACTGCCGGATACGGGGTCGAGTCGGACGGTGGCACGGTTGAGCAGTGCCCCGGCTTGAGTCTCCACACTGAGCGTCTCGGTGTAGGTGGCTGAGCCCGCCTGTACATTATTGTATGTGAGCGTGAAGGCTGATGCGAGTGCTCCGTTGGTGGTGACATTGCACTGGTCGTAGGGATTGTGCATGACGAGGTGTCCGTTCTCGACCACTGCCACGCCGCCGCAACCCAGCCGCTTGCCATTGACAGAATAGGCATCAACGCCGTACTGGCTCTCATTGTGATAGTTGGAAAGGCTGTACATGGCATCGATGACGGGTGTAGCCTGCTTCTTCGACCACACATCCACACCCTGTGCCGTGTTGGGCTCTGAGGAGAGTAGCTTGGCTGAGTACATACGGTAGGCAGAGAGGTCGTTCTCCCAGGCTATGTCGGAGCGCGACGAGGGCTGCTTGATGGCGGCGTATGTGAGCTTTGTGGGTGCCGTGGGCGTGCCTTCGCCGAGGGTATAGCCCTTGGTGGAGCCTGCTGCCACGGTGGCCTGGAAGCGAATGGCCGTGGTCCCGGCGGGAGAACCGCCGGGCACAATCTCGAAGGGAATGACGTTGCCGTCCTCGTCGGTCAGTGTGCAGAGGGTGGGGTCGGTGCCTTCGGGAATGGTCACCACGACGGTCTCGTTTGTGCGGTCGAAACCGAGGCTGTTGCGCAGGCGGAAGTCGAAGGTCTCAGTCGTTCCTGGTTGGGGACCTGCGCCTTCCCTTTTTGTAATGGCTACATTGTCCCAGCCAATAATCTTGGTACTGCCAGAGGAGTTGTGTATGGCTGAGAGCTGTATGGTGGTGGCTGCGGTGCCGTTGCTCATGAAGTCGAGGGTCACGGTCTGCCACTCTTCTTTGTTGTCAAGTGTAGGCGAGGTGACGGTAGTACCGCCCGCGGTGACCACGTTCACCTTGGCATCGCCGCCGAGGCCGCTCTTCCAGAGGTTACAAGTGAGGGTATAGCTGCCTTCAGGCAGGAGCACCTTCTGCCACAGGGTGATTGTGGATGTTCCCCAGTTCTGTCGTATCCAGTACGTCTGAGTGTTTTCTTCCTGCGGGGAAACCGCAGGGCACTGTGGGAGTGATGCGAAGAAATTGCTGAAATAGAGGTCTCCGGCCTTTAGGGCGGTGAGGTCGTTGGCATCGCCATTGGTGCGGTCGATGTTCCAGCCCTCGGGCAGGTAGATGGCACGGTCGCTGCTCACTCCTGTACCGGCGAGGACGCTATATGCCCCCTCGAAGTCGCCGTTCTGAAGAGCCGTAGGCAGCTCCTCTTGCTCAAAAGGGACGTCCTGTAGTGCACACACCTCCTCCTGTGTGAGACAGACATCATAGAGCCGCAGGTCACTGATGGTGCCGCAGAAATCCTGATTGTCGGCCATGTAAGAACTGTCCCACCACTGTGTGCGTCCGATATAGTTGCGGGTATCGGCAGCAATCTCCGCGAGCTGGTAGGGTTCCACCTGATTGGCTGTGCCGGAAACATTCTCCTGACCGTCGATGTAGATGGTCGTGACCTTTGTGGCAGCATTGAAGGTGACGGCGAGCTTATACTCGGTTCCGGCGACGAGTTTTGTGGAGCTGTTGACCATGGTGGTGGTGCCGCCATTGTACTTGATGCCTGCAGAGAGTGCATCGGCTCGGAGGAACAGGCTGTTGCCAGAGGCACTGCCAAAGTCGTAAAGGCGCGGCTGCTTGGTCATGGTGGTAGGCTTGGCGGTGACGATGACAGAGTAGGAGCGCAGACCGGTGAGAAGCCCCTCTGGTGCCAGGCCGAAGGTGTTGGTATCGAAACCGTTGGCGGTGTTGGCTGTCAGATTGAGGGGTGCCGGTAGGGCGTAGCGGACGTTCTTGGTTATGTCGCGCGGAAGAACACGGACTGTGAACTGGCGCGTATAGCTTCCGCAGGTAGCGGTGAGTGTGACGTTGGTGGCTGTCTCTGGGAAGTTGACGATGCCGGATGCGGAAAGAACGGCTGGGGTGTTGGAAGCCCAGGTGATGGCAAGGCCGAGATTCTGGTTGGGCAGCACTAAGTCTGAGCGTACCTCCGCAGGCAGGCTGAGCATGTTGAGGGCGTTTTGTGCCTTTTCACTCTCAAGCTGCTCCTGTTCAGCAGTCACAAGTGTCCGCACCTCAAGGGGCGTAGCTGCTACAGTGAAGGTTTGTGTGCTGAGGGGTATGGCGTTGAAACCGTTACCACTGACAACGATATTGCTGGCGTTGACATTAACAGCCTCCACGACCTGATCGACGAGCCCGTTGCGATAGACGGTCAGTGTCTGGCCGTCGTTGACGATGGTCAGTACCCATGTCTGCAGTTTGGTGGGATGGTTGTCGCCGCTGGTGCCGGTGGAGTTTGTGGCCCAGTTGTCGGAGGTAAGCAGACGGTTCTGACTGCGGTAGGTGGTGCCTGAGAGCGTCAGCTGGGGATATTGTGTAGTGGCATCGAGTGCGTATGAGAGAGTGGTGCCGTCGGCGGTGGCGAGGAGTGTGCCACCGTAGTGGGCCTCCTCCATAGCGAGCGCTACTTGCAGGGTCTCGCCGGGTGAGAGGCTGACGTGGTCGGCCTTGTAATCACTGACATTGCGATCTGTTTCCTGCCAGTCGTAGTCACAGCGCATGTCGGTTGGAAAGCCCAGCGGATAAGACTTCTGAACCATCCAGTAGTAGTAGTCGCCGTTCATCCACGCCAAGCGCATGGGCGACGTTTGGGAGCCGGGGATGATGAAGGGTCGGACGTTGTTCTTGGTAGAGTTTCTCGTAATCTGTTCGGAGGCAGCCACTTCGCCGGCATCGTTGATGGTATATTTCCATATTTCATACACGCCATCCTTGTTGTATGCGCCGTTGCGGGTGGGGATGCTGAGGTACAGGTCGTTGATGTTGTCGGGGTCAATGGTCATGCCGCCACTGTAGCAGCGCTCGGTAGAGTTCCAATTCTGGTGGAAAGCATGCCCGCCGTACTGTACCCAGGTGCGCCGCCACTCAGTGCCAGTCCAACGCGCGTACCAATAAACGTGTGTGGTCTTGGCATCGTCGATATGCGGATAGGCGATGACAGGATTCTCGTTCTCGTCGAGGGCTATCTGCCATACCCAGTTACGGATGCTGGCTGTGTTATCGACCACGGTGAGGGGGTATTCGCTGGCATAGGTGCTGAGCTTGCTGACGTTGAACGCACCGTCGGCAATGCGTTTCAGCTGGTTCCCCTGAATGTCGCGCAGGATGGGGCCGTTGCCATGGTTGATGTCTATGACGTTGAAATAGAGCCAGTCGGGCATCTCGTTATCGGGATGACCGGTGGTGTAGGACAAATAGATCTTGTCCTTGCCGTTGCTCTGGTACTTGGCGTATGGGCGTGCACCCGTCGACTGTACAATCTGCTTGGGCCCGAAGTCGAAACTGCAGTTGTCGTTGGCGTCAGGCATGGTGAGGCGGGCGATGGTGGGGTGCCAGTTGATGCCTCGCCAGCAGAGGTAGATGTGCTGCGGGTCGTCCGAAAGGATGAAGGGTGAGGGATAGGTGGTGTTGTTGGCCGTGGCGAGATACTTCTCCTCGCCCAGAGCGGTGATGTCGCCGGGCTTTTTAGAGATGCGGTACCAGATCTTCGCTTCGTCGGTGTGTCGGGTGTAGAAAATCATAATACGCTCGTCGGGCAACACGACAAAGGTGGGATTGTTGTGGTCGTCAGGCTGGAAGTAGCTGCGTATGAGTACGTCCGTCTTGCGGTTGGTGCGCCAGTCGTACTGTGTGGCCATGACATTGCCATGCACGTCGATGTAACCCAAATAGGTGGCATTGATGGTGCCAGCGGAATTCTCATAGTGCAGCGCGCGCGGGTCGGCAAACCAACACCATGCGCCTTCATGGGCAACAATATGGCCGCTGTACTGTTGTTGTGCCCTGAGACCGAGGATGGCCGTCAGTGCCAGTGTCAAGCTAAGTAGTAATCTTTTCATTGTCATTGGGATTAATAATTGAAATTGTCTACAAATATACAAAGAATTGTGTAGTTCCGGTTAAGTTTGCCGGCACTTTTAGGATTATTTATTAAATGGGCGTTCCGTGTAACTGCTCATGCCATGAGGGTGCAGAGTGTTACATCCGCATCGTCAATACCTAAAATCATTTAAAACTATTTGCAAAGATAGTGATAATTGAGGAATTATTGCTATATTTGTGCCCGATTTCAGCATTAAGCCAACAAATTCAAAAACAAATAAAGAAATATGGCAAAGAAAGAAGAAAACGAACAACTGACCCCTCAGCAGGAGAAGCTGAAGGCTCTGCAGGCCGCAATGTCGAAGATTGAGAAGGACTTCGGCAAAGGCAGTATTATGAAACTCGGCGACGAGCAGACGGAAAACGTGGAGGTCATCCCCACCGGTTCCATCGCGCTGAATGCCGCACTCGGCGTTGGCGGTTACCCGAAGGGCCGCATCATAGAGATATTCGGACCTGAGTCGAGCGGAAAGACGACACTGGCCATACATGCCATTGCCGAGGCACAGAAAGCGGGAGGCATTGCCGCGTTCATCGACGCGGAACACGCCTTCGACCGCTTCTACGCCGAAAAGCTCGGCGTCGATGTGAACAACCTGTATATCTCACAGCCTGACAACGGTGAACAGGCACTGGAGATTGCCGACCAGCTGATACGCTCCAGCGCTGTTGACATCGTAGTAGTAGACTCTGTGGCTGCCCTGACCCCGAAGAAGGAAATTGAGGGCGACATGGGCGACTCGGCCGTTGGCCTGCATGCCCGTCTGATGAGCCAGGCCCTGCGCAAGCTGACAGGCACCATCGCCAAGACGAACACGACATGTATCTTCATCAACCAGCTGCGTGAGAAGATTGGCGTGATGTTCGGCAATCCTGAAACCACGACTGGCGGCAACGCCCTGAAGTTCTATGCATCGGTACGTCTCGACATCCGCAAGGTGACGGCCATCAAGGACGGCGACCAGGTTATAGGCAACCAAGTGCGAGTAAAGGTCGTCAAGAATAAGGTGGCTCCTCCGTTCCGCAAGGCTGAGTTTGAAATCACCTTCGGCGAGGGCATCTCGAAGATAGGTGAGATTATTGACCTGGGCGTGGAGTACGGCATCATCAAGAAAAGCGGCTCATGGTTCAGCTATGACACCCAGAAGCTGGGTCAGGGACGCGATGCCACCAAGGCGCTGTTGAAAGACAACCCCGAACTCTGTGAGGAACTCGAGGCAAAAATCAGGCAAATATTAGCTGACAAGGATTATTGATTCCGCTGTCTGATACCTAAAAAGGCGGGAATGTGCAACTTCATGCATATTCCCGCCTTGATTCTTGCCGGTTTCTGTCAGCCGGAGTTATCTTTTAGAAGACTTGCCGGATTGACGCTTGGCTGCCTTCTGGGCTTCACCAGGCGTGGTGTAGCTGTCTACCAGACCATTGCGGCCGAAGTGGACTACGAGCATACCCTTCGAGCGGCGGAAGGACCAGTCGGTCTGGCCGTTGGCCTTTGGCTCAATCTTTTCGGGATCTTCGCCGATGGCCATCTTCACTTCGTCTTCAGTCATGCCGACAACCACACGACCTTCGCGGATGGCAGCACGAGCAGCGGGACTGGTCTCAACGCCCTTGCCTTCGCCCAAAGCAAAGATGTAACCGAAGTATTCGTCCAACTTGCCCTTCATCTCACTGTCGTCTACGTAATCGGCATTCTTGAACAACACATCCTTGTAGTAGACACGACGTGTGTCAGTCTGCTCAAGTGTCAAAGTGACATAATCACTGCCAGGCTGCTGCTGGGCAGCCTCAATCTTAAACGTAGTCTGCGTAGGAAGGGTAAGTTTACGTTCCTTACCGTCACCCTTTGACATCATCGGGGTACGTACTTTGGTGTGTACGGTCTCGCCGATGTAGTCTCTGATGTCACCAGACACTGCCATAATGTCATCCTGCATCTCGAACGAACCTGCAAAGGTGTATCTGGCATTGTCGCCACTCAGGAAATCGTCATCACGCATACCACTGTTGGTACGCGAAATGGCTACGTTCTGGTAGAACTCGTTGCCGGCAGCATCCTCCACGATAATCTTCACGGGGAAGCTGCGCGTGCCGACACCTACGTCGACAACCTTCACTTCCTCCTTCAGATTGACCTTCACCGTCTCGAACTTGTCGCTCTCTGAGTCAGTGTCTATGCGGTAGAATGTCGACTTCGTGAACAGGACCTTGCCCATCAGCACACGCTTGGCTATGTCCACATCGCCAAGATAGGCCAGCGTAGGTACGCCCAGCTTACCGTAGCAATAGTCGTCAAACGTGCCGCTTGGTACCTCATAATAATACTGCTCGTTGTTATCGGCACACAGGAAATTGATGTGGTGCCGTCCGTCAGCGTTGACCGTATGCCCTTTGTAAAGCATGATCTTATGACGCAAGGACATGCTGCTTACCTCTTTGCCGCGGACATCGTGGAATGTCTTTACCACCATGTCGTACTTCTCGGGAAGCACCATGAACTTCATGTCCTCCTTCCAGTCGCAGAGACTGTAGAACGGGAAATTTCTGCTGATGAAGTCGCGAGCCTTTGCAGGTTCCTTCGCTATCACATCATCAGTCGTAGCTACAGAAGGTTCAACCTTCTTGACGTTTTTCGTCTTCACAATGTATCCGTCCGACTGGGCGAATACTGCCGAAAATGCCAATGCGAGACTGGCCGTCATTATCAACTTTTTCATGTCTATCTCGGTTTATATGAATGAATTCGTCGGCAAAGTTATAAAAAAGTTTTTGATATTCTGACAAAATGGCGTAATAAAAAACGTTTTTATGCAAAAATATTGCTTTTGGCACGTGCTTTGCTACTCTTTCAGCGATATTTTTCGATTATTAACAATAAAAAACGATAAAATTATGGGAAAGATTATTGGAATTGACTTAGGAACTACCAACAGCTGCGTTGCCGTATTCGAAGGTAACGAGCCCGTAGTGATTGCCAACAGCGAGGGCAAGCGTACCACACCCTCCGTCGTTGGTTTTGTAGAGAACGGTGAGCGTAAGATCGGTGACCCCGCAAAGCGTCAGGCCATCACCAACCCGAAGAACACGGTGTACAGCATCAAGCGTTTCATGGGTGAGAACTGGCAGCAGACCGAGAAGGAAATTGCTCGCGTACCTTATAATGTAGTTAACGAGGGCGGCTATCCCCGTGTCGACATCAACGGACGTAAGTACACCCCGCAGGAGATTTCGGCCATGATTCTTCAGAAGATGAAGAAGACAGCTGAGGATTATCTCGGACAGGAAGTGACCGATGCCGTCATCACCGTACCTGCCTACTTCTCTGACTCTCAGCGTCAGGCAACGAAGGAAGCCGGACAGATTGCAGGCCTCAACGTGAAGCGTATCGTGAACGAGCCGACGGCTGCCGCTCTGGCATACGGTGTCGACAAGGCCAACAAGGATATGAAGATTGCCGTGTTCGACCTCGGTGGCGGTACGTTCGATATCTCCATCCTGGAGTTCGGCGGCGGTGTGTTCGAGGTGCTCTCCACCAATGGTGATACCCACCTCGGCGGTGACGACTTCGACCAGGCTATTATCGACTGGCTCGTACAGGAGTTCCGTAACGACGAGGGTGCCAACCTGAAGGACGACCCGATGGCTATGCAGCGCCTGAAGGAGGCTGCCGAGAAGGCCAAGATTGAGCTGTCAAGCTCGACTTCGACGGAGATCAACCTGCCGTACATCATGCCCGTCGGCGGCGTACCCAAGCACTTGGTGAAGACGCTGACACGCGCAAAGTTCGAGCAGTTGGCTCACGACCTGATTCAGGCTTGTCTCGTTCCCTGCCAGAACGCTATGCGCGACGCTGGACTGAACACTGCTGACATCGATGAGGTCATCCTCGTGGGCGGATCGAGCCGTATTCCTGCTGTGCAGGCCTTGGTGAAGAACTACTTCGGCAAGGAGCCTTCAAAGGGTGTGAACCCCGACGAGGTGGTGGCCGTAGGTGCAGCCATTCAGGGTGCCATCCTCAACAAGGAAGGCGGCGTGGGCGACATCGTGCTGCTCGATGTTACTCCGCTGACGCTGGGTATCGAGACCCTCGGCGGCGTGATGACCAAGCTGATTGAAGCCAACACGACCATTCCCTGCAAGAAGAGCGAGACGTTCTCGACGGCTGCCGACAACCAGACCGAGGTGACCATCCACGTGCTGCAGGGTGAGCGCCCGATGGCTTCGCAGAACAAGTCTATCGGCCAGTTTAACCTCACCGGCATTGCTCCCGCCCGTCGTGGTATACCTCAGATTGAGGTGACGTTCGACATCGATGCCAACGGTATTCTGAAGGTCAGCGCCAAGGACAAGGCTACAGGTAAGGAGCAGGCCATCCGCATCGAGGCTTCGTCAGGTCTCTCTCAGGACGAAATCAACCGCATGAAAGCTGAGGCCGAGCAGAACGCAGAGGCCGACAAGCGTGAGCGTGAGCGCATCGACAAGATGAACCAGGCCGACTCGATGATTTTCCAGACCGAGACCTTCCTTAACGAGAACGGCGACAAACTCGGTGCCGACAAGGCCAACGTCGAACAGGCCGTCCAGCAGCTGAAGGATGCCCACAAGTCGGGCGACATCACCGCCATCGACAATGCCATCAACAACCTGAACCAGGTCATGCAGGCCGCATCTCAGAAGATGTACAGCCAGGCCGGCGGTGCACAGCCCGGTGGTCAGCAGGCAGGCCCCGGTGCCGGTTTCCAAGGTGGTCAGCAGACCCAGTCCAACCCCAACGACGATGTCCAAGACGCCGACTTCGAGGAGGTCAAGTAGGAATTTTAGTTATCTATCATAGAATCCGTGTAGTCGAAAGATTACACGGATTTTTTTATGCTGTATCAAATACCTCTACTCACATTTTATATTAATTATTATGTAATTCTTTGCTATAATGATATTTTGTTTGTATATTTGCAGCAAAATAATCATAGCAATATGTCGAACAATCAACAATCAATGATGCTCAACAGGCTAAAAGCCGCCTTAGCAGAGCAAGGCCGGACAAACCGCTGGCTATCTGAACAGCTTGGCAAATCAGAGAATACCGTTTCCCGATGATGTGCCAATAAGGTGCAGCCATCTATTCAACAATTGAATGAGATTGCGACCATCTTAGATGTGGATTTGCGCTCTTTAGTAGTTTCAACAAAAGAATAAGCCCAATATGGAAATTCAAACAAGGAATAACGGAAAAGAGATATTTACTCCCTTAAAGAACAAATGGCTTGTTATGAAGCCAGAAGAGGAGGTTCGACAAAAGTACATTTGCCGTTTGGTTGATAGTTATGGCTATGACCTAAAGCAAATG
>Ga0310786_10003390_pt1 | contig 23228 bp, 17 predicted proteins | sample AusTroGonzalo_MG_FD_203881 | JGI IMG/M metagenome (GOLD analysis project Ga0310786, IMG submission 203881) | Bovine rumen microbial communities from tropical cattle in Woodstock, Queensland, Australia - Gonzalo_03 (v2) (version 2) | ecosystem: Host-associated > Mammals > Digestive system >...
GAACTCTACCAACAGGGGCGTACTGTCGGTACTTTCCAGTTTGAGTCGAATGGTATGCAGAAATACTTGCGCGAGCTGAAACCTACCGTCTTTGAGGACCTTATCGCCATGAATGCCCTCTACCGACCAGGACCTATGGGCTATATTCCTCAGTTCATCCGTCGCAAACATGGCGAAGAGCCTATCACCTACGACATTCCTGTCATGGAGAAGTACCTGAAGGACACCTACGGCATTACGGTCTATCAGGAGCAGGTGATGTTATTGTCGCGTCTGTTGGCAGACTTCACACGTGGTGAGAGCGACGCCCTGCGAAAGGCCATGGGTAAGAAAAAGAAGGATATCGTGGATGCCATGAAGCCGAAGTTCATTGAGGGGGGCAAGAAGAACGGCCACGACCCCAAAGTGCTCGACAAAATATGGAGTGACTGGGAGGCATTCGCATCCTATGCCTTCAACAAGTCACACGCTGCCTGTTACTCCTGGGTGGCCTACCAGACGGCTTATCTGAAGGCTAACTATCCTGCTGAGTTCATGGCCGCCATCATGTCGAGACGGCGTGACCAGATTACTGAAATCACTAAGCTGATGGACGAGTGTAAGGCCATGAAAATCAATACGCTGGGACCCGATGTAAACGAGTCGTACCAGAAGTTTGGTGTGAATCACAAGGGCGATATCCGTTTCGGACTGGCAGCCATCAAGGGCATGGGTGACGGAGTAGCACAAGCCATCATCGACGAACGTGAGAAGAACGGTCCCTACAAGGACATCTTCGACTTCATAGAACGTGTCAACCTCAGTGCCATCAACCGCAAGGCTCTGGAGTCGCTGGCACTCAGCGGTGGCTTCGACAGTTTTGGCATCCGCCGTGAGGACTTCTTCATACCGAACGCGAAAGGCGAGACCTTCATCGACACCCTGCAACGCTTCGGACAGAACTATCAGGCTGAGATGCAACAGGCACAGCAGTCACTGTTCGGAGCCTTTGGCGATGTAGAGATTCAAAAGCCGGCCATCCCCAAGTCTGATATCCGCTGGAGCGACATCGAACGGCTGAACAAGGAGCGTGAGCTGGTGGGCATCTACCTCTCTGCCCATCCGTTAGATGAATACAGGATCGTACTCGACAACCTGTGTAATACCCGTTGTATGGAACTGGCTGACAGGGGCGCTGCACTGAAGGACCGTGAAGACGTCACAATAGGAGGCATCGTCACAGCAGTGCAGACAAGAAACGGCAGAGACAACAAACCGTGGGGACTGGTGACCCTCGAAGACTTCGAAGGCTCTGGTGAACTGGCTATCTTTGGCGACGACTGGTTCAACCTGAGCGGAAAGTTCTATGAGGGTGCCGCCGTCTATATCACAGGCAAGATGAAGCCCCGCTTCTATAATTCGGAACAGAAAGAACTGAAAATCGTCAATGTGGAATTGCTGCAGACTGTCAAGGACAAGGCCATCGACCGTATCACCATCTCGCTCAGGACGGACTTGCTGGACGAACAGGTTGTGACGGAGCTGACGGAGCTTATCTCTTCGGTTCCCGGCAAGACCAAACTCTTCTTCCAGCTACACGACCAGCAAGGCCGGAACCATGTGCTGATGCGTGCTGCCAATAAGACAGTCGATGTCAGGAGCTCGCTGATACAGTACATTGAAGAGTCTCCTATATTGGACTATAAGATTAATTAAACGTTAGACGTTATTATAGTATCAGAGAAATTAATAGTAAAGTGTAAATCGTTAAATTGTAAATTGTAAGATGGAAGTAACAATCACAAATGAGAATTTCGAGAGTCTGAAGAATGGCGCTCAGCCGTTAGTCGTTGATTTCTGGGCTACCTGGTGCGGTCCTTGCCGTATGGTGGCTCCTGTCATTGCCGAGCTGGCTACAGAATATGATGGCCGCATCACTGTCGGCAAGTGCGATGTCGAGGAAAACGAGGATCTGGCCATGGAGTTTGGCATCCGCAACATCCCCACCATCCTTTTCTTTAAGAATGGACAGGTGGTCGACAAACTTGTCGGTGCCCAGTCGAAGGCTAAGCTCGATGAAAAGTTCCAGGCACTGCTGTAATGGCTGTTAGCTGTTTGCTTGGGATTGTTACTAAAAGGTGACAACCCTGCTACCGTCTTCCTGCTCGCTGATGCTGACACGTACGGCATCGTCGGGCAGGATTTCTTCTATCAGTTCCGGCCACTCGATGAAGCAGAGGGCACCGCTATAAAAATAGTCCTCATACCCCATGTCATAAACTTCTTCCAGCTTCTTGATACGGTAGAAGTCGAAGTGGTAGATAGCTGTCGGCTGTTGGCTGACAGTTATAGGCCAAGAGTTAAGGGCATATTCGTTCACGATGGCAAAGGTAGGACTGGTGATGACATCCTCAACGCCTAACTCTTCACAGACAGCTTTGACGAATGTGGTCTTGCCGGCACCCATCTTGCCGTAGAAGGCAAAGACACGGGCATCACCTATGTGTTCGATAAACTCCCGGGCAGCCTCATGAATGTGCTCGATGTTTTCTATTTTGATTTCCATTGATTTTCGATATTTCGATGTTTCGATATTCCGATGTTACCGTTTCTTGCCCCTTAGCGTGATGATAGGGATAATCATCTCCTCCATCGAGATACCTCCGTGCTGGAAGGTGTTGCGATAGTAGGAGACGTAGTAGTTGTAGTTGTTCGGATAGGCGAAAAAGTCGTCACCTGTGGCAAAGACGTAGCTGGTCGACAGGTTAGGAGCTGGCAGCTGAGCCTTCTTGGGGTCTTTGATGACAAACAGCTCTTTCGAGTCGTAGGCCAGATTCTTACCCAATTTATAGCGCAGATTGGTATTGGTGTTGCGATCACCCACAATCTTCACTGGGTTGTTGGCCCGTATGGAACCGTGATCAGTGGTGATAAGCACACGGTAGTCCGTCTGTGCCAACTGACGGAAGAGGCCACTGATGACGGAATGACGGAACCAGGAGAGGGTAATGCTGCGGTAGGCTGACTCGTTATTAGCCAACTCACGCACCATCTTCGATTCTGTACGGGCATGTGAGAGCATGTCGATGAAGTTGAATACCACAACATTCAGGTCGTTACGCCACAGTGTCTTCAGCTGCTGCAACAGACGGTCAGCCTCCGCCGAAGTGTTAATCTTATGATACGAAAAGGTATTCTTCCTGCGGTAGCGTTCCAGCTGGGTGCGAATCAGGGGTTCCTCATTGAGGTTCTTGCCCTCTTCCTCGTCTTCGTCAACCCACAGGTCAGGAAACATCTCGGCAATTTTCTTGGGCATCAATCCCGAGAAGATGGCATTACGGGCATATTGCGTGGCGGTAGGCAAGATGCTGCAATACAGATCCTCGTCAATCTCGAACTGGTCGGCAAGCTCACGCTCCAGCATCTTCCACTGATCGTAGCGGAAGTTATCGAGTACCACCAAAAACACTTTCTCACCCTCGTTGAGCAGGGGGAACACCTTGGTCTTGAAGATATCGGGTGAGAGAGTCGGCTTTTGACTGTTGACAGTTGGTTTCTGACCAACAGTTAAAGAACCCATATCCATGACCCATTCCAGGTAGTTCTGCTTGATGAACTTGGCGAAACCACGGTTAGCCTCTTCCTTCTGCATGTTCAGCATCTCTGTCATCTGCGAGTCAGTAGCGCTCAGTTCCAGTTCCCAGCGTACCAGCCGGCGGTAGATGTCTGTCCAGTCCTGCCACGTGCGACAGTCCATGATCTGCATGGCAATCTGCTGGAACTGCTGCTGGTACCCGCTCTGTACGGCCTCCGTCACTATTTCTCTGCGGTGGATGTTCTTCTTCAACGTCAACAGTATCTGGTTGGGATTGACGGGTTTTATCAGATAGTCGGCTATCTGTTGCCCAATGGCTTGGTTCATGATATCCTCCTCTTCGCTCTTGGTGACCATCACCACAGGCACCTGCGGAGCAATCTCCTTGATGCGCTGCAGGGTCTCAAGTCCTGAGAGACCAGGCATCATCTCGTCGAGCAACACCAGGTCGAAAGTGTGCTGCCTGCATTCCTCAATGGCGTCAGTACCGTTGGTCACCGTCGTCACCTCATATCCTTTCTTCTCTAAAAAGAGCAAGTGGGCGCGAAGCAGTTCCATTTCGTCGTCAGCCCATAACAGTCGTCCGTTTGTCATTTTCACCTTAACTAAACTTTTTTACCTTATCACCTTTATACCTTATTATATATATATTACCAGAAATCATCGTCGAAGATGTCGTTACCACTATTCTGCCTTACAGGCGCATTGTTGAAGAGGTCGTCCTCTTCGCTCCCCTCTGTCTGAGTGGCAGAATTAATGTCCTCGCTATCCTCTTCCTGCACGATACTTTCAGGATTGTCCAGCAATGGGTCATTGGAAATTTCAACGGGTTCTATCTGTTCTTCGAAGAACAGCTCATAATCCTTGTAGCTATATGCCGTACCTAACAGTCGCAAATTCTGTTCACTGACGATGAGACTGCGACAGCTGTGCAGCAAGTCGGCCAGATGCCCCTCCACACCATGTAGCTGACGGGCATACTGACGAGCCTCGTCGTAACTGAGGAACCCGCTGATGAGCATACGGCTCAGTCCATTGGGATCCTGATCGATGACAATGTCAAAGTTACGTACTAAGTAGTTAGAGAAGTTGTAGCGAGCCATCTCGTAGAGCAGCTGGTTCTGGTTGATGGAGTCGGGTTTGTATGCCAGCAGGAACACGTAGCTGACATTACGTTCGAAGGTCAGCGTGTCCACCGCAGTAGAGTCGTTGTCTGTCATCACGGCCTTACGCATAGACCATACGTCATTGATATCAAACTTACCGCCATAGAGGGCACGTCCTTCCTGTACGCCACGTAATATCATACCAGCCATCTCACTGACCTCGCTCTGCGGATACTTCTCCACCACCTGCTTCATACGCTCCGTACAAGCCTTGGCATCACCGTCGTTAAGCAGGCTGAGACCCTCGATGAAGAGGAATTTGGGACGGTGCTGACCTAATGGGAATCGGGTTTCCGACAACTTGGCATTGGCCTTCACCTCGACAAAGCGGTTAGCCTTGAAGGCATCGTAGGTGGCTGCATACACAGAGTCTTCTATATGGACGCCAAAGCGTTGGTTTTCGGCGAAGTTGGGGTCAGAGAGCAGGATAGTCCACTGACTCTCGGGATAGTTGTCTTTGAGCATGGCCAGACAGCGTTCAGCCTCTACCTCCCGTCCTTGTCGTGAGTAGAGCAGGAACAGATGATACCACGCCTCATCGTTGTGCTCGTAGTCACCATAGTCGGTAGTCAGACGAGTGAGGGTCTTCTCGCTCAGCCGCAGATTGTCGAGTTTGTCCTTGAAGATGATGCCGGCATGGAAGAGTCCCTCCATAATGGCAGCATTGCTGGCAGCTATCTGTTCTTCTGTGAAAGGTATCTGTGCCAGATAGTATTCTCGGTTATGCGGGTCAAGGGCTGTGCTGTCGGCAGTTGACTCATTGTTGGCGATGGAATCGCCAACCACGGTACTTTCGGCTGTTTCCAACTCTTCTGAGTTCTGGAGGCTCTCAGGAGTTTCTATGCTTTCTAAGCTACCCACCACGGTACGGTTGTTGCGTTGCCAGTTGTCTACGTTCTCACGCCTGCCCCACTGCTGCATAAAGGTCTGCTTACCCTGACTGACAGCCTGCGGGTTATAGAAATACCAGAGACCGTTCTGCTGCGAGGCTGTGGGGGACTGCATCGCCGGTTGCTGCTGTTGTTGTCGGTTACCTACGGCAGACTGCTGTGCAAGCACTTCCTCAGCCTCGGCTTCCTCACGCTTACGCTGCTCTTCCTTTTCCTTCTTCTTCAACTCCTCTATGATGCAGTCGATGATCTTCAGACGTTCAGTCTCAGGCATCTTGGCCAGCCGCTGCAGCGAATCCTGCAGTTCGACACTGCTGGTGTGAGGCACCAGATCGTCAAGCACCTTCGAGCGGTCAGACAGCTGCTGGTAGTCCTTGCGATCCTTGTCCAACAGTCCGATGGCTTCGCCATAGCAGCGTTGGGCATCGGCAAACTTCTCGCGCTCCCAGTAGAGGTTACCCAAGGTGAGCAGTAGCACACCTTTCTCAATCCCGTTACGGGTGGACTTCTTGTTACCTTCTTCGTAGGCCTCTATGGCGTGAAGGGTATCCCGTTGGGTCATGTAGATATTGCCAATGGCATAGAACAGCTGGTCCAGATAGTCCTTGTTGTTGTCAGAGGATGACATGCGTCGCAGCCGGCGTATCATCTGCTTGGCATTGCGTCCGTCGGTAGCCATAACCTCCGTCTGGGCAATACGTGCATTGAACTCCAGTTCATAGGGTGGATTCAGGCGTACCACATGACGGAAGGAATTGTAGGCATCCTGACGTCGTCCCAACTCTGCCTGCAACTGTCCCAGCAGAAACCACTCACGGGCTTTCTGCTTGCGACGTTTCTCATGCTTGATGACCTTGCGCATATAAGGCAAAGCCTCTTCGTAACGCTGGCTACGGATGTAGAAGTCAGCGTATGTGTAGTCCCAGTCTTTCACAGCACGATAGTGCATACTGTCACGGTGTTGTTTGACAATGACGTCCTCGGCATCGTACAACCAGTCCAGTTCCGTATAGCTTTTAGCCTGCCAGGCACGGGCAATGCCATAGATGGCAGGCTGTGTCTGGTAGAGTCGAGACATGTAGGAGAAGGTCGATGCAGCCTCTTCAAACTGTCCCTGCTGGAACTGCGACTTGCCCAGCAGCAGCCAGGCATGCCACAAGAAGGGGTTGTACTCACGACGGTTCAGCCAAGCGATGTCCTTGTCAGTCTTCTTACGGCTCTTTTTCCACTCAGGACGCGCTTTGATACTGTGCAGCTTGATGGTCTTCTCCGACTTCTCGATAGCCCGGTCGTAGTTGCCCTTGCCTAACTCACGGCTTTGCTTGTTGCCTACAGGATAGAGCGGAATCAGCTCCGTATAGTTATCCTTGTTGCCGCTCTCCTTTTCTATGTTCCCCTCCAGGAAAGCCTGTGAACCGTTGAAGTAGGTATTGTAGCGGGCCGTGAACGACTGCCAGAAACGGCTTCGTCCCGTATTTTTCTTCGTAGAGCACGAGGACAGGAGAAGTAAAAGAACAAGAAGACAGGCTCCACACTTCTCCGCGATTTCTGCCAGCTTGCACTCGCTACGACTGCTGCACGAGGCACAATCACCCTCTTTCCTGACCACAGGCTCATCTTTGTCGCCTATCGAGAAGATGGCGGCAATCACACCCAGTGCGATGATAGAACCTATGATGATGAGGGCAAACGTCATAATTATCAATTATCTATCAATTGTCAACTACCTCAAAGCCTGCAGCCTTAATGTCTTCCCAATAGTTCGGATACGACTTGGTGACCACCTGCGGATGATTGATACGGAGGCCGGGGAAGAGGAAGGCAGCCGGAGCAAAAGCCAGTGCCATGCGATGGTCTTCATACGTGTCAATACCTGTTTCCATGTTTGGCGGACAGAACTCACCGTCCCAAACCAGCTCACGGCCGTTGATGTCATGGATGACATATCCTAACTTACGCATCTCACGCTTCATCGCTTCAATACGGTCAGTTTCCTTGATTTTCAGGGTAGACAATCCGCGGAAGTGGAAAGGGATGCCTTTTAGCGCACAACACACGACAAACGTCTGAGCCAGGTCTGGGGAGTTCACGAAATCATATTCCAGCCGAGGCACGCAGCGACCGGAATGACGCAGCGTAACCGTCGTGGGCACACCGTCCTGTGTATTACCAAAGCCGGTCTTGACACCTAACAGACTGAAGATATAGCGCACTGACGAATCGCCCTGCTTTGAACCGTCTGTCAGTCCCTCTAAGCGTATCACGTCGTTCTCGTTTCCAGAAAGAGCCAGCATCTCATACCAGTAAGAGGCCGCACTCCAGTCGTTTTCGATGTAGAAGGGTCGCTCATGATAAGGCTTCGGACGGACGGTAATCGTTTCGAAGTCGCCCCATTCTGCATCAGCACCGAACTCACGCATCAGCCACAGCGTCAGGTCGATGTACGGACGGGAGATGAGACTGTCCGTCAGACGCAGTGTCAGCCCCTTGTGCAACTTCGGACCAATCAGCAACAGGGCCGAAATATATTGTGAACTGATGTTGCCGGGTACCTCTAACTGTCCACCCTCTAATGACCTCCCGACAATGCGCAGTGGGGGGTAACCCTCTTTGCCGACATACGTGATGTCAGCTCCCAACCGGCGTAAGGCATCCACCAAGACCCCGATGGGACGGCGCTTCATGCGCTCCGTTCCCGTCAGCACGTGTTCCTCGCCTTCACGCACAGCCAACAGTGCAGTCATGAAGCGCATGGAGGTTCCCGCTGCCTTGATATTGATCTCGTAGGGATTATCCTTCAAGGCATGAACCATGACTTCCGTATCGTCACAGTCCGACAGGTTATCAGGCAGCTGACTGCCGCCCGACAGCGCATGGATAATCAGTGCGCGGTTGGAAATACTCTTCGAGGCAGGCAGTTTGATGCTGCAGTCAAGCCCTGTCGGAGCAGTTAAGATATATTGCATATTCACCTATTATTCCTTATTTACTACAATAACAACGTGCGAAGTTACGAAATATTTGATGAAAGGCCAAGGAAATAACAATAATTTAAATACTTTTCTGCAAAAAAAGCCTTGAAAATTTGCAGGATTCGAAAAAACATCGTACCTTTGCGGGCGATTTCAGAGAAAATCACCCGCTACGATGGGTTGCACCATAGCAAAAACAAGTTTTCTGCATTCGGTTTGCACCATCCTTGCAGGCAAAACGATCGGGATTTAGCGCAGTTGGTAGCGCACACGTCTGGGGGGCGCGAGGTCGCTGGTTCGAGTCCAGTAATCCCGACCAAACGAAAGAAGCTGATGACCAAATGGTTCGAGGCTTCTTTTGTTTTTTGGAATTTCCTGTCTGTGTTCTCTGATTGACGTGCTGGGTGATGCGAAGTATCCTATTATGGTCAGAGCCGCAAAAGGCAGTAAACGGTCAATGAAGAGTTTGGATGTATCTGAAACGACCATAAGTCAACTATCAACGCTTTATCAGGCAAACAGGAAAAGGTGTGTCACAACAATACGTGGCACACCTTTTTCTGTTTATCAGCCCTATGCGGCCAAGGCTTTCAACAATCAGTTGTCGGGATTGCCTTGATAATGGTAAGGCTGAACATTGGGATTCTCACCGGTATAGGGATCGGGGATGGACGGTTGAATCAGCTTCTTGCCATAGTCTCCACGGACAGCTCCGGTATTCATCAGCAGGTCGCTGTACTTGACGGTCGGGATGACGATGCCGAAAATACCAATACCGACACGTACGCCTTCAGGATGGACGTTGTTGATGATGTGGGCCGTCTTGAAGAAGGAATGGGGGTAGATGTTGATCTTGTTCAGTTTCTTATAGGTAGCCAGCTGTTCCTTGTTGGTCTTGGCCGTATCGGCATGGGTGAACAAACGTCCGATATTGCCGACATAGTCGTCGATGGCATCGCTGGCAATGCTGTCGCTGGACTGAAGACACTCATGGATGTTATCTTCCGTCTGCCACAGCATCATACTGTCGGATGGCCGCGTAAAGAGGGCGACAAGGAACAGGACGAAGCAGACGACCGCAAGGAGGACGATTCTGCCTAAACAGCTGTGAGAAAACTGTTGTACAGCACTTTGCTTCTTGTAAGTGTTAGGGTTGAACTGTTGCATCTGTTGTAAGATATTTAATGTTTAACGTTTAATTATTTTTCTTAATTCTGGATATCCTATCCTTCGCTATGAAGGAGGTTCATGAACTCCTGACGTGTCTTGGCCTGGTTGAAGGCACCGCTGAAGTCACTGGTGGTAGTGATGCTGTTCTGCTTCTCTACGCCACGCATCTGCATACACATGTGACGAGCCTCGACCACCACCATGACGCCTAACGGATGAAGAGTCTGCTCGATACACTCCTTGATCTGGAGCGTCATACGTTCCTGTACTTGCAGCCGGTGACTATAGATGTCCACTACGCGGGCTATCTTGGAGAGTCCGGTAATGTAGCCGTTGGGGATATAGGCCACATGGGCCTTCCCGTAGAAGGGCAGCATGTGGTGTTCGCAGAGTGAGAAGAAGTCAATGTCCTTGACGATGACCATCTGCGAATAGTCTTCCTTGAAAAGCGCGTCGGTCAGCACCTTATGGGCATCCATCTCATAGCCACGAGTGAGCACCTGCATGGCCTTGGCCACCCGCAGGGGAGTCTTCAGGAGTCCCTCGCGGTCGGGGTCTTCGCCTATCAGTTTCAGGATGTCCCTGTAATGCTCGGCAAGGACGTCAAGACCTTCGCGGAATAATTCGTTTTCTGGATACATAGTTTCCTATTACTGCACAGTGATCTTCCCTTTGACAATGGTTGCCTGTGTGTAGCCCAGCTGGCGCAGGCTGAGCAGCATCTCATGGGCTTCCTCATAGGTCCGGTAGTTGCCTACACGACAAATCCAGCGTGGAGAGTAGAAGTGTACGTAGACGGGTTCATTCGGAAAGCTGGCCTTGATGCTGTTACCTATCTGCTCGGCCTGCTGACGGTCTTTTCGCGAGTTTCCTCCCGCGAAGGCCTGTACACGATAGCCCGACACCTTGTAGCCATTGCGTATAATCTTCTTGGTATGGTCGACGGGGGCCATCTCCATCTCTGTCTCCGGCTGGTCAGCAGTCGTCGTGGCAGGGTTAGAAGAACCGGATGAACTGGAACCACTGGCGGTAGCGCCGGAAGTAGTGCTATTGGCAGACTGTGAGGACTTTGCTGCCGCTGTAGAGCCGAGTACGGCACTGTTCACCAGCCGGTCGATATCGTCACTCTCATGGATGGTCACCGTACCCTGTCCGTTGACAGGCTGCTGGACACGCTGAGTGAAGGTCTGTGCAGATAAAGGTAAAAAGGTAAGAAAGTAAAAGGGTAAAGCTACCAATACCTTTCTGATTGTCTGATATCGTCTTGTTTCCATATTCCTTCTTCTTTACTATTTACTTTTTTTACCTTTTTACCCTTTTACTATTCTTTATTTCCAAGCATCGATGATGCCCTTGAAATCTGCACACTTGAGCGAAGCACCGCCAATGAGACCACCGTCGATGTCGGCCTTAGCAAACAGTTCAGGAGCATTCGAGGCCTTGCAAGATCCACCATAGAGGATGCTGGTATCGTCGGCAACAGCCTGACCATACTTCTCAGCGATGATGCTACGGATATAGGCGTGAATCTCTTCTGCCTGCTCGGCTGTAGCGGTCTTGCCTGTACCGATGGCCCAGATGGGCTCGTAGGCGATGACGATGTTGCGGAACTCATCTTCGCTGAGATTGAACACTGAACCTTCGAGTTCTGCCTTGACAACCTCGTTCTGCTTGTTAGCTTCGCGCTCTGCCAGTGTCTCACCGATGCAGAAGATGACCTTCAGACCGTTCTTCAGTGCCAGCAGCACCTTCTCCTTCAGAATCTCAGGAGTCTCCTTGTAGTACTCACGACGCTCGCTGTGACCCAGTATGACGTACTGAGCACCTGTCGACTTCACCATCTCTGCGCTCACCTCACCAGTGAAAGCACCTTTCTCCTTGTCGGCACAGTTCTCGGCACCCAGTCCGATGAGCTGCTGATCGATGGTCTGAGCCACTGATGCCAGATGAATGAACGGTGTGCAGATGACAACGTCACAGTTGGGTTTGTCGGCATTGAGTGCCTCGTTAAGTTCCTTTGCCAGGGCAATGCCCTCTTGCAGGTTCAGGTTCATCTTCCAGTTGCCTGCTACAATCTTCTTTCTCATAATGTTCAATTAATAAATACTATAATTACAACTTGTTTATTCTGTTTTCACTTCATTCTTTTCTTCTGTTTTATTTCTCCTGCGCAGCCATTTGGTCCAAGCCCACAACCGGTCTGCAATGGTGAGAACTGCCAAGGGCAGCACGTACCACAGGATGATGACCAGTATCTTGCCCGGTACTGAGTCGACGGGCATCTTACCGATAGCGATACGCTCCAGACGGTCGGTCAGCACGTATTCGTCAGGCAGCCTGTTATGGCTCCACTTGCGGATGACAGTGCCCTTCTTCAGCAACAGCAGACCGGGATTGCTCCGAATGATGGTCTTCAGCGTGGTCTCGTCAGTATGGCAGAAAGGATATTCCGCCCCCGTCATGTCGCACCACTGGTTGATGCTCCGTTCATTGCTTGCCGTCAGACAATAGAAAGGATATCCGTTGTCGTCGGCATACTCGTAGACCTGATTGAGCAGGTCGAGCTGGCTGTCGTCTGCCTGTCCTAACTGTGGAGATACCAGCAAGAAGACATAGCCCTTGTAGCTGAGCAACGAGTCGGTAATGTCTTCGCCATCGCTGAGCCGCGTCACTGAGAAGTCATGGATGGGCGGTACATAGCCCTTACTCAGTTGTACGGTCTTCGAGTCGATGAACGTCCAAGTGGAGTCGGGATAGTCTTCCAAGGTAAACTCTTTCCGCTGTCCGTCTTTCTCCAGGATGAACGTGGTATCGAACTGTGGCTGTTCCGCACCTTCAGGAATCTCCATTCCTTTGCGGATATTGGCCCCAATGTGGTAGGGCCTGAAATCAAAGTAGGGCAGGTCATAGAGTGACCACCCCGATACGAAGAGGATGAACAGTGCCGAGTAGTTGATGACTATCCACTGGTTGGTCCGCGACACAAAGCGCATCATCTCCAGGGGCCACCGCCATACAATGACGGCCAATGCCAGCAGCACCACATTCTTCCATAGTGTCTGCCAGTTGGTCAGCACCACGGCATCGCCGAAACACCCGCAGTCGCTAATGGGATTGGCCAAAGCCAGCCATAGCGTGACAGGTGTCATAATCAGCATCATCAGCAGTACCAGCTTAGACGTCAGTCGGCGCCTGATGGCAAACAGCAGGCAGATGCCTAACCCAAATTCTACGGCCGACAGAGCGACAGAAGCACCCAGCGTGACGAAGTCGGGCACATAATCCCTTACGTTCAATGCCGTCAAGTAGTCGGCTATCTTATATTGCGTCCCTAACGGGTCTACTGCTTTTACGAATCCCGACAAGGTCAGCGTGACGGCCAGGATGAAACGGGCAATATTTACCAGTATTTTCTTCACGCCTCCGTCAGCTTTATGACTCCGAACACAGCATAGTTGATGATGTCCATGTAGTTGGAGTCGATGCCCTCGCTCACCTTCAACTGCTCACCTCTCAGCTCAATCTCCTCTATTTCCTTGATACGTTCAATCTTCGTCAAGATAAAATCGGTGTATGAGCTGACACGCATGCCACGCCAAGCCTCATCGTAGTCATGGTTCTTGCGCTTCATCAGTTCCAAGGCCTCTACAGCGTATCGGTCGTACAGCGTCATGGCCTCTTCAGGAGTAATGTCCACAGTGTCGGAAAAGCCTTGTCCCAACTGTATCAGTCCGACGATACCGTAGTTAATCAGAGCCACAAACTCCGGACGGATACCCTCTCCCACCAGCGACTCCCGCTTGATTTCCAACGAGCGTATACGCTTGGCCTTGATGAACAGCTGGTCGGTCAGCGACTGTGGCCGCAGAATGCGCCATGACGCTCCATAGTCATGGAGTTTCTTCTCAAACAGTGAGCGGCATTCCTTGATGACCAGCTCGAACTGTTCGTTGGTTTTTGCTTCGTTGTTAGCCATAATCGCTTGCAAAGGTAGTGAATTTTTAATTCATAGTTCATAGTTCCCCGTTCATAATTCGTTCTGATTAACAACTTTTCACAAAATAACTGTGAACTGTGAACTGTGAACTATGAACTTTTTCGTACCTTTGCACTCTCATTCAATTCCTGATAATGAAACTATATACAGACGAAGCATTAGCGAAGATATTAGATAAAAAGATTTTCCGTCAGATTTCTGCCGTGGCCGACGAGTTAAGGGTGGAATGCTATGTAGTAGGCGGCTATGTCCGCGATATTTTCTTAGAGCGCCCCAGCAACGACATCGATGTGGTAGTGGTAGGCAGCGGCATTGCAGTGGCCTCGGAACTGAAGAAGCGGCTCGGCAAAAGCGCCTACCTGAGTGTCTTTAAGAACTTTGGTACTGCACAGCTGAAAATAGCCGACAACCTCGAGATAGAGTTTGTCGGCGCCCGCAGGGAGAGTTACAGCCACGACTCGCGTAAGCCTGTCGTGGAGGACGGCACACTGGAAGACGACCAGAACCGGCGCGACTTCACCATCAACGCGATGGCCATCTGCCTGAACAAAGACCGCTTCGGAGAGTTGGTGGATCCCTTCAACGGACTTGCCGACTTGGAGGACGGCATTATCGCCACACCCCTTGACCCTGACATCACCTTCAGCGACGATCCTCTGCGCATGATGCGCTGCATCCGCTTTGCCACCCAGCTGAACTTCACGATAGAGGACGTGACATTTGAGGCTCTGCAGCGCATGGCCGACCGCATCAAGATTGTCAGCGGTGAGCGCATAGAGGTAGAGCTCAACAAGATTATCATGGCTCCACATCCCAGCATCGGCTTCGAATACCTGCAGCGTTCAGGACTGCTACAGATCATTCTTCCAGAGCTGTCGGCCCTCGACATTGTCGAGAAACGCGAGGGCCGTGCTCACAAGAATAACTTCTACCACACCCTCGAAGTCCTTGAAAATGTTGCAGTCCCCTCTAACATCCCCCAGCCTGAAGAGGCTGGAGGAACTTTGTGGCTCCGCTGGGCTGCCTTGTTGCACGATATCGGCAAGACCAAGTCGAAACGGTGGGAGCCAAGTGTGGGATGGACGTTCCACAACCACAACATCATTGGTGCCAAACAGGTGCCGGTCATCTTCCGACGCCTGAAGCTCCCCATGGGGGCAGAGATGAAGTATGTCCAGAAGCTTGTCGACCTGCACATGCGCCCCCAGGTCATTGCCGACAGCGAAGTGACAGACTCGGCTGTCCGCCGGCTGCTAAACGATGCCGGCGACGACATTGACGACCTGATGATTCTCTGCGAGGCCGACATCACCTCGAAGAACGAAGTCAAGAAGAAGATGTTCCTCGAAAACTTCCGCATGGTACGCGAGAAGTTAGCCGACCTGAAGGAAAAGGACTACAAACGATTGCTGCAGCCTGTCATTGACGGCAATGAGATCATGGAACTCTTCCACTTGCAGCCCTCCCGTGAAGTGGGTGTACTGAAACAATATCTGAAAGATGCCGTACTCGACAACCGGGTGGAGAACGAACGCGAGCCCCTGATGAAGCTGCTCATGGAGAAAGCCTGCCAAATGGGACTGACGACCTGACTTGCCCTTTATTTCCTTAATAAAGATTGTTAAATATTCCGTACCTACAATATAGGTATGCGCGTTTTTTTGTATCTTTGCAAATTGAAAACCAAGCAACAAGGTTTGAGTTTTCAGCAAAGATTATTCGAATAATAAATAAAAATAGGTAAAGAAAATGAAGAAAATTTTGATGCTTGCAGCCGTTGCTGCAACGTTGGTTTCTTGTGGTGGCGGCGGTGGCCGTCCCAATTTCGGCGACAACGAGTACCCCGTAGTAACCGTGGGTACGTCAGATGCAGACCTGCAGACCACCTATCCAGCAACCATCAAGGGCGTTCAGGATGTGGAAATCCGTCCGAAAGTACAAGGTTTCCTGACACAAATTAATGTGAAGGAAGGTCAGACAGTAAGTGCCGGACAGGTTTTGTTTGTCATTGACAACGAGACCTACCAGGCTGCTGTCCGTCAGGCACAGGCTGCTGTGAATACAGCCCAGCAACAGGTCAATACAACCCAGTTGACCTACGAGAATGCCCAGCAGCTTCACGCCAACAAGGTGATTGGTGACTTCGAACTGCAGACCTCGCAGAATACTTATGAAGGTGCCAAGGCACAGCTGGCTCAGGCTAAGGCAGTATTGGCTTCAGCCAAGGAGACACTGGGATTCTGCTATGTGAAAAGTCCTGCGTCGGGTGTCATCGGTACGCTACCCTTTAAGAAAGGTGCCCTGGTCAGTGGTTCCAACACGCTGACCACCGTCTCCAACATTTCTTCCATGGAGGTCTATTTCTCTGTCACAGAGAAGGATGCCATGCAGCTCTCACAGACAGGACTTGGCAGCCTGCCCGCTGTCAAGCTACAGTTGGCCGACGGTAGTATCTATGCCCATGAGGGCAAGGTAACGAAGATGAGCGGTGTGGTTGATGCCACTACGGGTTCCGTGCAACTGATTGCCGCTTTCCAGAATCCTGAGAAGCTGTTAAAGAGCGGTGCCTCAGGTACTATTGTCATCCCCCGTCAGAACCTCAATGCGATTGTCATTCCTCAGAGTTGTGTCAGTGAGGTGCAGAACAAGAAGTTCGTCTATACCTTGGGCGAAGGCAACAAGGTGAAGTACACTGAAATCAAGGTGGATCCGCAGGACGACGGTATGAACTACATCGTCACCGAAGGCTTGAAGGCTGGCGACAAGTATGTCACCAACGGTATCACCAAGCTGAACGACGGCATGGAGATTGTGCCCATCACGCCGCAGCGCTATCAGGAGAAGATCCAGGAGCAGGCCAAGGCCATGAGTGCCGGCGACATCGTAGGAGCAATGAAGAAGTAATTCACAATGCCTAATGCATCATGCTTAATGCCTAATTGGCATACGCCAGGAAAAGCATAGCATGATGAATGAACATTAAGCATTAAGAATTAAGAATAAAGAATTAAGAGATATGACTTTTACAACATTTATCAAACGCCCAGTATTGTCGACGGTGATCTCCATCCTCATCGTCCTGCTGGGTTTCATCGGACTGGTATCACTGCCCATTGAGCAGTATCCCAATATAGCACCTCCTACCGTTGCCGTATGGACCAGCTATCCCGGTGCTGACGCTGAGACGGTAAAGAACTCCGTCATCACGCCGCTGGAAGAAAGCATCAACGGTGTGGAAGGTATGGACTATATATCTTCGACGGCAGGTGCCGGTTCGGCACAGATCAGTGTGCTGTTCCGTCAGGGTATGAATGCCGATATGTGTGCTGTGAACGTGCAGAACCGTGTGCAGCAGGCACAGGCCCTGCTGCCTGCCGAGGTAACACGTGTGGGTGTAACGGTGACGAAACGTCAGACCTCGCAGGTGCTGATGTTCACCCTGACGTCTGACGGTCGTTACGACGACGAGTTCCTGACAAACTACAATAACATCAATATCATTCCCGCCATCAAGCGTATCCAGGGTGTCGGCGACGTGCAGTCACCAGGTTTGAAGACCTACTCGATGCGTATCTGGCTGAAGCCCGACGTGATGAAACAGTACAACCTAATGCCTTCGGACATCTCGAGTGTGCTGGCCGAGCAGAACATCGAGGCAGCTCCGGGTGCGTTTGGTCAGGAGTCAGACGTGGCCTTCGAATACTCTATGCGCTATACCGGTCGTCTGAAAACAGCCGAGGAGTTTGGCGACATCATCATCTCCAGCGATGCCAGTGGTCAGACACTGAAGCTGAAGGACGTTGCCAAGATTGAGTTAGGCGGCCAGCAGTACAGCGTATCGATGAGAAACAACAACCTGCCATCGGTACTGGGTATGGTACAGCAGATTGCCGGTTCGAATGCCAACGAGATAGCCAAGGCAGTCAAGGCCGAGCTGGAAGAGCAGGCCAAGCTGTTCCCACCGGGCATGACATATAAGATCAACTACGACGTAACGGAGTTCCTGTATGCCTCTATCGAGGAGGTTGTCTTCACGCTGGTCTTCACGCTGATTCTGGTGTTCATCGTGATCTACGTATTCCTGCAGGACTGGCGTTCGACGCTGATTCCGCTCATCGCCGTGCCTGTGTCACTCATTGGTACGTTCTTCTTCCTGAGTATCTTCGGATTCTCCATCAACCTGCTGACGCTATCCGCCTTGCTCTTGGCTATTGCCATCGTGGTGGACGACGCCATCGTGGTAGTTGAGGCCGTACATGCGAAGCTGGATCAGGGATACAAGAATGCGCTGACCGCATCGATAGACGCCATGAACGAGATTTCGGGTGCTATCATCTCCATCACGCTGGTGATGGCATCGGTGTTCATTCCTGTGTCGTTCATCGGAGGTACCAGTGGTACATTCTATCGTGAGTTCGGTGTAACGATGGCCGTCTCCATCTTCATCTCGGCGCTGAACGCCCTGACGCTGTCGCCGGCCCTGTGTGCCATCTTCCTGAAACCTCATGACGAAGAAGGTCACGAGAAGAAGATGTCGATGATAGACCGTTTCCATGCATCGTTCAATACAGCCTACGACAAAGTGTTGGGCAAATATAAGGCACGCGTCGAGAAACTGGTTCACAAGCCCATCCCCATCCTCATCACGGTGATCATCGGTATTGCTGTGCTTGCCACAACGATGCTGACCACCAAGACGGGACTGGTGCCCGACGAGGATACCGGTACACTCTTCTGTACCATCTCGATGCCTCCAGCCACCTCTGTGGCCCGCACCCGCCAGATTATTGACGAGGTGGACAGCATTCTGGCTGCAGACCCCGCTATCCAGAGCCGTGAGCAGATTCAGGGTTACAACTTCATTGCTGGTTCGGGTTCCGACCAGGCAACGTTCATTATCAAGCTGAAGCCGTTTGAGGAACGTCAGAAGGGCCTGTGGTGGAAGATTAGCGGACTGTGGCAGGGTGACGGCATCTACCGTTTCTTCCTGAACCCATTGGAGTCGACGGGTGTCGTTGCCCAGATCTTCATCAAGACGGCACACATCAAGGATGCCAGCATTCTGGCCTTCTCGCCGCCTATGATTCCAGGTTTCTCGGCCAACAGTGGTGTGTCGATCGTCATGCAGGACCGTACGGGTGGTAATCTGACACGTTTCTATGAAATCGTCAAAGACTATATTGCCGAGCTGAACAAACGGCCTGAGTTCCAGATGGCACAGACCTCATACAACCCCAACTATCCGCAGTACATGTTGCACATGGATGTGGCCAAGTGTAAGCAGGCCGGTGTGTCGCCAGCAACGGTGCTTGCCACCTTGCAGGGCTACTACGGCGGACTCTACGCCTCGAACTTCAACGCCTACGGTAAGCTGTATCGTGTCATGATCCAGGCTTCGCCGGAGACCCGTATGACGCCGGAGTCGCTGAAGAGCATCTATGTCCGTACGGCAGGCGGTATGGCTCCCGTACAGGAGTTCTGTCGCATGGAACGTGTCTATGGACCTGCCAACATCAACCGTTTCAACCTGTTTACGTCCATCAACGTAACGGCAACGGTAGCCAGCGGCTATTCTACGGGTGAGGCCATCAAGGCTGCCCAGGAGGTCGCTGCCGAGATGCTGCCCGCAGGTTACAGCTACGACTATCAGGGCCTGACACGTGAGGAGGCAAAGTCGTCGAACACGACAGCCCTTATCTTCGTGCTGTGCTTCATCTTCATCTACCTAATCCTGTCGGCACAGTACGAGTCGTACATCCTGCCGTTAGCCGTGGTACTCTCCGTACCCTTCGGACTGGCAGGTTGCTTCCTCTTTACCATGATTTTCGGCCATGCCAACGACATCTACATGCAGATCTCGCTCATCATGCTGATTGGTCTGCTGGCCAAGAACGCCATCCTGATCGTGCAGTTCGCATTGGAGCGCCGCCAGACGGGTATGGCCATCTCGTGGTCAGCCATCTTGGGTGCTGCCGCCCGTCTGCGTCCTATCCTCATGACATCGCTGGCCATGGTGATCGGCCTGCTGCCTATGATGTTTGCATCGGGTGTAGGTAAGAACGGTAACCAGACCTTGGGTGCCGCTGCCGTGGGCGGTATGTTGATTGGTACGCTACTTCAGGTACTGGTGGTGCCTGGGCTGTTCGTCATCTTCCAGGGATTACAGGAGAAGATCTCGCCGATGAAGTTCGAAGGTGAAGAAGAGAACGCCGACGTGGCCTCCGAGATTGCACAGTATGCTCACCGTCCTGTTGACTATGAACTTGAGAAGTAAGAAAACTATGAAAAAGATTATGATATTTGCTGCCACCATACTGCTGATGAGTAGTTGTGGCGTATATAACAAGTACGAACGTCCTGACGTCGACACGAAGGGATTGATTCGCGATGCCGTCAGCGATATAGACACGCTGGCTGTGCAGGACACCGCCTCGTTCGGCAACCTGCCCTGGCGCAGTGTATTCACCGACCCACAGCTGCAAGGACTCATTGAGCAGGGACTTGAAAGGAACGCCAACCTGCTGAATGCTGCCCTGACGGTTCAGATGTATGAGACGATGCTCAAGGCTGCCAAGCTGGCCTTCCTGCCAGCCATTACGTTAGGCAGCAATCAGGCCATGGGTAGCATCTCGACCCTTTACACTGACCCGTCGGTGACCACCAAGTCGTATTCGCTGCCCGTGTCGGCCTCATGGACCCTTGACCTCTTCGGCAACATCCTTTCGCAGAAGCGTTCCACGCAGATGAAACTGCTGGGGTTCAAGGACTACCAGATGGCCGTGCGTGCCCAGGTTGTCAGCGGCATTGCCAACAGCTACTACACGCTGCTGATGCTTGACGAACAGCTGCGCATCGTCACTGAGATGGCACAGATGTCAAAGGAGACATGGGAGATGATGCAGCTGCAATACAAACTCGGACGGGTACGCTCTACCAGTGTACAGAGTGCAGAAGCCACCTATCTCAGTATGCTGACGCAAGCCAACGATATGCGTCGGCAGATACGCGCCACGGAGAATGCCCTTTCGCTGCTCATCGGTCAGGCTGGTCAGCAGATTCCACGCTCGACACTGGCTGCACAGTCCCTGCCTACCGAGTTTTCGACAGGTGTCGGTGTGGCACTGCTCAAGAACCGCCCCGACGTGCATAATGCCGAGATGAACCTGGCATCCTGCTTCCACGATGTGCAGACGGCTCGCTCACAGTTCTATCCCAACGTCACGGTAGGAGCCTCAGCCGCCTTTACCAACAGCAACGGAGCCTTGAATCCGGGCAAGTGGCTTACCACGCTCTTCGGAACACTGGTACAGCCCATCTTCCAACGTGGTGCCCTGACGGCCAACCTGAAGGTCAGCCAGCTGAAGTACGAGCAGGCTTTCAACACGTGGCAGAATGCCATCCTCTCAGCAGGTAACGAGGTGTCCAATGCCCTTGTCAACTACAACGGCTATGATGCCAACTCCAAGTTAGAGACGCAGCGTATCGCTGTCCTGACCAAAAATGTCGAGGACACCCGTCAGTTGTATAAGTCGAGTGGTTCTTCCTATCTGGAGGTGCTGACGGCTCAGACGCAGCTGCTCAATGCCCAGCTCTCGAAGGTCTCCGACGACTTCTTCAAGATGCAGGCTGTGGTAAGCCTGTATACAGCTCTCGGAGGAGGAGGAAAGTAACATTCAATTAAGCATTGAGAATTAAGAATTAAGCATTGAGAATTAAGCATTGTATTTATGGCAAGCGAAATAAGTCCTAAAGCCGAGATCAGTCCCAAGGCGAAAATCGGCGACAACTGTAAGATATTCCCCTTCGTCTATATTGAAGACGACGTTGTCATTGGCGACAACTGCATCATCTTCCCCTTTGTCAGCATCCTGAACGGAACGCGTATGGGCAAAAGGAACAAGGTACATCAGGGCTCCGTCATCGGAGCACTGCCCCAGGACTTTGAGTTCCGTGGCGAGAAGTCGGAGTGTATCCTTGGCGACAACAACATCATCCGTGAGAACGTCGTCATCAACCGTGCCACCCATAGCGGATGCCAGACAGTCATCGGTAACGACAACTTCCTGATGGAAGGTGCCCATATCTCGCACGACACCAAGGTGGGCAACCGCTGTGTGTTCGGATATGGTACGAAGATTGCAGGCGACTGTGAGATAGAAGATGGTGTTATCTTCTCGTCAAGTGTCATCGAGAATGCCAAGACACGCGTCGGCAAGGGTTCCATGATTCAGGCTGGTACGACCTTCTCGAAGGATGTCCCACCCTACATCATCTGTACCAGAAAGAGCGAATATGGCGGTGTCAACATGCAGGTGGCCCGTCAACACGGTGTTGACGAGAAGACCCTGAAACACATCGCCAACGCCTACCGTCTGCTGTTCCACGGCAAGACCTCCGTCTTCGACGCCGTCAACCAGATAGAAGAGCAGGTTCCTGACGGTCCCTTCATCCGTCACATCATCGAGTTCATGCGGTCTACACAGATCGGCATCATCTCGAAAATATAGCAAATGAAGTCACACTTCTTCGGCTATCTTCTGGGGCTGTTTGTCTTTGTCATTGGGATTCCGGCCCTGATGTGGCTGGTATCAGGTTGCGTATGGCCGTACGTTCCTGACTGTGTTGTATTATGCGTCATTGGGGTGCTGTTCGCTGTTTGTGGACTGGCACTTAGCATCTACAGTATTGTCTACATGCGTATTGTCGGGAAAGGAAACCCGTTTGATGCCTACGGCCATGAGTTGGCACCGCGTACAAGGCATCTGATGACAGGCGGTCCATATAGCCTGTGCAGAAATCCGATGCTTGTCGGCATCTACCTCTACGACTTAGGCGTTCTCGTCTGGCTATGGTCTGTTCCTCCATTGTTTATTTTCCTTGTCGAAGTAATTCTTCTGACCGTACAAGTACAGAGCGAAGAAAAGCGGTTAGAGAAAGACTTTGGCCAAGACTATCTTGAATATAAGAAGCGAGTTGGGAGATATTACCCCAGGGGAAAGGGTCATTTTGCTATATTCTTTAACTTAATGGGAATTGAGAAAGACTAAATAATGCAAAACGATTTGTAGGGAAGAGGGAAGTTAGTTACTTTTGCAAACGATGAAAACGTTTCGAAGAACAATGCTCCTGGCAGCCCTTATGTGCAGTCTGTCTCTCTCGGCCCAACGGCAACTCAGAGTGGTGGACGTGGAAACATTGGTTCCTGTGGCTGGAGCCAACGTCGCCATGAGGGACTTCACGAGACAAACTGACTCGCTGGGGTGCATCACCGTATCCGACAGCTGCAAGACGCTTGTCTTCTCACATGTCAACTACGAGAGTCGCCTCATCAATCTGGAAGAAGTGAGGGATACGGTATACCTGATTTCCAAACTGTTGAATTTGAAGGAAGTAGTGGTATTCGGACGCGCCAAGCGCGACGATAAACTCGATAACCTGAAAAATCATTTGGGCTTGAGT
>Ga0310786_10003391_pt1 | contig 23223 bp, 15 predicted proteins | sample AusTroGonzalo_MG_FD_203881 | JGI IMG/M metagenome (GOLD analysis project Ga0310786, IMG submission 203881) | Bovine rumen microbial communities from tropical cattle in Woodstock, Queensland, Australia - Gonzalo_03 (v2) (version 2) | ecosystem: Host-associated > Mammals > Digestive system >...
CCTTGGCGGAAACTTCAATGACGGCATCCGGACGCAGCCTCTTGTCTCCCGTCGCGGAAGTAAGCTGCTCTCCTCCTTCGAAGCCGTAGATCCTGGTACATTCGGAAGTCCTGACAACCCAGTACCTGATACCGTTCACCTCGAGCAGTTCAGGAAGCTTCTTGATCGTCTCCCCTTCCACGGAAATCTCCTGCCAGCCTGAGCGGAGCTTTCCATGCAGGTCGTACATTCCGATAGTATTGTCTTTGTGGAGTATCATGACCGTATAGCCCTTAGCTCCAGAAAAATCATAGACGGCAGGCCCAAGGAGCACTTCCTTGCCAAGTTCCGAAGGGAAATCCTTGACAAAGCGTCCCAGCCTGTCTATAAGGTAAAGCTTCGATCCTGATGCAAAAAGGATTTGGAGCTTGCCGTTAGCATAATAATCCACTGTCTCTGCAGCCCCGCAGATACGGGAACCGAACGGAACCGACCAGATGCCCTTGCCGTTTTCCTCCTTGAGAGTAAGCGAATTGTTGGAAGTCTGGCTGAAAAGGTTCATCCTTCCCGTACCGCTGTTCATCACCTTGAACGGCCCCTCCGGTACAGTCACGACCGTATCTCTGGACATGACTGTATGGTCAGCAGCCTTGACCACGGGGATCCTTTCCATGTTGATCGTGGCCTTGTCTCCGTTCATGACAACCATGAGAGCCTCCATGGATACGCCGGACACGGCATCCTTAAAAGCTGAGGCGAGCACAGGACGGAAAAGCAGGTCTGCCAGCTCCCCGACTTTCCAGAATGAAGAGAACTTGGATTTCTCCACCACCCTGATGCCATTGGCGCCCAGGACGGACTTAAGGTTCTCTCCCGGAAGCGTCCCATCGGCATAGCCTTCCAATGAGGCGGCGCTGCCTATGATCATCCAGCCTTTATACCATACGAAGTGGGATTCATCCTCGACAGACAGGAAATCTCCCATCTCGCTCTTGGCATAGCCCTTCCAGACATATGGCAAGACAGCCGGCTTGTAATCCCTCATTGAAGATATTCCGGTATTTCTCAGTATGATGTCGGCGTCTTCTTTTCCCGGGCGGATCAGCAGGATAGGGCTGCCGTCTGCGAGGACAGCCTTGGCCACCTCCCTGACATCCAGCCTTTCAAGCCATTTCTCGGAGCTCATGCCGACGGAAGACTTGTGCTCGAAATTGTCCGAGCGATACTTCCCGAGCAGTTTATGGGCATCCATGTACCTCTGATATGCACTGAAATACCATTCGGAAACAGGAATGTCCAGATAATAGACCGTGTTTGCCGGGAGGACGGAAGCGACTCCGGTCTCTCCAGCGTATGGTACGTTGAGGAAATATGCAGGATTTGAATTATATGACGCTACGGCGTTCATGCGCATGCGCTTCTCATTCCGGCCGTCCATCGTAAAAGCCAGCCAGTCGGCCAAAGTGGTGAAGAAGTTGGACGTACGGGCTATGTCCCTGTTGAAGTATGCGCCGAAAAGCTTGCCGAGATAATCAGAAGAGACGAAAAATGCGTCGGCTCCACCAGCCTTCATGGCCACGTCTGGGAAACCCTGCTTGTCAAGTACGGAAGTACCTTCGGAGAGATTGCGTCTTGCGGCATTGACAAGAGTCTCGGACGGAGAGACAAGAAGGATGGAATGGTTCCCGGATATCTCCGGGGCCTCTTCCTTTCCGACTATCGCCGAACTGAGACGGGCGGAATCGGCAGCGTGGATGAATGACCATATCGTCTCGGATTCATTCGGAGACGATACCGCAATGAGAGGAACAAGGTCTCCGCTGAAATGAAGGGAGACCGCCATGTTTCCATCAGGATGCCTTACGTTCTTGAGAATTGAAAGGAATTCCCTGATACCTCTTTTGCCGGTACCGCAAAGCATGGTACCGAAAACCGAAGTGCTGTCAGTCACGAGGTCGATGCAGTCATCGGCAGACTCGAAGCAGACAAGCATGGCAGCATCCGACGGGATGGCCGGCGTTATCGGATACAGGGAAACGGCCGCACTTGCATCCACTGAGGCTCCTGTCTCCTCTGCCGCGTCAGCTTCGCCCTGGTCGGAATACAGAAAAAAAACGGCCACCGCTATCACGCCCGCCAGGAGCGCGATAATGGAAAGTGCCCATATGAGTCCGGTCTTGTTCAATTATTCGTCTGTTTCCTGTTTCACCTGACTTTTTATCTTTTCCAGGAAATCCTCTCCGAAAGCGACCCAGGCACAGGCAAGGAAGAATCCGAGGAAGCCGAATACCAGAACTCGGTTCTTGCGGCTGTTCATCGGGAACTGTGGCATGGTGGCAGGCTGTACGACGGCATATACCGGTTTCGCCTCCTGAATCTTGGCCTTGGCCATCTCCCGCTGCTGGACCATCTGTGTATAGACCTGGTTTGCAAGGTTGGCTTCTTCCTGAAGGCGCTGTCTTACGCTGTTCACTGACTGGAGGATGACACCGCGGTCATAGTCCACGCGGGCGGCATAGGCAGCCTGAGCCTTGACGAGCTTTTCATGAGCCTCGTCGGCAAGCTTGACATAATAGTCATAATCCGACTTGGCTTTCTTGGTCCTGTAGTCAATCACATAATTCTGGAGCATCTTGCAGACGGTGTCGGCGACCTGAGTCACGATACGGCGGTCATCCATTGTCACGCTGATGTTGGTGACGCCGGTCTTATTGTTCACATTCACGCTAATGCTCTGGCGCAGGGCCTTCATTACGTTATGCTGGTTGTATGTCAGGCTCTGTGGATTGAGAACGGTATCATCTTCGACAGATTTCTCATCCTTTCCCTTTGAAAGCCACTTCGAGAGACCCTTCTTCGGCTTGTCAAGTCCGAGGACATGATTGTATACAGTAGTGACAGGAGGCTCCTTGGCACCTTCCGCAAGCTTGGACGGAGAGATATATGGCTGCACCGGGACATCGAACAGTTGCGTAAGGAACGGCGTGCTGCTGCAGATCTCCGGGAAAAGGGTGATATTGAGAGCATCAGCCGAACTGTTCATGTTGGACATGTTCATGCCCATCATGCTGGCTATCGTCGCGACGCTGCTGCTGGTAGTTCTCTGGAACTCCGGAGCAAGGGTCATGCTGACGTTCCATTTGCGCTGCATGGTCAGCGCTGATATTATGCCGAGCACTCCGAATATGCATGAAACCAAAAGAATGAATTTCCATCTCTTGAGCAGCTTGGCAAAGATCGCCATGAAATCTATTCCGAGTCCCTCATCCTCGATTGAAGAGTATTCGGGTTTTCTGTATTCCTCACTCATTTTCTTTATTTCTTGGTTGCGACAACAAGGTAAGCCACCATCGTACCGAGGGAAGCGATTGACGTACCGATACTTACGACATTACCCCAGTTGGTATGGCGTTTTTCTTTCTTAGGGATGATAAGTTCGTCTCCAGGCATGATCTTGGTGTTCAAGCCGACCTTCTGTGACACACCGTTCATCCTTATGACATAAGCCTTGGACTTCATTGCCCTCTTGGCGTAACCTCCGCAATTCTTGATATAATACCCGGCACTCTTTCCGCTCTTGTAGGTAAGCGTAGCAGGGTTCATCACGGCACCGGTCACCCTTACGACATTGCTGTATACAGGGACAATGAGCTGGTCGCCTTCCCTGAGCACGATATCCGCGTCGGATCCAGGATTGGCGACGGCGGCCTCAAGATCAATAGCCACGTTGTATGCGGCGAAAGACGACACATCACTCACGCTGGCGCTGTCGTCGTTGCTGTAAAGCGTCCTTACGACCTCGGCGCTCTGGCGTTTCTCGGTATCGCTCATAGGGCGTACGAGTCTTGCTCCCCTAGGATAAGCGAATGAAGTAAGTCCGCCGGCCTTCTTGATGAGGTCGGAGATGCGGTCCTCCCTTCCGGTCATCGTGAACGTACCAGGGAAATTAACCTCTCCGGTCACGCTGACATGTCTCTGAGGTGCATATGATGGACTTCTGTGCACAGTAACCTCATCATACGGCTCAAGCACGAAACCACCCTTGCCATCTTCGACGAAACCATCCTTTATCGCGAAGCTGAAAAGCTGGGAAATCTCAGAGCCGGCCTCGAGAGCCTCAGGATCGAGCACCCTGCGGGAAATGTCCACCCTGGCGGTAGAAGCTCCGTTCTGGAGACCGCCGGCGATAAGGATCAGGTCCTCGATCGTGGTGTTCTCGGCGAAAGGATATTCTCCCGGTCTTGAAACATATCCGGATATGGTCATCGTACCCCTGTCGATCAGGGCATTCTTGTCGGAGATCTGAAGGACGTCATTGTTCATGAGTTCCACGTCAGGCGAGAGACCAGCCATGATGCGTCCAATATTGAGAGGAACGACCTCGAATGTCTTGTCAGGAAGCTCCCTCTGCATTACCGCCCTGTCCTGGAAAGCCTCCGGAAGAAGTCCTCCGGCAGCCTTGACGAGCTGAGAGACTGTATGCATGTTTTCGTTGAGCTCATAATCACCCGGCATGAATACGCTGCCGGTGATGGTTGTCTTGTTGTAGAACAGAGAGGTAGTCTTGCCCACCGTGAATTCATCTCCGTCCTGGACCTTGAACCTGTCGAACTCAGAGCTGTCGATGGTACGGACCTCATATCTGTTGCCGGTCTGACGTACGAGAGTGATGCTTTCAGTATATGCGGAGCTGGCAAAGCCGCCCGCATATTCGAGAGCGTCAGCAATGGTCTCGCCTTTCTTCATCTCGAAATACATCGGTCTCTTGACGAATCCGCCGACCTTGATCATGACTGAATACGGGGAAACGAGGACGACGTCGCCTTCTTCGAGGCGGATGTCGCTTTTCCTGTTGCCGTTCACGAGGAAGTTATATACGTCAACTTCGCCCACGGTCTTTCCGTTTCTCTTCACGAGGATATTCCTGAGGGTACCGGGATCCTTCACGCCACCTGCAAGATACAGGAGGTGGAATACGGTACTGAAGGATGATACGACGTATGTGCCCGGGCGTGAGACCTCTCCGAGCGCATTTACCTGGATGGTCCTGATCTGGCCGAGGCTAAGCTTGATGTCAGTGCCCCTGCCGGACTCGTCCGTCTTCAGGCCGCCATATATGCTGGAAAGCTTTTTCCTGAGATAGGAGTTCGCCTCTTCCACGGTCATGCCGTTGAGATAGACAGGACCGAGGAAATCCACGTTAATGCTGCCCTCCGGAGAGATATGGCCGCGGATGGTATTCTGGTTTACTCCGAAGATATCGATTATGACTTCATCTCCAGGGCCAAGGCGATAATTCTTTGGCGTGGCGATGTTCTCGCTCGGGGCGAACGTAAGGTTACGGTTCCTGAAGATGTCCCTACCGAACACCTTGTCAGGCTCGACCTGCTCGACACTGCCGGACGAAAGAGGGGTGGCGGCTACGGTCTCGACGTCGCCGGAAGTCGTATGCATCCTGTCCTGGACGTCGAAATAAATCACGTCCCCGGTTGTCTGAGCATTTTCATATTGGCTGCGTATCCTTTCCGCCTGGTCTTTGGTTACTCCTTTAAGCATCAGTTCCTGGATGAGGTCGCTGCGGCTCTTGCCCTCGGCCAAACCGCTCTTGACATAATCCATAACCTGTTTGTCAGTCATGCCCTGTGCAAAAGCTGCCAAGCTCATGCAGAACAAGCAGACCGTCATAGCTGTAAATCTAAGTTTCATCTCTCTTGTTGGTATAATAGCAATAGTTTTGTGGTGCTTTATAGAGCACAATTCCTTGCAAATATAAGACAATTTAAACATTATTCATTACTTTTGCAGAAACAAAATACACGATGGATAACAAGGTAGTAATCTTCTCGGCCCCGTCCGGTTCCGGCAAAAGTACGATAGTCAGTCATATACTCAAGCTTCACCCTGAAATGGAGTTTTCCGTTTCCGCGACATCCAGGTCTCCGAGAGGAGCCGAGACTGACGGCGTCGAGTACCTTTTCTACACGGAAGAAATGTTCCGCCTGCTTATCGCAGACGACAAATTCGTCGAGTACGAGGAAGTTTATCCAGGCCGTTTCTACGGAACTCTCAAGTCTGAAGTCAACAGAATCTGGGCCAAAGACCATGTGATCATATTTGACGTGGACGTAAAGGGAGGCGTGAACCTCAAGAAATATTTCGGCGACAAGGCCCTCTCAGTCTTCATCCAGGCGCCTTCCGTGGAAGAGCTCAGGCGCAGGCTGGAACTGCGCGGGACAGACTCTGCGGAGGATATCGCGAACAGGGTTGCAAAGGCAGCTGAAGAGATGACCTATGCTCCCAAGTTCGACCATGTGCTCGTCAACGATGACCTCCAGAAAGCCTACCGCGAAGCAGAGGAGATCGTCGGCAGCTTCCTAAAATAGCCATATCATGAAAATAGCGGTATATCCGGGATCTTTCAATCCTCTCCACATCGGACATCAGGCCATCATGGAATACCTGACGAGGGAGAAAGATTTTGACTGGGTATACCTGATCGTGTCCCCTAAGAACCCGCTCAAGGACAATATCTCTGCCGACTCCGGAGAAGCACGGTATAAAGCCGCAGTCGAAGCTGTCAAGAGGCATCCTGACCTTCATGTCTGGGTGGATGACATCGAACTCGGCATGGAGCCCCCGCACTACACCATACGTACTCTCGACGCCCTGAAGGCCAGGGAGCCGGAAAATGACTTCACGCTTGTTATCGGAGCCGACAACCTTGCCGGAATCAAGAGGTGGAAAGACGCTGAAAGGATACTGCAGGACTACGGAGTCGCCGTCTATCCGAGAAAAGGATATGACCTCGCGGAAATCCATCGCCAGCTGATAAAGGATTATCTCGACTCGCCGAAACCATATGTACTCGACTGGAACGAAGACCTCGGATCGGAAGGGTCATGGAGCTTCGACCAAATGATCGAGAATGTATATAACATCAGGATCATCGACGCGCCTATCGTGGACATCTCCTCGACCGAAATCCGGGAAGCCCAGCTCGCCGGGAAGGACGTGTCCGCATATCTGATGTAGGAAGCCTATCTCCTAAGCCTGAGACTGTTCGTAACTACGAGCACCGAGCTGAGGGCCATGGCAGCGGCCGCCACCATAGGATCCAGCACGAGGCCGCTTATCGGATAAAGCACGCCGGCAGCCACCGGCACCGCAATCACATTGTAAAGAAACGCCCACACAAGATTCTGCCTGATGACCCTGTCAGTCTTTCCTGACAGCTTTATCAGATATGGCACCCTTCTCAGGTCGGAAGTCACGACAGTGACCATGGCCGCATCCATGGCTACATCGGTACCGCTTCCCATCGCGACGCTGAGGTCCGCCAGTGCGAGGGCCGCGCTGTCATTGACGCCGTCTCCTACCATGGCGACAGTCTTTCCCTGCCTCTGCAGTTCTTTCACGAAATCGGCCTTGTCCTTCGGCAGACAGCCGTAACGAACATCAGAGACTCCGGCCTTGGCTGCTATCTTCTCTGCCCTTTCCCTGATGTCACCGGTGAGCATATGAGTCTCGATTCCCATGGAAGCAAGCTCTGCCACCGCTGCTGCAGAAGTCTCCTTTATGTCATCTGCCCCGACCTTGCCGACCGTTATCGTGCCAGTCTTGTCAAGCACCACGCAATCCACCTTCCTCGCAACCTGCAGGGCATCGGCGTCCTTGATGAGCACACCCTTGGTAGCCCCCTTCCCTATTCCGACAGTAAGGGCTGTAGGCGTAGCCAGTCCCAAGGAACACGGACAGGCGATCACCAGGACAGTCACCATGGCCAGAAGGCCTCCGGTCACTCCGTCCGGAACCGCCAGGGCCCATACTACGAATGTCACCACCGAAATGGCAATGATCGCAGGCACGAACACCGCCGCCACTCTGTCGACCGTATCCTGTATCCTGGCCTTGCTTCCCTGGGCATCCTTGACCATGCTGATAATGGACGATAGCATGGTCTCGCGGCCGACTTTCTCTGCCCGCACCGAGACAGCCCCCTTCATGGTCATCGTCCCGGTAAACACCTTAGATCCTGCGGTCTTGCCGACTGGTTCGGCTTCCCCGGTAAGCATGCTTTCGTCCATGAATGCTTCCCCGTCCACGACTTCCCCGTCGACGGGAACCCTGTCTCCGGCTCTGACCGCAACAATGTCGCCCGGCATTATGTCCTTCGTCTCAGGTTGAAGGCCCATGAGCCCGCGAATCGCCGCTGTAGTGCCATGCTTGGCCCTTTCTTCCAAGGTCCGGCCAATCAGTATGAAAGCTACAATCATGGCTGAGGATTCAAAATAGAGCCTCGGCTCCAGCCCGCGGGAAACGAACACCTGAGGGAAGGCCAGGCTGAACAGGCTGAAGAAATATGAAATCACCGTCGAAAGGGCAACGAGCGTATCCATGTTCGACGATCCGTGACGCGCCTGCCTGAGTGCGGCTACTATGAAACGCCGTCCGCACCAGAATACGGCCGGAGTGGCCAGGGCCCATAAGACAAGGCCCTTGTACGGGAAAGGCTTGAAGCCCATCCCCACTATCATGATCAGGGCGGCCAGTATCACGGCCGCAGTCATGTCCCTCCTGAGAGAACGGAAGTTTTCTTCCCGTCGCCGGTCAGCTTCGTCCTCGGATGCAGGGCCTTCATCCTCTTTCATGGAGTATCCGGCATCCTGTACTGCCTTGCAGAGCTCTGCTGACGAGACTATGTCTGGGTCGAAGTCCACTCTTGCGCTGTTGGAGGCAAGGCTCACATTCGCTTCGGACACGCCCTTGCATGAGCGGAGAGTATTCTGTACCCTGGCCACGCACGCTGCGCAGCCCATTCCTTCTACGGAATAATTCTTTCTGACTGTCTTTGCCATATCCTATACTTCTGATAATCTGTGAATCAAGTCCAAATATAATAAAAAAATCGGGCAGCCTCTTTAAAAGCTGCCCGATAAACTTATGGTTTACTGCTCGTCCGGAGCCTCAGGTCCCGACTGAGGGCCTGGCTGAGGACCACCCTGGAAAGGACCCTGAGGGCCACCCTGGGCGCCAGCCTGCTGAGCCTGCTGATACATATCGCCGAAAGCCTTGTTGAGAGCCTCGGAATATTTGTCGATATCAGCAATATTCTGACTCTTCACAGCTTCCTTAAGACTAGCGACATTCGCCTCCACATTAGACTTCACGTCTGCAGGGACCTTGTCACCATTCTCCTTGAGGAACTTCTCTGCCTGGAAGCAAAGAGCGTCAGCGTTGTTGATCTTGTCAACTCTCTCCTTCTCGGCCTTGTCGGCAGCCTCGTTTGCCTTGGCCTCGTCACGCATCCTCTGGATCTCGGCGTCAGAAAGACCTGATGAAGCCTCGATACGGATGCTCTGGGCCTTGCCGGTAGCCTTGTCCACAGCGGATACATTGAGGATACCGTTCACGTCAATGCTGAACTTCACAGAAATCTGAGGAACACCTCTTGGAGCAGGAGCGATACCATCGAGGTGGAACACGCCGATCTGCTTGTTGTCCTTGGCCATAGGACGCTCGCCCTGGAGGACACGGATCTCAACTGACGGCTGGTTGTCGACAGCGGTAGAGAATACCTGCTCCTTGTCTACAGGAACGATGGTGTTGGACTCTACCATCTTGGTCATCACGCCGCCGAGGGTCTCGATACCGAGAGAAAGCGGAGTGACATCCTGGAGGATGACATCCTTCACGTCACCTGCGAGCACGCCACCCTGGATAGATGCGCCGATAGCAACTACCTCGTCTGGGTTCACGCTCTTGTTAGGCTCTTTGCCGAAGAAATTCCTTACGATCTCCTGGATCTTAGGGATACGGGTTGAACCGCCGACAAGAAGTACTTCGTCGATATCAGCAGCCGTGAGCTTGGCATCTGCGAGGGCCTTGCGGCAAGGCTCGATAGATCTCTGGAACAGGTTGTCGCAGAGCATCTCGAACTTAGCCCTGGTAAGGGTCTTCACAAGGTGCTTAGGAACACCGTCAACCGGCATTATGTAAGGGAGGTTGATCTCCGTTGAGGTCTGGTTTGAAAGCTCGATCTTGGCCTTCTCGGCAGCCTCTTTAAGTCTCTGGAGGGCCATAGGGTCCTTCTTGAGGTCAGCGCCGCCGTTCTCAGAGGCGAACTCTTCTGCAAGCCAGTCGATGATTACCTGGTCGAAGTCGTCACCACCGAGGTGGGTATCACCGTTGGTAGACTTAACCTCGAAGAGACCGTCACCAAGCTCGAGGATAGAGATATCGAAAGTACCGCCACCAAGGTCATAGACTGCGACCTTCTGGAGCTTGTCTTTCTTGTCAAGACCATATGCAAGCGCAGCGGCAGTAGGCTCGTTGATGATACGCTTCACATCGAGGCCGGCGATCTTGCCGGCTTCCTTGGTGGCCTGACGCTGTGAGTCGCTGAAGTATGCAGGGACAGTGATGACAGCCTCGGTCACCTCCTGGCGGAGATACTCTTCAGCGGTCTTTTTCATCTTCTGGAGAATCATGGCTGAAATCTCCTGCGGTGAATAAAGCCTGCCGTTGATATCTACACGAGGAGTATTGTTGTCACCCTTCACAACCTTGTACGGAACGCGGCTGACCTCGGTATTCACCTGGTCATAAGTCTCGCCCATGAATCTCTTGATAGAGAAGATGGTGTTGTTAGGGTTGGTGATTGCCTGACGCTTTGCAGGATTTCCGATCTTCCTCTCGCCGCCGTCAGTAAAGGCAACGACTGAAGGAGTCGTCCTCTGACCCTCGTTATTGATAATTACTGTTGGCTGGTTACCCTCCATCACAGCCACGCAGCTGTTGGTGGTTCCCAAGTCGATTCCGATAATTTTTCCCATAATATTTCTCCTTTTTTATTACTTATTCATTTCGATGGCGTCCGTCGGACGCGACGACTCACTATTATCGAATGTTATGCCAATCGTATCTTTATGCCAAATTGTCAGAATTGTTGTATATTTGTGACATGATTTACAGACAGCTCTCACAGCCGGAGTATGATGATCTGGCATCCAGGATACTCTATGAAGACAACCATCTCCTTGTAATCAACAAGAAGACAGGAGAAATAGTACAGGGCGACAAGACCGGTGACGAATGTCTTGCCGAGACCTGCAAGGCGTTCATAGCTGCCAGGGACGGCAAGCCGGGACAGGTCTTCATGGGAATCCCCCATCGTCTTGACAGGCCGGTAAGCGGCATAACCATCTTCGCCAAGACTTCGAAAGCCCTGGAAAGGATGTCCGCCATGTTCCGCGACGGAGATGTACATAAAACCTATTGGGCCCTTGTCTATGAGGCTCCAAAGGAGAAGGAAGGCCTTATCGAAAGCTGGATGTGGAGGAACGAGAAGATGAACAAAAGTTTCATCTGCAAGGAAGGGCAGCGCAAGGACGCAAAACTCGCCAGGCTCAGGTACAGGCACATCGCCGACACCGACAGATACCATCTGCTTGAGGTGGAACTCCTGACAGGCAGGCACCACCAGATCCGCTGCCAGCTGTCATCTATAGGCTGCATAATCAAGGGAGACCTGAAATATGGGGCGCCCCGTTCCAACCCGGACGGAGGCATCAGCCTTCTGGCAAGACATATCTCATTCATACATCCTGTCAAAAAGACTCCGGTAGAAATCACGGCGCCGGTTCCGGCCTCATGGAAAGGCCTTGAAGGAATTATTTAGGTTCGTTCCTGATTGTGCTGTTACGGTAATCGTTGCACCACTCGCTCGGGTTCTGGTTAAGGAACAGCTTGAAGGCGAGGTTGAACGTCACTCCGCTCTTGAAACCCGACATCATCGCCAGTTCCGACACACGGAGCCGCGTATCTTTCTTGAAAAGCTCCATCGCATACTGCACCCTGTAGTTGTTCATGAACTGGGAAAAGTTCATGCCGGTACACGCGTTCACCATCTTCGAAAGGTAGCTCTTGTTGGTATACAGGCTCTTGGCAAGCTCATCCAGAGAATATGAATCCGCCAGGAACGGCTTCTTGTCAGTCATGAACTCGCACATGCGGTTATACACTATCTTGTAATTCAGGTTCATCTTGCCGGGCATAGGCTTCAGCAAGGCGACAGGGCCGGCTGTCTTGAGGATTCCAGATTCCAGATGGCTCGCCAGAATTGAATTCTTGGTCAGCAGTCTGCAGTGCAGAAGGGCCACCAGGAAGACCATTCCACCTACACACACTGATTTCAGGACGATTGCAAGCGCACCGTGCAACAGGCACGCGCTATAGAACAGGCAGAGCACGGACAAGTACAGCACAGAATAGAAAATCTTGGAAACCCCGAGCATGTACTCCCATCCGACCAGACTTTCCGTTAGAAAATCCACATCGTGTATCAATCCCGAAAGATACAGTATAAGCATGACCAGCATAGGAATCACTGCCACCATGTTCAGACAGACTGCCACAAGTTCACCGGACAGGAAGAGCAACAGTACGGGAGACAGAAGGCAGAGCAGAGCCTGGAGCACCATAACGCGACAGGTAAGCTTTACCGGACATGTGCCCGACGGAGAAAGCAGCACCATGGAACAGCTGACTGAGAGCAGTCCCATTACTAAGGAGAACGAAATCTTTCCTACAGTGGACAAGATCAGGATAAACGTGGCAAGCGGGGCGAAGAAAGCTGCGGTTCTGACAATCTCCTTCCATCTTGCCTTGAGACGGGGATTACTGTTCATTTGTCTGATTGTTAGTCGTTTCCGCAAATATATAAAAAAAGAAAGTCCGCCTCAAAATCAAAGAGGCGGACTTTGCACATCTTGTTATGATTTTTAATCAGATTTTACGTTTTTTAACCTCGGCTTTACTTTTTCCCTGTCTTGATAGTGTCGAAACCCTTTCCATAGACTCCGGTTGCAGAACCAACCGAGAGGAATGCATCGGGATCTATAAGCTTGATGTGGCGCAAGATCACGTTAAGGTCGGCCTTTCTCGTTATCACCATCAGCACATGGCTGGCCTTCTGCGTATACCATCCGGTAGCAGGAAGGACAGTGACTCCCCTGTGGAGTTCTCCGGTGATACAGTCAGCAATCTTGTCATATTTCTGGGAAAGTATGAACAACTGTACAGACTGACGGGAACCCGAAATGTAGAGGTCCACCACATAGCCGTTGACAGTTACAAGGATGAGACCATACACGACGGTAGTGACCTTGTCCGGCCAGCTTACCAGGGAACCGTCCGCAGTATATGAAGGGACGACGATGGACGAAAGGATGATGAACACATCCATCCAGAGAATCAGACGGCCCGGAGAGAAATTCCTGTATTTGTTTACTATCAGGGCGATTATGTCCGTACCGCCGGTACTTCCGCCCTGTGTCATGGACATTCCGATTCCGACTCCCGCCATGATGCCGCCCATTATCACGGACATCAGCTTTCCGTTCTGCAAGGCAAGGGTATCCACGATCTGGAAAGGAATGATGTCAGGCAGCACGCTGAGCCCAAAGGAAGCCAGGATTATCGCATATATAGTCTTGCCACCGAATCCGGCTCCGAGTATGAAAAAAGCTATCAGCAGCAGGCCGGCATTGACGATGAAATAAGTGTAACCCATCTTGAATCCGGTCGCGTACTGTATGATAGAGCTTATACCTGAGACACCTCCGCCCACAAGGTTGTTCGGGATGAGAAACAGGGACCAACCCGAAACATAGCAAAGGATACCTACCGTTATGAGGAAGTACTCTTTGAAAGATACAAGTATGCTTTTATCCGATGGCATAGCCTAAATGTTTGAAGTTTCTTCTGTCTTTTTCTTTCGTTCGATACCGGTCTTGATCTCGTCGAATCCCTGACCATACACGCTGCTTACCGCCGATACGCTAACGAATGCCTTGCTGTCAATCTTCTTTATAGCCTTCGTAAGTTCCTGGATCTGAGGCTTGCGGACGAGGATGAGAAGCACCTTGGTATCGTTCTTCGTATACCAGCCCACGCTGTTCAGGGCGGTAACTCCCCTCTTGAGGTCATTTATGATATAATCGGCAATCTTGTCATAATGCTTCGAGAATACCATGACCTGCATCGTCGACTTGCTTCCCAGAAGGAAGAAATCCAGCATCATCGAGAAAGTTATCATCGCAAGGTAGCCATATATCATGTCCTGGAAAGTCTTTCCCGGGACGAGCAGCACCGAAGCGATGATGAAAAGGTCAAGCACCATGTACACCTTGCCCGGAGACACAGGATAGAACTTGTTCAGTATAAGAGCTATCACATCAGTTCCGCCAGTACTTCCGCCACGGTTGAAGATTATGAAGATGCCGACAGCCTCCACGAGACCCGCAATCACCGGAACGAGGACCTTTTCACCGATGAAAAGGGGATGTCCCGGCAGGGCGAGGAGAATGTCTATTCCAGGCATAATCCTGAACAGGAGTGACGAAAGCGCTATCGCATATATGGTCTTGAACCCGAATCCCTTTCCAAGCACCAGGAATCCCAGCGCGAGCAGGAAAACGTTCAGCACGATATATGAGATCGAAACCGGAATCGCTCCCATCGTCGCGAACTGGATGATCGTGGAGAGACCCGCGATGCCGCCGCTGGCAATATTGTTCGGAATCATGAACGATGTCCATGCCATGCAGAAGATCACGCATCCCAGAGTAACGAGGGCGTAATCCCAAAGAACATTAAGAACTTTCTTCAAATTCATTTTTACTTGACAACTATGTTGACAATCTTTCCAGGTACGACAATCACTTTGACAATACTCTGTTCGCCCACATACTTGGCCGTCTGCTCGAGTCCCCTCACGTGGGCCTCGACTCCGGCTTTGTCCATATCCTTAGGAAGATCAACCGTAAACCTTGTCTTGCCGTTGAATGAAACGGCATATGTGACATTGCTCTCGACAGTATAAGCCTCGACATACTCAGGGAACGATGCATAGGCAACGCTGTCCTCATGGCCGAGGGCATGCCAGAGTTCCTCTGCGATATGCGGAGCGAACGGTGAGAGCATTATGACCATAGGCTCGAGGATTTCGCGCTTGGAAACCTTCCTGTCAGTAAGGTCGTTCACAGCTATCATGAACGCGCTTATGGTCGTATTGTATGAGAATGACTCGATGTCAGCCTGCTCTTTGCCGATAAGCTTGTGGAGGGTCTTGAGGTCCTCTGCCGAAGCCTTCTCGTCGCTGACGATGAACTGGTCACCGTTGTAGAAGAGTCTCCAGAACTTGCGCAGGAAGCGGTTGACACCGTCGATACCCTTTGTATCCCACGGCTTGCTCTGCTCCAGAGGGCCGAGGAACATCTCGTACAGACGGAGCGTGTCGGCTCCGTAATAGTCGCAGATATCGTCCGGATTGACGACGTTGAACATGGACTTGCTCATCTTCTCGACAGCCCAGCCGCAGATATATTCGCCGTTCTCGAGAACGAACTCGGCATCCTTGAACTCAGGTCTCCAGGCCTTGAAAGCCTCGAGGTCAAGGCGGTCGTTGCGGACGATATTGATATCGACGTGGATGCCCTGGGTCTCATACTGGTCGCGGAGACCGGCTGAGACGAACTTGTTGGTACCGACGATACGGTAAACAAAGTTGGAGCGTCCCTGGATCATGCCCTGGTTGATAAGCTTCCTGAACGGCTCGTCCTCGCATACATATCCGAGGTCGAAGAGGAACTTGTTCCAGAAGCGGGAGTAGATGAGGTGGCCTGTAGCATGCTCGGTACCGCCTATGTAGAGATCAACGTTGCGCCAGTATTCATCGGCCTTGCGGCTGACAAGTTCGCTGCCGTTATGAGGATCCATGTATCTGAGATAGTATGCGCTGGATCCGGCGAAGCCAGGCATGGTGCTGGTCTCGAGAGGCCAGCCCTCGTATGTCCAGTTCTCGGCCCTTGCGAGAGGCGGTTCTCCGGTCTCGGTCGGCTTGAATTCGCTGATCTCCGGGAGAGTGAGCGGAAGCTTGTCCTCAGGAAGAGGAGTCGGGATTCCGTTCTTATAGTAGATAGGGAAAGGCTCTCCCCAATATCTCTGACGGGAGAAGATGGCATCACGAAGACGGTAGTTCACCTTCCTGTGGCCAAGGCCCTTTGCCTCCACATAGTCCATGGCTGCAGGAATGGCCTCCTTGACATCCATTCCGTCGAGGAAACCTGAGTTGCACATCTTTCCTTCCTTGGCATCGAAACTCTCTTCGCTCACGTCGCAGCCCTCGATGATAGGGATGATAGGAAGGTTGAACTTCTTGGCGAATGCATAGTCCCTGCTGTCATGTGCAGGAACGGCCATAATCGCGCCGGTTCCGTAGCCGGCAAGCACATATTCTGAAATCCATACCGGAACTTTCTCTCCGGTAAGTGGGTTGATTCCGTATGATCCTGAGAACACGCCGGTCACAGTCTTCGTCTCGGCTATTCTCTCCCTTTCGGTTTTCTTCTTGACATAGGTGAGATATTCCTCTACCTCCGCCTTGCGGTCTGCGGTGGTAAGGGCCGGAGTAAGGTCGCTTTCAGGAGCAAGAACCATGAAGGTAACTCCGAAAATGGTATCCACGCGGGTAGTGAAGATGGTGACGTCAGTTTCCTTGCCGTCGGTATCCACCTTGAATACGACTTCGGTACCATATGAACGGCCGATCCAGTTGCGCTGCATCTCCTTGAGGGAGTCAGTCCAGTCAAGCTTCTCAAGGCCGTCGAGCAATCTTTCCGCATATGCGGAAACACGGAGTTGCCACTGGGTCATCTTCTTCTGCTCCACAGGGTAGCCGCCGCGCTCTGAGAGGCCGTCCTTGACCTCGTCGTTGGCAAGCACGGTACCAAGCTTAGGACACCAGTTGACCGACGTCTCTCCCTGATATGCAATCCTGTAGTTCATGAGGACCTTGCTCTTCTCGAGCTCAGAGTAGGCGTTCCACTGCTCTGCGGTAAACTCGAGCTTCTCTCCGCATGCTACGTCGAGACCGGCGGTGCCGTTCTTCTCGAAGGCTGCGATGAGCTCCTCTATAGGGCGGGCCTTACCGCAGGAGTTGCAGTAGTAGCTGCCAAACATCTTGAGGAATGCCCACTGGGTCCATTTGTAATACTCCGGATCGCATGTCCTGAATTCACGGTCCCAGTCGTATGAGAAGCCGATCCTGTCCATCTGCTGACGGTAGCGTGCGATATTCTTGTCAGTAGTCACCTCCGGATGCTGGCCGGTCTGGATTGCATACTGCTCTGCTGGAAGACCGAAGGCGTCATAACCCATAGGATGGAGGACATTGAAACCCTTGAGTCTCTTGTAACGCGAGAAAATGTCGCTTGCTATATATCCAAGGGGATGGCCGACGTGAAGACCTGCTCCCGATGGATAAGGGAACATGTCGAGCACGTAATATTTCGGTTTTGAGGAATTCTCCTCTGCCTTGAATGTGTGTTTGTCAGCCCAATACTGCTGCCACTTCTTTTCTATACCTCTGAAATCGTAATCCATTATGTTATTTCTTTTATTTCTTCTTAAATCCGATACTCATCTTACCGTTCTTCTCCAGTCTGAACTCCACAGGGATGGAAATGCGAGACTTGACAATCCTGCCCTTGACCTTGCCCGGCTTCCAGTCAGGAGAGGCCTTTACAACCTTCTCAGCTTCTTCGTCGAGAAGGAGGTGAGCACCCTTGGTCACTTCCACGTCGGTCACCTTTCCGTTCTTGTCTATCACGAAATCCACGATCACACGGCCCTGGATGCCCTGCTTAACAGCCTGCTCAGGATATTTCAGATAACTGTAGACCCATTTCTGGATGAAAAACTTAGGGTCTGCATGCCCCATGAACGTAGGAGGCTGGTCGCAGTCGAAATATGCATATACATTGTCATCCGACTTCACTTCCTTTCCCGGACGGAACGAAGGGGCGACCTGGTCATTCGCAAGGGTGTGGGTGAATGCGTATATGTATTCCAACTCTGCCTCCATTCCCTGATAATCCAGGATTTCCGGCAGATCTCTCTCTGTATTGTGCTCGGGATATATTCCGGTCGAGAAAAATACGGAAGGGATTTCCTTAGAATAGAATGACCTGTGGTCGGAAGGATATGGCTCCACGGCAGTCACCTCAGGAAGCACCGGCAGCAGCTGCGATGTCATGGACTCGAGCTCGCCGTTAAGGTCGGCGTTCGAAGAAGTGAAAGCCTTGAAGGCATCGGCTCCGGAACCGAGCATGTCCAGATTTATCATGGCGTCGATGCTTCCCGTATCCGGGAATGAACGGTTAAGGAAATACCATGATCCAGCGAATGACTCCTGGGATGCGCCGAATGCTACGAACACGACTGAACGTCTGAAGAGCAAGGCGTTGGTGTTGACCATGCGGGCAAGCTCCAGCATGACCGCCAGGCCGGAGGCGTTGCAGTTGGCTCCGGGGTAGATCCGGGAGACTGTCTCCCCGTTCATGGTATATGTATCTTCGCCGAGATTGTCCAGACGGGCTCCGACGACGATATAATGTCCATTGAGACTGCTGTCATACCCCTGTACGCAGCCGATCACATTTCTGGAAGTGAGGGTATCTCCGTTCTCCTGGCGAAGGCCGAAGACGTCTCCGCTTCTCTGGCAGAGCATTTCAACGCCATATTCCTGGAGCTTGTCGAAAACATATTCGGCTGCGGCAGTCTCACCGGTGCTGCCGGCTTTCCTGCCGTCAAGCGATGACAGGTAACTTACATGGTCGCTCATCGAAGTCCCCATGTTTTTTTCTTCCAGGAGCACCGCCCCGCTCTTATACTGTGCAAAAGAGGTTATCGACAACAACAGCGCTACGGCTGACACAAATATCCTTCCCATAAGCTAATCGTTGACAAGAATCCATGCATCAGGAGGACAGAACGGCTCTTTCTTGACTGCGACAAGAGAAGCGAGGGCTGAATTAAGGTCGTTTCCCGGAGCTACGCCGATGGCGTTGTATCCATTTCTGAAACTGATGAGAGTGCCGGAGTAACCGGCCTCGTTTACCCTGCCCAGCAATTTCTCGGCGTTGTTCCTGTATGAGAAAGCGCCTACTATGATATAGTATCTGTAATCCAGTTTTGTAGTGAAAAGTCCTCCCATTGCAGAAGGGTTCAGAATGGTGCCGTTCATCTGCTTCAATGAGTCCAGAAGGGCAAGAGAATCCGCCAGGGCCTTTTCTACCCTCTTCAGGGAGTCGATCCTGGCCTGCTGTATGGCCAGACGAGCCTGTTCAGATTCGCGGGCCTCCATCACTTCAAGGCGCAGCGACTCAAGTTCGTCCGATGTCGGCCTGCCTGCAAGCTTGCGCAGACCGTCGCACCCTGTCAGCAGAAAGACCGACAGGACCATGATCATATAAAATGCACGTTTCATATCACGCATATTTACCTAATAAATGCAAAATTAGTCAAAAAACCGTTACATTTGTAAGAAGATAGCCAAAATTATCCATCAATGTATATAAAATGGAAACTTTCAGTTTCCGTCGTTGTATTTCTGACGGTATTTTCTGTTTTCTGCCCGCCCGCAAGCGGACAGAAGCTGGAAAATATCTGGATGAAAAGGCTTGACCAAATCTCTCCGATCTACGAAAAGACCGATACCGTAAGCCTGTTTTTCATAGGCGATGTCATGATGCACGCCAGACAGCTGGAGTACGACTTCCGGACCTTTCTGGAGCCGCTCAGAGAGAGGGTTTCCAAGGCTGATCTGGCTGTCGCGAACATGGAATTCACCCTCGCGGGGATGCCATATTCCGGGTATCCTGCATTCTCTGCCCCTGATGCCTATGCCGACTATGTCGCCGATCTCGGGACTGACGTTTTCCTGACTGCCAACAACCACATTCTTGACAAAGGACGCGAAGGACTCGAAAGGACCATCAGAATCTACAGGAACATGGAGAAGGTCATGATGACCGGAGTCTCGGAGTCCGCTGAGGCCGACGAGTCCGGATACCCTCTCATGGTTGCTGTCAAAGGTACCAGAATTGCCCTGATCAACTTCACCTATGGCACGAACGTCCCGAATGAGAGCATCTGGCCGAAGGTCAACTATGCTGACACCTCCGATATCCGGAAGGCCTTCCGCCGAGCCAAGGATGCAGGTGCCGAGTTCATTATCGCCCTCCCCCACTGGGGCGTCGAGTATCAGCTCAATCATTGCCCGGCTCAGGAAAAGCTGGCCACTTGGCTGGCGGCCAACGGTGCCGACGCAATAATCGGGGCTCATCCGCATGTGGTCCAGGACACGACCCACATAGGGAATGTCCCTGTGGTCTATTCCATGGGGAACGCAGTTTCCAACATGAGCGCGACAAATACGAGGCTGGAGCTGGCGGTCACAGTACGCATTGCCCGTAAAGGAAAAAACCGTGCCATCATGCTCGAGCCGGAGCTGGAGTTTCTGTGGTGTACGCTCCCGGGAACACTGACTTCTTCATACGCGACGATTGCCGTGCGTGACTATATCGGAAAAAGAAATCTCTGGAAGGATCCTTCCGACTATGACAATATGGTAGCAACCCTCTCCAGGGTGCTCAGATCAACAGGAATTAATGATACTTACAATAATCTATGAAGAAAAAAATCGTTCTTGATGCCATCGATCCCCTTGAGCTTTTCGGCCCGGGGAACAAGATTCTCGAAGAATTCTGCAGTTATTTTCCAGGGCTTAAGGTCATAGCCCGCGGCAACGAGCTGATTCTCGACGGAAAGAGTTCCCAGATTGAGGAATTCAATATAAGGTTCGGGGAACTTATTGAGAGGCGGCACAGGAAGATGAATCTTACGATTTACGACGTGGAGGACATTTTCGACGGGGAGAATTCGCCCGAGAAATTCCGTCTCAGCGGGGATGCCATCATTGTCCATGGTACCGACGGCAAGCCTATCAGGGCCAGGAACAAGACTCAGCAGGATATGGTCAAGGCTTACTTTGACAGCGACCTTATCTTTGCCGTGGGACCTGCAGGTACCGGCAAGACTTACATTGCGATAGCCCTGGCTGTGCGCGCGCTGAAGAATCGTGAGATCAAGAGGATCATTCTCACCAGGCCGGCCGTGGAGGCTGGCGAGAGGCTCGGTTTCCTCCCAGGAGACCTGAAAGACAAGTTGGATCCGTATCTCCAGCCTCTGTACGATGCTCTCGGGGACATGATTCCTTCTAAGAAGCTTCAGGAGTTCATGGGCGACGGAACCATCCAGATTGCACCTCTCGCCTACATGAGAGGCCGCACTCTCGACCGTGCATGTGTTATCTTGGACGAGGCCCAGAATACCAATGTCGGGCAGCTCAAGATGTTCCTTACCCGTATGGGACCTAATGCCAAGTTCATCGTGACGGGTGACGCCAGCCAGGTCGACCTACCCAACAAGGAAGACTCCGGCCTCCTCAAGGGCATCCATCTTCTCAAGGACATAAAAGGCATCACTTCCGTCTTCTTCACAAACGACGACATAGTCCGCCATCCTCTGGTCGGCAAAATCGTCAAGGCCTTCGACAAGAAGTAGTCCTCCACACCCCCATCCCAACGCGTCCTACGGACTGCGCGGCTCAGTCAGGTTTCGGAAAAGCTGCTTAGTCGCTATCGCTGCCTAAACGGCTAACTCAGTCCTTTTACGCCGCCATCTTCGCTATGCTTGATGCCGTCGTAACGTCCTTCAGACACACGCCGTTCTTCACGGCAGCGACGGGCGCTCCTGCGCTCTCCGCTTTTCCTCAATTCCTTCGCCAGCGCAGCCCGCAGGCCGCATTGACACGCAGTTCACTTCAATAATGTGATTCATCCTCCAGCATGTCTGTCGGACAGGTCCGCGGGGGCTTGTCCACCCGCGGACAAGTATAGCGGGACGGGGCCCGCAAGATGCAAGTTATCGCGAAGCGATGACGCGGCAGATTGTGGGAGGGTCCGGAGTGAGCGACAGCGAACGGAGTCCCCCGTCGGGCCTGTCCGACAGACATGCAGAGAAGGAGGGGAACAAAAAAACCGGCCGGGAAGGATCCCGACCGGCGTAAAATATAGGAGGACAGATTACTGAGCAACGATAGCTGAATACTTCTCGTATCCTTCCTTGTACTTAGGATCGTCGTCACTCATGAACCTGTAATAGGCATTCTTGAGATATTCGGCAACGCTCTTCTTGATATCCTCGCCCTTGGTAAGAGCATAAGCCTTCTCGAACGGCTCGATGCAGCTCTTGAGAGCCTTCTCGAAATCAGCCACAAGAGCCATGTACTTGGCATCGTCAAGCTCCTCTGAAGCCTTGGTCTGGAGATCGATGGCACGGTTGTAATACATGATACCCTCACCGATGAAACCGAACTCATAGTTAGGATCAACCTCAGCGCAGTACTCATAAGCCTTCACAGCCTGGTCATACTGGCCGAGCTGGGCACGGATGTTACCCTCGACATAATAGAGGGAAGCATTGTTAGGCTCATTCTCCTTAGCCTTGTCAAGAAGCACGAAAAGCTTCTCAGGATCCTCGTTGTTAGTGAGGTAATAGTTGATGAGGCCGATCAGGATACCCTGGCTCTGAGGGAACTTTGAGAAACCCTCTTCAAGAAGATTCTTGGCAGCGAGAGTGTCCTTAAGGTTCATCTTGACATCGGCAAGCTTGGCATAGACGTCACCGCCCTCACCATAGTTGCCGATAGCGATGCACTTGTTGAAGAACTTCTCAGCCCTCTCATACTCCTTGGCGAAATGAGCGGTGAAAGCAGCGTTATAGATAGAGTTGGTGTCAACCTTTGAGAGAGGTGCAAGCGCAGCTACGTCAGCAGCCTTCTCGAAATAAACGCTGGAACCGGAATAATCGCCGAAGGTGTACTTGTTGTAAGCCTCGTTGCTATACTTCTTGGAGATATTCTCATATGCGGCAGAAGCATCCTTAGCCTTCTTGGCATCGAGCTCATACATCTTCTTGTATGCCTCGAGAGCGCCTTCGAGAGCATTCTCTACGACCGGCTTGGTAACCTCAATGACAGCGAGCTGTCCTTCAGGAGTGAAATAAAGATTCTTATAATCATAAGCAACCTTCTCATACTGCTGGCCGCCGAGGACCACATTCTCTGAAGAAATAGGCTTTTCATCAGTCATGAGCATCTGGAGCTGAGCCTTGTCAGCACCGACGACATTCGAAGTAGGAGCATCGTATGCAGCCACATAAGCATCGCCAAGCTTCTGCCATGTAGCAGCCTTTGCAGCCTTCTTCTCATTCTGAGACGCAGTTACGGCATTGTCAAGCGCCTTCTTGGCACCTTCGACAGCCTTTACCTGTGCATTTGCA
>Ga0310786_10003393_pt1 | contig 23217 bp, 17 predicted proteins | sample AusTroGonzalo_MG_FD_203881 | JGI IMG/M metagenome (GOLD analysis project Ga0310786, IMG submission 203881) | Bovine rumen microbial communities from tropical cattle in Woodstock, Queensland, Australia - Gonzalo_03 (v2) (version 2) | ecosystem: Host-associated > Mammals > Digestive system >...
GCATCCTCGGTCACAACGAATCGCTCACGAACGTCGCCTGGCCGGAAGCCGACCACTCCAAGGCTGTGGAAAACACCGTGGAAGTCGTGTTCCAGGTGAACGGCAAGGTCCGCGCCAAGGCCTCTGTCGCCAAGGACATGGACAAGGCCGCCCTCGAAAAGCTCGCCATGGAAAATGACAGAATGAAAGAGTTCATGAACGGCAAGACCGTCGTGAAGTCCATCGTGGTCCCGGGCAAGCTCGTGAACATCGTGGTGAAATAAATTGTTGGGAGGGGAAGCGTGGGACTAAAGTCCCAACTGCTCGGCTCGATCATGCCAGCCCGCTTGCGGTCTGTCGCGATGCTCGCCTTGTGCAGTTGTCCCCTCGCTTCAACCCCGACCCCGCCCTTATAATTACGCCCACTCAATTGAGTGGGCTTCTTTTATATAACCCGCCCTAGTCGGGTCTTCCGCTACCCCTTCTAACGGGCGCTCAGTCGCCGCGCCCGTAACGCCCGGGCTTTATCCCACCCGCCCGCCCTGAAATGAGTGGACAGAATACACAATTTTATTTTGTGTTATGCAATAAAATATTATGCTCGGATTGTATATTTACTAAATAATGAACTTAACAGAGTGATTTGTTATGAACCATAATATGTTTCGATTGGCTCGCCCCGTTAAGTGGGACATTCTGGAAAATTTCTACAAGAATGTTGAGGGAGGTCTCGAAAAAGTTGATAAAATGAAACGCTATTGCGAGTCTGATGAAGATGACAAAGTATTTGGGAAATACAGTAAATCGCAATTGCGTTATGCTGGGGTGAACAAAGAGTTTCTCTTCGATCGTTTGCTTAAATTGAACGATGAGTTCGAGTGGACAAAAGAGAATGTTGATAAGTTGATTCGACTCGACCAGCATATTCGTAAACTTGAAACGGAAATGTATCAAAAGTTTGTACAGATAAAACAGAATTTGGATAGTCTTATTGCTCAAGGATTCAATATTTATAAGGATTATCAGGTTGAAGCCAAGATTGATTATGATGTATGCTCTATAGATGATGAGAAACATGAATATAAATATGACTGGCTTAACAATTTGTTGCAAGATTATGCAGATTGGCATGCGCTAGGTTGGTTTACTTTTGGCGATGGTCAAGAACCGGACAATCCACAAGATAAGGAACATTATACTTATGAAGCTTGGGGCGAATGGCTGAAATATGACTATTTTGTAGAAAACGGAATGACAAAATATTTATGCAACTTAATTGAAGAACCCAATATGAGCCTTTATTCGTATAGAGATGTTGTGAACATGGATTTGAGATGCTTTTATGTTACATATGATATATCTGTCTAGATGGGTTCTTAGCCTTTTTAGAAATTAGTATTATGAGTCGAACAGAAAAAGCACATACGCACAAGTGCCCGGGCGTTCGTTATGCTGCCGCTTCGCATCGTGCAAAAACTAAGGCAACTCGTTCTGCGAGTAAGAGTGAAATAAAGAAAATGTCTGATCCAGAAGAATTTGAATTTTCTTTTGAACAAAAAAGGCGCAATCGTCCTAATCGTTCTGGTAGTAGTGGCTACTTGAATCCCTCAATAACCGAAGCTGAGTTTCTTAAGTGTATGCGTTCTGCTAGGCAATCGATTGCAAATAATGTGCAACCTTGGCCAGAATACATCATTATTGATAAATCTTTGCATAAAGATATCAGAAATCGCGTAAAGCAAAAGGATCCAAATTTTGAAGGGGATGTGTATCAAGCTTTACTCCATCTATCCGATGAAGAATTGGCAGAATGTGTTCACTGTTTTTATGCAAGCAAAGGATTAAAGGGAGCTAAACGGTAGGTTGATCCTCTTTTACCGTTACGGTACATACAATCATCTTTTTCCCGAGTAAATGTAGCCGCTTGATATTTTCGCCTGTTCCGATACTTTTCAAATCCCAAAGGGCTATGCCATAGTCGCAGTTCTTGCTCATTTCAATATCCTTGACGTATTGAAATTCTCGTCCGGTGAGACCTTTCGAAAGTTCTATACAAGAATGAATATTCCCTTTTTCTAAGAAGAGGTTTCTCGGCTTCTCTCCGCTGCAATATACGGTCACATTCGGATAATTGATGTCTGCAAGGTACTTTTGGACGGCCATGTCAACTCCGTAGCAATCGCCAACTAAGATTTCTGCCCTTTCCTGAATTGCTAGGGAAAGATGTTCTAAGAATTCAATGCTCAATGTCGAAATGGACTTTGAACCCGAAACAAAAACTTTTTTAGCCGGTTTCATCATACCCCAATTATACATAAATATTGCCCTTGCATACAAAAAAATGTATATTGACCACACTATGTCAATGCCTGTCGATATTGAAACGCTTCTGAATAAAAAGAAAATTGAAAGCGATAGAATTGAGTTTAAGAAAGGTTGGAATCCGACCTCTATTTACCATTCGATTTGTGCATTTGCCAATGACTATGACAATTTGGGCGGCGGTTACATTCTTGTCGGTGTTGAACAGAATGAAAAAGGCGTTGCCAAACGACCTGTATACGGAATCAAGGATGAAGAAATAGACCTCATTTTAAAGGACATGGTGGGCTTCAACAATAAGTTCGATCCGTATTATTTGCCTCGAACATCCGTAGAAGTTGTTGATGGAAAAAATGTATTGACAATTTGGGTTCCTAGCGGAGTGAACAGACCTTATGCAATCCCAACAGATGTGACTGTCAAGGGAAAGTCTGAGAAGGCTTATTATATTCGTTCTGGCACGAGCTCCATTGTTGCGAAAGGTGAAGCTCTTGACCAGTTACGGGATATGGCTAATCGCATTCCGTTTGATGAACGACCTAATCCAAATATAGCCCTGTCTGACATTTCAATGGTCTTACTTCGTGATTATCTGGCGAAAGTCAACAGCAAGTTGGAACAGGATCTTTTCAAGCAGCCTCTTGAACAAACTCTAGAGCAGATGGATTTGATGGCTGGCCCGAGCGAAAATAGGATGTTGAAGAATGTGGCCGCAATGATGTTTTGCGAACATCCAGAAAAGTTCTTTAAGTATGCACAGACGGATATAGTCATTTTCCCAGAAGGCCGTATCAACGGACCAGACAATTTCAGTGAAACGACTATTTACGGGAGTGTCCCACAGCAGGTGAAGGGTACTTTGACCTATCTGAAAAATACACTCATTCGTGAATACGTTGTAAAGCAGAAGGATGTTCCCGAAAGTCTCCGTTTTTTCAACTATCCGATTCAAGCATTGGAAGAAGCTATTGTGAACGCGCTGTATCATCGCGATTATCAGCAGTATGAACCGGTTGAAATTTCCGTTGAGCCGGAAGGAATACATATTCTTAGTTTCCCTGGGCCCAATCGTACTATTCCAGAATCCGCCATCGAGGCGGGGGATAAGCTAATATCCAGACGCTATCGAAATCGTCGCCTTGGTGATTTTTTGAAGGAACTGGAGTTGACTGAAGGACGTTCTACTGGAATACCAACCATTCAGCGTGAATTGAAAAACAATGGTTCGCCCCGAGCCGTCATAGAGACCAATACGGAACGAGACTTTATCAATGTGTTCATCCCTGTTCACGAAGGCTGTGGTGACACCATTTTGCTTAACGGACAAGAAAATGTCACCAAAAATGTCACCAAAAAAGTCACCAAAAAAGCCGAGGCTCGTCAGAACCGAATTTTGGGCTTTTTACGCGAAAATCCGCAAATTACAGTAGTTCAAATGGCTCAGGAAATTGGTGTGACAACAAGAACTATTAAGCGAGATACCGAATTTTTAATGAAAAACGGAATGCTTGCTCGCGATGGTGGCTATAGAAATGGCCGTTGGATTGTGATGGACGATAGCGAAAATAGCCTAAAATAGCCGAATTTTAGGGTTTCTCAAAGAAAAATAGCCCAGTCTGCCACTTCCCGTTGGGTTTTAAGTTATTTTTAAAGAGTAAAGAAGAGTTTTGCTCTTGTTCTCACCTTGAAATCTAGACAGTTTCAAATTGTACGAGAACGAGGCGAACGCTCACGCAGGCATGCTGTTTTGCGGTGTGTCTCGGTTTGCTGTACAAGCAACAGCCCTTTTGGGGCGTGGGTCGTTTGCGTTTATCGTACAAAGGCTAGTCTAGAGCCTCAAGGTGGTAGATGCAACGACTTGCGCCCTTTTTGTATTCTCTTAAAATTGGTGCGATTCCTTGCGGACGGGGGCTAACTCCAGAGGTGTAAACGATGGAGGCTGCTATGGCTGATGGAGTTGATGAAAAAAAAGACAGGGGGAAAAAGGCGAACTCTGAATATCTATATCATTATCTTCCGCTGGAATATTTAATCCAAATTCTTAAAAAAAGACAATTATGTTTTTGTAATCCCGATTATTGGGAGGATAAAAATGATGCCTATTTTGCAAAATTGGCTATGCCAAAAGGTAAGGTATTTGGCGTCATTTGCTTTACAAAAGCAAGAGAAACTTGTACGCATTGGAAAACTTTCGCATCAAAGGGGATTGGTGTGAAAATCACGTTTTTGCAAGATAAATTGCTTGATTCTTTGAAAAAGAACATTGAACAAGACGAAAAAATACTTGATAGTCGTATCTGTTACAAAGCAAGAAAAAATGTTTTAAAAACGGCTATTTTAGGAGTCGACAAAATATTCACGCCATTATTTCTCAAGAAGAGTGCTTATAGTAATGAGAATGAATATAGAGTTGCTTGTATTGTGAATGCAAGGGAATGTGGGATTGGGAAAGTAGTTCGTCAAGTTAAAATTCCATTGTCGTGTATATCGCGAATAACTATTAGTCCTTATGTTCAAAAAGAAACTGCGTATGATGCAATTAATCTTCTCAAAGAGTATATCGAATTATTGGTGGATAAGGACGAAAAAACTTTAAATATAGAAGTTAAACGTTCGACAATGATGTATGATAAAAAATGGCAGATGGCTGGACGGGAACTTGTAAATTCAACAATGAAAGCAGAATACGCTAATGAGGAGAATGTCTGATGATTGCAGGAATAATTGTATTTATGGTCTTGATGCTTCCATTAGGTTTGTTGTTGAAGATAAAGAATGTTGGTTGTATTGTAGAATTTATATATGTGGGAGTCTTTATTATTTCCATTCAACAGTGGTCAATTACTCCATATTCTAGTAGTAATTCCGGATGGTGGGCTTGGTCTATATTGATATCAGTGGCTGCAGGAATTTTGTTTCCTATTGCATTGAAAAAGAAACAAAATGGCAACCAAGAGAAATTAAATATTCTAGAAATTTTTTCTGATAAACAGAATACGCAGAAAAACAATTCTACACAAACCAATCAATCTTATGTGAGAAAACAACAAATGGTTTCTTGTTCTTGGAAGATACAATCTGAACCAGTTGGTACTTGGTCAGAATATGGTAAAGATAAGAAAAATTATGCTGAGGAGAATGCTCAATTTATTGCTGAATTCTTGAAGAAAAATATGACAACTCAGTTAAGGGACGTAAATTCATCTGTTAGTATTTCGGAAACACAGCCGCTAAAAGAGATCTACTTCAATACATATTTACCCGATAAAGATAAATATGATAGAATGGAAATAGAAAAGACCGCAAAAGGAAAAGAGCTAATACAGAATTTTGTAAAGATTGAAAAAAATGTTACTGTTTGTTTGTTGCGTTTAAATAATCAGATTCTAAGTAGTGTTGATGAAAATTATTCTATTCGGGCTATTGCTGAGTTGGTTGAACCGCATCTGTCTTTTTCTTCGTTCCTGGAAAATGATAAAGGGAAGGAACTTTTTGAAATAATAGACGAAATGTTTAATTTGATAAATGATGACCATTTTGCAACAATCAATAGTTCTGGACAATACATTCAGATTGATCAAAATAATTCAAATGCATCCTCTGTTAAGAAGGTGCTGGACTACACATTGACTGTTGATTTGAATCATTTGGGTCGTTTTTTTGCGAGTAATCCTGAAATGGAACGCTTGTGGACGGGAATTCGACAATATATTTTTGCATCCCATTATCATTCATGGATAAATTATGGGGAGTTTTATGATATATCACTTTATAATTGGAAGAATTTATTTGAAACTTGCATAAAAAACGACATTAACGCTGAATTGTGTGAATATATATACAATGAAAAAAAATATGCTTCTTCTTTTGAGGATGGACAAGACCCTATAAATTTATTCGTTATCCGTATTTCTGGACTCTTGATTTTAGCAGGTATAGCAGCAGGAAAACATTCAAAACTAGTTTCAGATTTGGCTTCATTGCGCTCGAGGCTAATCAAGAAAATTGCAGAATTTGATGGAAAAGTGACTTCAGATGAAGAAGAACAAGTTGATGATTTAATATCGAATATGGACGAGGTCTTTGATTTAGATCTTAGTGGCAAAAAGGCCAAGGCTGAAGAAGAAATGAAACAAGCTTTAGAATCTTTAAATTCAATGATTGGCCTTGACTCCGTTAAACATGAAGTCCTTTCTTTGAAGAATATTGTTGAAATGCAGAAAAGGCAATCAGAGCAGGGTCTTTCGGTTGTTCCTATGTCATATCATTGCGTATTCACAGGAAACCCTGGAACTGGAAAAACCACTGTTGCACGAATAATTGCTCAAATATACAAAGGCCTTGGAATATTGAAAAAGGGACATCTCGTAGAATGTGATCGTTCTTCTCTCGTAGCGGGATATGTCGGACAAACTGCCATAAAGACGAACGAGGTTATAGATAAAGCGCTAGATGGCGTTTTATTTATTGACGAAGCATATTCACTTGCAAAAGATGGGGATAGTTTTGGTCAAGAGGCCATTGACACTCTGTTGAAACGCATGGAAGATGACCGTAATAGGCTTGTCGTTATTGTTGCCGGTTATACGAATGAAATGAAAACTTTTATTGATAGCAATCCGGGTTTAAAATCACGGTTTAATCGTTACATAGAATTTGAAGATTATTCTGCAGAAGAAATGCTTACGATATTCAAGAATTTGGTAACTAAACAGAACTATACACTTTCCGAAGAAAGTGAAAAAGTTTTGCTTGGCATTTTCAAGGATGTTAAAGAAAGTGAGGACAATTCCTTTGGAAATGCTCGCGGTGTTCGTAACCTGTTTGAAAAGATCCTTGTAAATCAAGCTAACAGAGTTGCTAAGAATGGTTGCGTCGGCCCGGAAACTCAAATTCTTTTGCCGGAAGATTTTGAAGATGGCAGGCCTAAAAGAATAAAGAAAGTTGATGCAATGGCACAACTTACGTCGATGATTGGTTTACAGTCGGTTAAACAGGAAGTTCTTACATTGAGAAATATCGTTGCTGCTCAGAAAAAAAGAGCAGCTGCGGGGCTTCCTGTCCTTCCGATGTCTTATCACTGCGTGTTTACGGGAAATCCCGGGACGGGAAAAACATCTGTTGCCCGAATTGTTGCTGAAATCTATAAAGATTTGGGTGTTTTAAGAAAGGGGCATCTTGTAGAATGTGATCGTTCGTCACTTGTTGCCGGATATGTTGGACAAACGGCTATAAAAACGAATGAAATTATTGACAAGGCGTTAGATGGTGTCTTGTTCATCGACGAGGCCTATACGCTTGTAAAAGATGGGGATAGTTTTGGTCAGGAAGCAGTTGACACTTTATTGAAACGAATGGAAGATGATCGTAAGCGTTTGGTTGTTATTGTTGCGGGATATACAAATGAAATGAAAAATTTCATTGAAAGTAATCCGGGTCTCAAATCTAGATTCAATCGATATATTGAATTTGAAGATTATACAGAAGATGAACTAGTGGAGTTGTTTAAGAAACTGGCAGAAGAGCAGAAGTTCGTTCTTTCAGAAGGATTTGAAGAACAACTAAGGCTCACGCTAAGAAGCATTCTTTCTGAAAATACGGCGACTTTCGGAAATGGTCGAGGTGTAAGAAATCTATTCGAAAAAGCAGTACTCAAACAAGCCAATAGACTTGCTATGGTTGATAATGACAATGCGGATATGCAATTACTTATGCCAGAAGATTTGCCAGAAAAGGTATAGGCTGAATTTTCAAAATTAAAGAATAAACTTTCTAATCAAGGAGTAAACTATGAAAGTTGTTTATTGTCAAGCAAAAAGAGGGGGTAGAACATGTTATGGACCTCTCTATCGCTGTAAAAAATGTGGTCATATAGGTTGCCAAAATCCTGATTGTCCACAGAAGGGGTTTAAAATGGTTAGTGGTCCTTGTGTCATCTGTGGAGGATTTGGGGAACCGATTAAATAGAGCTGATTGGATTTTTTCTCCGCTTCTGCGTTAGGGATAGTGACCCCTTGGGGCCGAGACCGTGGGCTCGGTTTTATGAGGTTGGGCGGGAACGGAGTGAAACGGGCAACCCATAAAATATAGCCCGACCCACGCCAGTGGGGAACGCCCAAATGCAAAGGGGCGAACCGTTGCAGAAACCTCCTCGGCTCGGTCATGGGCAAGCGAGCTTGCCCGCGACTCTCGCCTTGCGGGGTTTTCCCGGTCATCCACTGGGAAGATGGCGAAATCTCTACCGTCGACGATTCCGAACTCCCGGTTCTTTTGCCGGAACTCACGGACTACAAGCCGGGTGACGGCGGACAGTCTCCGCTCGCCAACGCCACCGAATGGCTCCAGGTGACCGACAAGAACGGCCGCAAGGGTATCCGCGAAACGAACACCATGCCGCAGTGGGCTGGCTCCTGCTGGTATTACCTGCGCTACATCGATGCCTGCAACGGCGACGCCTTCCTCTCGAAGGAACTCGAAAAGTACTGGATGCCGGTTGACCTCTATGTGGGCGGTGCCGAACACGCCGTGCTCCACTTGCTCTACAGCCGTTTCTGGCACAAGGTTTTGTTCGACCTCGGCCTCGTCTCTACCGACGAACCGTTCCAGAAGCTCTTCAACCAGGGCATGATTCTCGCTTTCGCTTACGAAGATGCCGCTGGCTCTAAGGTCCCGACTGACGAAGTCGAAGAAAAGAACGGCAAGTTCTTCAAGAAGGGTACTGATATCGAGCTCAAGCAGATTGTGGCCAAGAAGAGTAAGTCCCTGAAGAACGTCGTGAACCCCGATGACGTTGTCCGCGACTACGGTGCCGATAGCCTTCGCTTGTACGAAATGTTCATGGGCCCGCTCGACGCTGTGAAGCCGTGGCAGACCAAGGGTATCGAAGGCATGAACCGCTTCCTCGGCCGCGCCTGGCGCTCCGTGGTGGGCGACGACGATGCTGCTCCGGTTTACGTTGACGAAACCGCTCCGGAAGCCATCGAAAAGGTCATGCACCAGACGGTTATCAAGGTCACGAACGACATTGAAAACATGAGCTTCAACACCGCCATCAGCCAGTTGATGATTTTCAACAACGAAATGATGAAGATGGACAAGCGCTACCGCGAACCGTGCGAAACCTTCGTGAAGTTGCTGCACCCGTTTGCCCCGCATATCGCCGAAGAAATGTGGAGCATCCTCGGTCACAACGAATCGCTCACGAACGTCGCCTGGCCGGAAGCCGACCACTCCAAGGCTGTGGAAAACACCGTGGAAGTCGTGTTCCAGGTGAACGGCAAGGTCCGCGCCAAGGCCTCTGTCGCCAAGGACATGGACAAGGCCGCCCTCGAAAAGCTCGCACTTGACAACGAACGAGTAAAAGAATTTACCAAGGGAATGACTGTCGTCAAGTCGATTGTTGTGCCTGGTAAGTTGGTCAACATTGTTGTCAAGCCGGCGTAAGATTGAGCCTGCCCCGGACTTGTTCCGGGGTGGTTCCGGGCAAGCTCGTGAACATCGTGGTCAAGTAAAAGTGGCTAGTGGTTAGGTCTATCGCCACTGTGTCATCCTGAGCGGAGTGCATAGCACGAAGTCGAAGGATCCATAAAGCATTAAAACAGGCATTCCATGTGGAATGCCTGTTTTGTATAAAGAGGGATGACAACCTTTTACAGCGAATGCCGCAGCCATGCTTGTGGGCGTTGCCTTATTTCAACAAACTTACTTCTGCAAGTTCAGGCTTGCGTTCGCGGCACCGTACAAACTAATGCTGTAATCCTTGATCACGTACACCGGAATCTTGTTCAAAAGCGGGCGGATGTTCGGATTGTAGTTCTTTTCGAACCAGGTCATGAACAAGTTGTCGCGTTCGAGCCAGCGGAGGTCTTTCTGTACGGTACCGCCAGCGAGGTAGAAACCGCCGAGCGGGAGGAAGAGCGTTGCGGCGTCGCTTGCGAAGCGGGCGAGCATCTTTACGAACAAACGCATCATTTCGGCAGCAACCGGGTCGGTGTCGCTGGCGCGGCTGATGTACTTCGGACGGTCGTGCCAATCGGTTTCTTCGATTTTCTTGAAGGCTTCGTTATCGGGAACGCCCTTTGTGTCGCGCCACCATTCATAGAGGTGAGCAAGGCCCATGCCGGAGACGAGCGGTTCGACGCCAGGTACTGTGCCGATACGCTTTTCCATGTAGTCGCGGAAGTCCTGGGAATCCTTGTCGAACGGGGCAAACGTGGAGTGGCCGCCTTCGGAGCATGCCGGGATGTATTTTTGTCCGTCGAATGCGAGGAACCCAACGCCCATGCCGGTGCCGGGGCCAATTACGGCCTTGGTCGTCGCCTGCGGAGCGGGAGTGCTTCCGTCGGTGTGCACGAGCTTGAAAATCTGTTTCGGGTCATCGACGTCGAGCGTCGGGATGCCGTAGCTGATGGCCATAAAGTCGTTGATGACAAGCGTCGGGATGCCGGTTGCGTTCGTGATGGCGTCGCCATCGACGCTCCACGGGAGGTTCGTCATGACGCACTTGTTGTTCGCGACAGGGCCTGCGGCGCTGATGCAGATGTGGGACGGCTTGAGCGAAGCGTTGCTTTCGGCTGCGACCTTGAGCGTTTCGCGGATCGGGGCATCGAGCCCTTCAATGCACTGGCTCGGGCAAACGGTTTCGAGAATGAGCGTAAATTTGCCATCCTTGTAGCCTACAAGACCGAGGTTCGTGTTCGTACCACCGATATCACCCGCCAAGACGAGACGGTCAAACTTTGCATCGGGATTAAGCCATTTAATTTCCATAATTAAAACTCCATGATTTTCACGTTGAATATAATAAAAACAACCGATTTAATCCGCTCAAAAAATATACATTAAACACAAAGGGATATATTTATGTTGAATATGTCCTTAAATTCACCTATTTCAATAAAAAAGAGACAATGCGCGCTATTTTAGCTTTTCTTTACTACTTCATCGTGTTTACCATCATGCTCATTGCGGGTATTCCGTACACCCTTTACTGTGGTATCCGCGGCCACTGGGAAGATTGCACAAAAATTTGCTATTACATGTTCAAGTACGTTATTTTCAAAATTTTCAGGATTACGGTTTCCGTTGAAGGTGCCGAAAACATCCCGAAAGAAAGGGGTTACGTCATCGTTGCGAACCACCAGAGCTTTTTGGATATCAACGTCATTTGGCATTCCATCACGACGACGGCTTTCATGGCAAAGGCGAGCCTTTGGAAGGCTCCTGTATTCGGCTGGGTTTTGGACCGCACTGGTAGCATTCCCATTCACAAGAATCCCCGCATGAATGCAGGCCTTGGCAAGCATCTCAAGAAGCGCTTTGAACAGAACTACAACATTGCAGTGTTCCCCGAAGGGCACCGCAGCGAAGACGGGCGCATGTTCAAGTTCCAAAATGGAATTTTCCGTTTAGCGAAAGAACAACATTTTTCAATTTTACCTGTTACATTTATTAATACCGGAAAGATTCTCCCGAAGGTCAAGTGGGCAATTTATTCCGGCGAAGTGAAGATGGTGATCCATCCGCTCATCCGTTACGAAGATTACGCCGAAAAGCCGATGGCGGAACTCCGCGACGAAACACACGATTTGATTGAATCCGTCATGCCTTACAAGCAGGCGGAACTTGCTGCTGCCAAAGTTGCAGAAAATGCGACCGAAAGCGCGGCCACAGAAAACAAGGAGGCTTGATTATGGCTAAAGATTTACCGAGCGAAGAACAAATTATTGCAATCCTTCGTGATGAACCCATGGTAGGGAGCCAGCTCCGCAGCGCTCTCGGCCTCCCGAAAAAACAGAAGATGGCTTTCAAGCAGCTCCTCGCCGACATGATCGAGCGTGGCGTTCTCAAGCGTTCCGCCCATAAGGAATATCAGCTGGGCGATGGTGAACCGCTCGAAGAAAAACGCGAAAAGCGTCTCAAGAAATTTGCAGAACAGGGTGTAGAAGACAACCGCCGCTTGGGTGCACGTAGCCGCAGGCAGACCGAAAAGGATTCTGGCACTCGCGTGAAACGTGGCATTTTGCACCAGACGGGCGATGAAGATTGGCAGGTGACCGAACTCGATACCGGCAAGGTCTATGAAATGTGCCACCGCAGGCAGGCTCCAGGCAAGGAAGGCGAGACGATCAGCTTTACGCTTTATCCGCATCCGAAGCTCAAGCACAGCTACTTGGCGAAGGTGGACCGTTCCGCTGAATTGAACAACGTAAGTTGGGACGAAGTCAAGACGAAATTCATGGAAGAGAGCAATCTTCCGAAGGGATTTAGTCCGGCCATCGAAAAGTACGTGGCCTCTATCTCGGATCCGACGGAAAAGGATTTCAAGGGTCGCGTCGATTACCGCAAGCTCGACATTCTTTGCATTGACCCGGAAGGCGCCATGGACCATGACGACGCTATTAGCGTGGAACGCACAGCAAATGGCGGCTACAAGCTCGGCGTACATATCGCCGACGTGAGCTACTACGTGCCAGAAGGATCCGACCTTGACGAAGAAGCTCTCGAAAGAAGTTATACGCAATACTTGCCGTGGACCGCTGTGCCGATGCTCCCGGAAAAGCTTTCGAGTGGCGTTTGCAGCTTGCACGAAGGCGTGGACCGTTGCGCATTCACTTGCATGATGAAACTCGACAAGCACGCGAATGTGCTCTCTTGGGATTTCCACCGCAGCGTCGTGAAGATTACGAAGGGCATCACGTACCAGCAGGCCGTGCAGATGATGGAAGCGGGCGACGACTCCATTAAGGCCCTTGCCGAAGTGACGGCACTCCTCAAGCAGAACCGCACCAAGGAAGGCTTGCTTGAATTCCAGACAACGGAATACGGCTGCAAGTTCGACGAGAACGGTGAACCGATTAAGATTGTTCCGCGTGAACATGACGAATCGAACTCTTGGGTCGAAGAGTGCATGCTTATTGCAAACAACTGCTGCGCCAAGGAACTCAAGCAGCGCAAGCTGCAAGGCATTTATCGTATCCACGAGGCTCCGGACACGAAGGACATCATGGAACTGTACTACATGTACCCGGATTTGTTCAAGGACGCTCCGGTAATGTTGCGTGATTTGGGCAAACCGCGTAGTGGCGATACGAACCTGAACCCGACAGCGTTCAAGCTGTACGAACATTTGGTGAAACGTGCTCAGGGCGACGAAACGCTCACGAACCGCATTTTGCGCAGTATGCAGAAGGCTCATTACGACAGCAATAGCTTTGGGCACTTCGCCTTGAACTGGCAAGATTACAGCCACTTCACTTCGCCGATCCGTCGTTACGCCGACCTCTGGTGCCATCGTGAACTTGCACGTAAAGGCAAGGAAATTACCGCCGACCGCGTGAACAGCGTGATTGAAGTTTGCGACTTGATTTCTGCAAACGAAATCAAGAACATGAAAGTGGAACGCATCGCCATCAAGGTGTGCAGCTGCTGGATTTTGAAGAGCCGCATTGGCGACAGCTTCGAAGCGAATGTGACGGGCATCGAAGAATGGGGCATTTACGTTTCCATCGACGATCCGATTGCAGAAGGCCTCGTGCGCTACCGCGACATTGCTGGCGACGATTATTACGTATTCAATCCTGATCAAGGCCTTGCATTCGGCAAGAAGAGTGGCCGCACGTTCCGCCGTGGCGACAAGGTGATGGTGCAGCTCCTCCGCGTCGATCCGTTGCGTGGGCAGGCCGACTTCAGCATCACCGAAAAGCTGAGCGCCGAACCGAAGAAACGCCGCAGCCGCGAAGATACGGAACGCGATATTCGCAACTTGAACGAACGTGCAGACCGCGCTGCTGCCGCCGAAGCGCTTGGATACGTAAGCCAGCCGGACGAAGACGAATTTGACGAACCGGAATACATTTCTGGCGGTCGCCGTGGCCGCAGGGATTTTGACGGTCCGAGTTTTGAACGCACTGGCCGCGATGCTCGCGGACGCAAGGAATCTCGCAAGAATCGCAGTTTCCGCGATGGTGAAGGATTCCATGTGGCAAGCCAGCCGCGTGAAGCAAGGCGTGGTCGCAGGTCTAGCGAAAAAGGTCGCGGACGCAGCAACCGCGGAGGCCGCAGAGGAAGGTAGTTCGTGGAAGTAAGCAATAAAGTCGCCCTTTATGCCAGTTACCAAACCGGGGAAGACCTCCCCGGTTATGTCCGCTTTGCGCTCAAGCATCTCGCCGAGACCGATTTTAAAGTAGTTCTCTTGACGAATCATCGAACGCTTTCAAGCGACACCTACGACTTTTTGAAGGAAAACCACATTGAGCTTTTCCTCACCGAAAATCGCGGGTTTGACTTTGGCATGTGGCGGCGTTATTTGCAACTCCAGGCCAACCGCACCGATAATGCCGGCAATTACGCGCCGGGCGTTATCACTCGCGATGTGGAACGCTTGCTCCTCATCAACGACTCCATCGTCTATTATCAGAACAAATTCAAAGAATTTTTTGAACGCGCAGAAAACAGCCCTGCCGATGTCGTATCGCTTACCAGCAACGACGAATTTGCACCGCACTTGCAGTCGTTCTTTTTGTACATGAAACCCGCCGCGCTTGGCGTGTTCTTCTTGCATATTTTCGAGACTCCGGAGCAGACCGAATTCTACGATGTCACCCGCAAACTTGAAGTGGGCTTAAGCGAAAAATTCACCGAAGCCGAAGTCACCATGGAATCGCTCTACCATACGGAACGCCCCGTGTTCTTCGCTTACGACGAACTCACACAGCAAGGTGCCGGATTCATCAAACGCAAACTTTTGGAACGTCGCTTCAATTACGAAGAAAAGAAACACTTTGTACGTCATCACGCCTACGATGCATTGAACAAGGACTACACCGCGCTAGTGATGAATGCGGGACTCGATGCAAACTTTGATTCAAACTGGCTCCCGAAATGTAACGAGACCAAAGCCGAACGCATTAAAGACTTTATATGGGAAAAGGGATTCCAGCTCGTCGGATTCCCCGCAAAAAGATTGTTGGATAAGATTAAGAAATGATAGATTCTGGCTCGGAGGCCGGAATGACGTACAAACAATTGGATCCTATCGGACATACGCCCTCCAGGATGACAGAATTCAAACGAAACAGGTATATGGAATGAAAATTTGGTGTTTAACAGCGATTGGTTTTGCTGCGGCGTTGTTCGCTGTTGGCTGCGGATCCGACGGGAATCCATCCAATGGAAACAACAACGGTCCTGATATTGGCGGACAAGGTGAAGATATTCCAGCCATTGTAAAAGACACTGTAGGTTTTGGCGTTGGCAAATACGACAAAGAAATTCGCGAAGGACGCATAAGTGTAGATTCCTTTTACATTTTTGATAAAGGAACATGGCGAAAGACAACTCCGCAAGAAGCCGATGGTTTTACCGAAATTTCCGAAGTCTATGCAAATTTAAAGCACGATGAAAAAGCGGTATTCATCATCCGCCACAGCGAACGCACCAGTGACACGGGTCCCGAAGGACACTTGACCGATAACGGTTACATTTACGCAAACAATCTCGGAAAGCGTCTTGCAGCAATCCGCAAAGAAGATTTTTACTACGCCTATTCCGGCTACACGCGAACTCATGAGACATGCGAGGAAATCGCCAAAGGCAACGGACAGCAAGACTACGTCATCAACGAGCAACCATATTTGTATTCCGATTGGTTCATTAAAGATGAAGATAAATTCAGCGATTATGTAACAAACGATGGAGGCTGGGAAGTTTTTTCCAAATACGCTTTTGCCGGTGCTTATTCCGATGCATTTTACGATTTGAAAACACGAAGTGAGCAATTGTTTAATGACGAAATTCTTGTCAGTCTCCCATCAATGAAACGTGTAAACTTTATGTGTACTCACGATTTTATGGTGGAACCGCTCATCGCCTATGTGACCGGCGGTCACTCCATTATTCGCTTTTACGAGAATCTACGTTGGGTGAATTATCTTGCGGGTGTCGCCATGATTGTTTCTGCTGACGGTTCCGTTCAATACATTCCCGTAAGAGGTCTTGATAAGGGGTCTATGTAACCCTTCCGTAATTTCTAGAAACGCCACATGATGCCTAATGTAGGCACTATGCTGAATACGCCACGACCATCGTCGAGGATGGTTTCTGCGCGGGTGAAGTCACTTTTCCTGTATTTGACGGTTGTCTCGGAAGAAGTACTTGCGACCCAACGACCACCCACGCTTGCAAATATGCCCACATGCTCTGAAAATGCGAGTCTCATCACGATATCGCCGCCAAGAGTAACCGCGCCCAAAGTTTCACTAAAGCTGCGATCGACACTGCCAAGCTCTTTGTGATCGTATGCGTTTTCTTTGGCTTCAAAAGTTGCATATTCCGCACCGACCATAGCGAATATCGCAAAAATGAAAATCGGACTATTTACAATGCTAAAGCCTGCGCCGAGTTCCAACGCTCCATAAGAACCGACTTCGGAATCATCCGAGTCCTCAAATTTGATATCGTCTGAGACCGATGCGCCTGCGGAAACCGTAGCTCTTGTAGCAAAACCGAATCGGCTCACGCCCATGTAAGAGAGATTGACACCAAAATTGACAAAATTGATTTTTTCTTTATTTATTTTGTATTGAGTAACAGGGACTGTAAACGCAACTCCGACAAAATGTCTCCATTTTTTTGCCAAGCTATCGCCAAGGGCGTTTTGTACTTGGTTGCACAAAATGCAATCTTCGGCAGGTTTGTCTTGCTTGTTTGCTTGCAAACTAGAGGGCTTTACGCTTGGCGTGTTACGACGAGAAACAAGTTGCGGTTTGGCTTCGGCGGTTGAAACGGCGGCAACCTCTTGTGCATTCGCTTCTTCCGTTTGAGCATTACCCGTATCTGTGATTGTCGCGGTTTCTGAAGACTCGGTTTTGTTTGCGGATGCTACGGTTGCGGAATCCGAGAGGGTTTTAGCAGCAGATTCTGTGGTGATAGCAGCAGTTTCTGGGGCAGTGGTGGCTTCACTTTCCGTGGTTGCAACGGTCGCTGTTTCTGCGATAGGTGTTGCAACAGCTTCTTGAACGGATTCCTGAGCGAATAGAGAGGAACAGGTGGCCAGAGCGAATAAAATAATTTTTTTCATAATTTAATGCCCCCATTTTTTAATGGCAGAATTTTTCAAATGAACTGTTAGAAAAATAATAATACTTTTATGAAGATGAAGTAAAGATTGTTATTCTGGGATAAGTTTTTCCCAAAAAAACAGACCCCGGTACAAGACCGGGGTGACACTGTAAAAGGGGTTGTCCTGGATCCTATCGGGCTTTGCCCTCCAGAATGACAAAGCGGATTTCGTCACCCTCGATCCAGTCGAGGGTCTGAAAATTACTTCACGATTTCGGCGTCCTTGACGTTCTTGCCTTTGAGTTTGGTAGAAGTCTTCGGGCCGTTGCTATTGACCTGCGGAATCTTGCTGTAGATATACTTGTACTGAATAATCATCCAAATATTACCGACAATCCAGTAAAGCACGAGACCGGACGGCATCACGGCGCTGAACAAGAGCATCATGGCGGGCATCATCCACACCATCATCTTTTGCTGTTCAGGAGCCATGCCAGCGTTAGAACTCATCGTTATCTTGGTCTGGAAGTAAGTCGTAATCACCATGAGCCACGGGAGAATTGCAAGGCCAGACGGCATGATGATAGGAATGCTGATTCCGTCCCATACAATGTCACTGCGGCTCAAGTCCGAAATCCAGAGGAATGCCGGAGCGCCGCGAAGTTCGATGGCACGGCCAAGCACAAAGAAGAGACCCATGAAAATCGGCATCTGAATAAGCATCGGGAGGCATCCGCCAGTGCAGCTAGCAAGCGGGTTTATGTTGTTCTTGCTGTAAAGTTCCATGATTGCAGCTTGCTTCTTCTGCGGATCGCTGCGGTACTTCACATTAATTTCGTCGAGCTGCGGTTTGAGAGCCGCCATGCCGCGAGTCGATTTAATCTGCTTCACGGTAAACGGAGTCGTAACACCGCGAACAATGAGCGTCACAAGAATGATTGCCACGCCGTAGTTCGGGATAATGCTATAGAACAAATTCAAGAGTTTGAGCAACATCTTGCAAATCCAGACGAACCAAGTGTCCGCACCGCACCAGCTCCAACCGCTCACGATAATTTTTTCGTAATCCTTGTTGAGCGAAGCGACTGCATCCCAGTTGAGCGGGAGCACCATCAAATTGTAACTGAGAGACGGTGTTCCACGGAAATCATCGGCAATTGTAAGCTTGTACGTACCCGGATCGACTTCGTTACCTTCGACCTTCATCGGCTTTGTCTTGAGCGTGGCCGGAACAGCTTCGTCAAACTGCACCGTCATCGCTACATACTTGCGGCGAAGCCCTGCCCAGATGACCTTGCCTTCAGTAGCATTGAAAGAAGTCATTTCACGCGGCATTTCGCGTTCGACAGAATAGCGGTTATTAAAGACAACTTCGCTGAAGTAGTAAGTGCTGCCACCGCCGATTCCCAAGAATCCCTTGGACTTCGGGATGTCTTCCGTTTCCTTGAGGCCACCCTTCCATGCAAGTTCATAAGCCGTCGGCTGGAATCCGATAAACTTGTTTTCTTGGCGGACGCCCTGACCATCCTTAGTGAAGCCATAAGTACGGATAACTTGATTGCCGTTCACATCCTGAAACGCGAAACGCACATTTGCACTGTCATTCACGACAATCTTTTCGGGGACATCCCCCACCGCGAACATCGCATCGCTAAGGTCTGCATTGTCAAGCTTCAAGTCAAATGCACCGAGCGTCGTATCCTGGATGAGTTCCGGGAAATTGCCTGCGGAGTCCGGCAAAGCCTTCACAATCACGCTCTTCACCTTGCCGCCCTTGTTCGTGAGCGTCATGATGAATTTGTCCGTTTCGACCGTTACCGTGCGTTCCTTGATTTCTGCCGGAACCTTTACTTCTGCAGTTGCGGAAGCAGCGCTATCGGCAGCGACTTCGGCCACAGAACCTCCCAGCACCGGAGCCGCCTTGATTTCGGGGGTCTTTTGCGGGAGCACTAGCGAACCTGCGGCACTTGCAGAATCCTTGGAAACCTGTGCGGCAGTCGCCTTCGCCTTTGCGGCACGAGCTGCAGCCTGCGCCTCGGCATTTGCGTTATTGACAGCCATCCACCAAATCACGATAATCGCAATGAGAATGGAACCAATGATTGTATTCTTGTTCATTTTTTATCCTTAGGGGGCGGAACCGGGTCATAGCCGCCCTTGCAGAAGGGGTTGCATCTTAAGACTCTAAAAACCGCAAGATAGAAACCTTTGAACGGTCCGTGCAGACGAAAAGCTTCAATTGCATAGTTTGAGCACGTCGGCTGGAATCGGCAGACACCATGGAAAAAATAGGGGTGCACCAGTTGGTATAGACGGATAGGGGCGATTAGTACCGCCACCAAGGCTTGTTTAACCTTCTGCCACATCCGTTTTGTCCCATTCCATCTTGTGGAAAATTTTCTGGGCAGACTCGCGGAAACGCTCGGAAGACATTTCCTTGGAATTGTCGCTCACGATAATCATCGCCCATACGGGCTTTTTGATGTTAGGGACAATACCATAAAACAGTGGCCGCAAAATTCTGCGACACTTGTTGCGATACACGGCGTTGCCGTTCTTCTTCTTGGCAAGAAAACAGAAACGACAAAAACCGTCCGGACTTTCTATCCATCGCATGCTAAAAGCAGGTGCACGGACGAACTTTCCTTGGACGGCTACTTGCCTGTAAGCGGGCTGGTTCGGCAGCCGATAAGAACGCAGAGTGGCTATAAGCCAACCCCGACTTATTTCTTATAGATTTCGTCGCTAACGGTGAGGACCTTGCGGCCCTTGGCACGGCGACGGCTCAAAACAGCACGACCCCAACGGTCTTCCATACGGGCCATAAAACCGTGCTTGTTAACGCGCTTACGATTGTGAGGCTGGAATGTTCTTTTCATGATAAAACCTTTCTATGAAAAACAAAATTTTTTTTGAGACTCAAATTTAGTAAAAAGTCTGCATTTATCAAGGGGTTACGTCGATTCTAGCATGCATTTTTCGCCCCTAACGGGACTCTAACAGAAATTGGTTAGTTAAGGCACAGTGTATTAACAATTTGTAAACAGGAAGGATTTTCACTGCTTCACAAGGAACTGAATGTCTAGCAGTTTTTCCCAATCAGCTGTGGTCCGTTTTTCGCGGGGTATATCCCAGAAGTTTTTCCAGATTTTGTGATTGAGCTCGTCAATTTCTGCGGCTTGAGCGTCAGTGACGGGGCCGTAAGTTGTTTGGTACATAAAACCTCCTTGCGCTACAGGCGAGAAAAAGCGCATTTATATCCTTACTACTGTACAAATGTATATCTATTTTGCAAGGTTGTCAAGAGATGCGGGATTTTTTTTCAGAATTTTTCGAAAACAGAAAATATATTTTGGATTTGTCATTTTACTGACAAAATTGATATATATATTTGAAACAGAGCCATTGCTTGCAATGGCGGTTTTATTGGTGTAAACAAAGGAATATGTATGGCGAAGAATGATTTTAATGAGGCTACGCGAGTGCAACTTACTGCGCTTGTCCATTTGACTCGTATCGGCTATACATATTACGGCAAAATCCCGATGGGAGCGACTGGAGTTTATGACCCAGAAACCAACACCTTAAAAAATATTTTTGAAACGCAGTTCAAAAAGTTGAACCCGGCGGCAGTGGCTAATGGCGTCACTCCAGAAAGCGTTCTTTCCGAAATCCGCAAGGAACTGGATGACGATGATTTGGGCCGCCAGTTCTACAAGCGCTTGACTTCGGTCTCTCCGGTGCGCTTGGTGGATTTTGAACATCCTGAAAACAACATTTACCATTGTACGGCTGAATTTACTTGCAAGAATGGTGATGATGAGTTTCGCCCGGACATTACGCTGTTTATAAATGGCTTGCCTTTGGTCTTTATCGAAGTCAAGAAGCCGAACAATGCGGGTGGTATGGTTGCCGAAAGCAAGCGGATGAATGAGGTCCGTTTCCCGAACAAAAAATTCCGCAGGTTCATCAATATCACGCAGTTGATGATTTTCTCGAACAATATGGAATACGACGCCAAGGGTGGCATCGTTCCTATCGAGGGTGTTTTCTACTGCACCGCAGCCAGAAATCAGGCCAAGTTCAACTGCTTTAGAGAAGATAACCCCGCACGTGCAAAAATTGCGCCGTTCAACAAGAATTATCCTTATGCTCCGATTGATGCCGATGTTGAAAAGCGCATCTTGATGGATTTCAACGTTCCTGTTTTGAGCCAGAATGCGGAATATCAAACCAATCGTGATATCAATACGCCGACAAATCGTGTGCTTACTTCGATGGTGAGCCCGGAACGTTTGCTCTTTTTACTCAAGTACGGCATCGCCTACGTCCACGAAGAAAAAGAAGCGGAAGACGGTTCCATTATTACGAAAGACGAAAAGCACATCATGCGTTACCAGCAGATGTTTGCGGCACTTGCCATTCGTGAGAAGTTGGCGGCGGGAGTCAAGTCTGGTGTGGTGTGGCATACGCAGGGTTCGGGCAAAACTGCGCTTTCGTTCCACTTGAGCAAAGTCCTCAAGGATTATTACGCTAGTCAGAATAAGGTGGCTAAGTTCTACTTTATTGTGGACCGTTTGGATTTGTTGGAACAGGCGACAGAAGAACTTGGAAATCGCGGCCTCAAGGTGACAACTGCAAATTCCCGTTCGGAACTTATGGATCAGTTCCGCAAGAATCAGGCTTTGCAGGGCAATTCCGGCGTCGATGAAATTACGGTGGTGAACATTCAGAAGTTTGAAGATGACACCGAGAAGGTGGATCTCCCGAATTATGCCACGGATTTGCAACGTGTGTTCATTATGGATGAGGCGCATCGCGGTTACAAACCGGGTGGATGTTTCCTTTCGAACCTTTTCAACGCCGACAAGAACGCCATCAAGATTGCACTTACCGGTACTCCGCTTATCGGTAGCGAAAAAGCGAGCTGCAAGGTCTTTGGCGATTATTTCCATACCTACTATTATGACCGTTCCATTCAAGACGGCTATACGCTCAAAATCATTCGTGAAGATATCGAGACCAGTTATCGCAAAAAACTGAATGAGGCTTTTGAAAACGTTCAGAAACTGGTTGAGAAAGGTTCCGTTTCCAAGAACCAGATTATTGAGCATCCCGCTTACGTGAAGGCTTTGCTCCGCTACATTATCGACGATTTAGTAAAATTCCGTGCGATTCAGGGCGATAACGATTTGGGTGGTATGATTATTTGCGAGACCTCGGAGCAGGCTCGAGCCTTGTTTGCCCATTTCAACGATATACAAGACGAGTTGAACGAATCCCGCACCCAGAAAATAAATCTGAAAGCTGGCCTGATTCTCTTCGATAGCGATGACAAGGAAACCCGCAAGAAGATTATCGGTGATTTTAAGAAGAATTACACCATAGACATATTGATTGTCTTCAATATGTTGCTGACGGGTTTTGATGCTCCCCGCCTAAAGCGCCTGTATTTCGGTCGCAAAATCAAGGACCACAACTTGCTGCAGGCCATTACCCGTGTCAATCGCCCATACAAGAACATGAAACGCGGTTTCTTGATTGACTTTGCCGACATCAAAAAGAATTTCGACGAAACCAATGCCGCATATTTGCAGGAACTGAATCGCTACAATGATGCCGATATCGATCCGGATGATAACTTGCCTGATATGTACAGTCAGGTCATGGAAGACAAGGACGCTCTTATCGGCCAGATGAAACTTGCCCGTCAGGCGTTGTTTAGTTACACCACCGACAATGCAGAAGTTTTCTCTACCGAGATTTCAAGTCTGGAAGATAAGAAGGTTCTAATTGAACTTCGCAAGGCTTTGGAACTGGCAAAGGATGCCGTGAACCTCGTGCGGACTTTTGGTG
>Ga0310786_10003394_pt1 | contig 23213 bp, 12 predicted proteins | sample AusTroGonzalo_MG_FD_203881 | JGI IMG/M metagenome (GOLD analysis project Ga0310786, IMG submission 203881) | Bovine rumen microbial communities from tropical cattle in Woodstock, Queensland, Australia - Gonzalo_03 (v2) (version 2) | ecosystem: Host-associated > Mammals > Digestive system >...
TTGAGAAATGGTTGCGGTTGGCGAATTTTTCAGAGCCCGTGTAGGGCTGCCGGCATTATCGCCTTGAAGGCGTGGTGCATACCACCGGCTCAGCCGGTGGTTTTGATTTGTGTCCCCCGAAGCGTCCGCCGGCGGCGCTGAAAAAATCGGGGGAGCCCGGGACGGCGGCGCTTGAAACGCCCGGCTTCCTGCGTTATTGTAAGCCGGAGTTGAAATGACGGCAAAAAGGGAGGTTCCGGTCATGGCGCATCGAAGATCCGCATCGGCAGTATTCTGTTGCATTTTTTTGACGCTGGCGGCGGCCGCCGAAAGCGTCGTCTGGGATTTCGGGAACGCCCCGGACAAACTCCCCGCGGGGAGCTTGCGCAAGTGGGCGGGGATCACTCCGGCGGGGCTGGTGCCGACCGGGAAAAACGTGCGCGCCGACTCCGGCTATCGGACGGCGGACGGCGTGGTGAAAGCCCCCGAAGGAGCCTTCCGCATCACGGTCGACGTCGTGCCCTCCAAGCCGGTGCGCAGCTTCCACCGGACCAACTACAACATGATGCTCTTCGACACGCTCGGCTACTACCGCGGCAGTCACTTTTTCAAATACGGCGATCCCGGGGCGATGAACGGCATCCAGCTCGCGCTGCTCGATCTGGGCGGCAACGAATTCATCCCGGTCGCCCGCTTCGGCTGCGGCAACGAGATCGCGACCTTCCACGGCGAGACGGTGAAGCTCCCGGCCGGCGTCCCGGCGCGGATCGCGCTCGACTACGACGCGTTGAGCCGCTGCCGGCTTCTGGTCGACGGCAAGGTCGTCGCGACGGCGACGGTCCGCGGCGTCCCGAAGCCGGGGCGTTATGCGATGATCGGCTCCGGCATGATGACCAACAGCGGCTTCACCGGGGCGGTAACGCGGGCGGAGATCGAATATCTGCCCGTGCCGCGGTGCGCGCTCGCGGTGGTCGGATCAAGGGTATTCCGGCAGGGCGGCGGGACACCCGTCGTTCTGGAGTTCCGCTCCGGCGACGCGGAAGACCGTTACGAGGATCTGGAAATATCCGGCAGGTTCGCCGGGATCCCGTTCGAAAAGCGCTCCGTCAAGGCCGAAGCGCCGTTCCGGCTTCCGATCGAGACGCGCTTGGTTTTGGGTTCGTACCCGCTCGACTACACCGTGTCGGGGCGGCGCAACGGTGAAGAGTTCGCCTTTTCCGGCACGCTCGATTTGCGGATCGTCGCCCCCGCCGCCGACGGCATGCCGGTGAGATTGTGGACGGAGTCGCGCGACTACTCGGAGTGCCGCCGTTACGCCGCGCTCGGCTTCGATCACGTGGTCTTCCGCCTCAGCAGTCACCTGCCGGCGGAGGAGTGTTCGCCCATCGTCACGGGGGCGAGTTACGCCGATCTGGACAACTGCGCCGCCGCCGGATTCTCCGTCATGGACTACCTCGACCTCACCCAGTATCGGCTCAAAGACATGATCGCCGCGCACCGCATCTTGGACCGCGGCGGCAAACCGCGGAGCGACGGCCGGAAACTTCTGCCCGACTGCACGGACGGGGAGGTCGTCGATAACTTGCGTCAGCTCGCCCGCGCTTCGGGGCGGCTCTTCGGCCCGCACCCCGCCTTCTGCGGCGCCCTCGTCAACACCGAACGGCGCGACCACACCGTCCCGGCCTTGGACAAACGCGCCGCCGGGCGTTACCGCGCGGCGACGGGGCGCGACATCCCGCCCGAGGCCGACCGCAAGCTCCCGCCCTCGTACGATCAGATCGAGGGCTTCCCCGCCGGGCGGGTGATCCCCGACGACTGCCCGCTGCTGGTCTATTACCGCTGGTTCTGGAAAGACGGCGACGGCATGAACGCCGTCAACGGCGCGATGGGCGACGCGCTCAAGGAGGGGGCGGGCCGCCGCGATCTGGTCGTCATGTACGATCCCGCCGTCCGGGTGCCGCCGGTGTGGGGTTCGGGCGGAAACGTCGATCTGCTGAACCAGTGGGTGTACGCCTATCCCGAACCGTTCCGAGTCGCTGGCGTGGCCGGCGAGATGCGGGCGATGGCGGAGGGGCGTCCCGGTCAGAAAGCCGGCATCATGACGCAGATGATCGTCAAGCGCCACGAGCTCGCGCCCCCCAACGTGAAGATCAAGAAGCCGCCGCGGTGGGTGAAGTGGGAGCCCAAGGCTTCGTACATGACCACCCCGCCGGGACTGCTGCGCGAGGCGACCTGGGCGATGCTGTCGCGCCAAGTCGACTCGATCATGTACTACGGCGCGGGGGCGCTGCTGCCGCCGAATTTCATGTTCACCGGCTTGAGGTACATCGATCCCGGCAGTCAAAAGGCTCTGGCGGAAATTTTCAACGGCGTCGTGAAACCGCTCGGCAAGATGCTGAGACAGCTCCCCGAGCGCGAAGCCGACACCGCGGTCTACGAAAGTTTCGCCGCGTGCCTCTTCGCCGGGCGCGGCGGCTGGGGCTGGGGCCGCGAGTGGCCGACCGGGATGCTCATGTACCGCGCCAACCTCGCGCCGAAGACGCTCTACGACGAGTCGATCCTGAACGGCGGTTTGAAGAACGTCAAGGTGCTCTTCATGCCGCACTGCGACGTCATCACGGAATCCGTCGCCCGGGAGATCGAAAAATTCCAGGCGCGCGGCGGCATCGTCGTCGCCGACGGCAATCTCGCGCCGGGGCTGACTCCCGACATCGTGGTCGGCGAAGTCGCTCCGGTCAGGAACGCCAACACCTTCAAGCGTAACTACAAGCGCGCGGCGGCCGCTCTGCTGAAAAAACTGCAGGGCGTCTACACGCCTTTCGTCAGCGCCGATCCGGAGTTCCTGACCTTCCCGCGCCAGTGGAAAGACGCCGACTATCTTTTCGTCGTCAACGACGCGCGCGCCTACGGTCCGATGTTCGGCGCGTGGCGGCAGGTCATGGAAAAGGGCGTGCCGCACAAGGGCAGTGTGCTGGTCCGGCGCAAGGCCGGCGCGGTCTACGAGCTCTCGCGCGGCGGGGCGGTGAAGTTTCAGGAGACGCCCGACGGGACGCTCTGCGAGCTCGATTTCGCGACCAACGACGGGCGGATACTATTGTTCCTCGACGCCCCGATCGCCTCGGTTTCGTGCATGGGGCCGCGGAGCGTGTCGCCGGGAGAAAAGCTGAAGATCCGCGTCGAGATCCGCGACGCTTCCCCCGTTTCGCGGGGGGTGTTCGGTCGACCGGTCCCGGCGCTGCTGCCGGTGAGTTTCACAATCACTCCGCCGGGCGGAGCACCGGAGACGGTTTACGACTGCGCGAAGGACGGCGTGCTGGAACGGGAGTTCCTGATCCCGCTCAACGCTCCGCCGGGCGAGTGGAAACTAGTCGTTCGGGACCGCGCCTCGGGGTTGGACGCACAGGGCAAATTCACGGTGAAAGGACGCTGACAAGATGAAAAACGCCGCCGTACTGCTGTCGATCTTTTCCGTCTGCATCACGCTTTTCGCCGCGACGCGGGGGGAGGGGCTGTATTCCTCGAACGACGTGCTGCGCCGCAGCACCTTCCGCCGGATGCTCAAGACCGACCGCGCCGCCGCGATCGAGGCGGGGCTGAAACACGCCGATCCGGTCCTGCGTTCCCGCGCGCTGCTGGAACTTTTCCGCGACGGCAGGGACAAGGCGCTGCCGCAGTTGAAGCGCCTCGCCGCCGATCCCGATTTCCGCGTCCGGATGACGGTGCTCGGGTGTCTGGGCGAACTCCCCGACTCGCCGGAGCGCCGCGAGGCCGCGAAAATTTTGCGTCAAAACTCCCGTGAAGTCGCCATTTCCTCCGTCGCGGGGCGGATCGCCGTGCCGTTCAAGTTCCGGCGGACGAAGCCGCGGTTGAGCGAACGCGACGACTGGGACCACGCCGTGACCGTGGTATCCTCGACCGAACTGCCGACTTCCGGCTGGAAGTTCGCGACCGACGCGGACGGGATCGGCCACGAGCGCGATTACTTCGCGGTCGGCTTCGACGACGGCAAATGGGCCGTCCTCGGCGTCGGCAACTGGGAGGAGCAGGGGTTCAAAAACTACGACGGCTTCGCATGGTACCGCATCGTCTTCGACGCGCCCCCGAAAGGCGACTGCAACGCCGTCGAACTGAATTTCGGCGGCGTCGACGAGGAGGCGTGGGTGTGGCTCAACGGCGTCTACGTCGGCCAGCACGCCGTGGGACAGCGGGGGTGGAACGAGACCTTCCAGCTGGACGTCACGGAAGAGATCCGCTGGGGAGAGCGCAACGTGCTCGTCGTGCGCGTCTTCGACTCCAAACTCGGCGGCGGCATCTGGAAACCGGTGAAGCTGGATATCCTGCGCTGACGCGGGGGAAAGGAGAACTGTTTTAATGAAAAACACCATGCCGAGCGTCGGGTGCTACTATTTCCCCAACTACCATTTTTCGGACGGGCGCAACGCCTTTGTCCACGGCCCCGGGTGGAGCGAGTGGGAGGTCGTCCGCCACGCCGTGCCGCGTTTCCCGGGGCACCATCAGCCGCTCGTCCCCTCGTGGGGGTACACCGACGAGGCCGATCCGGCCGTGATGGCGCGCAAGATCGCCGCCGCAAGCGGATACGGGATCGACTACTTCATCTTCGACTACTATAACTACGACGACGGGCCGTTCCTCGAACGCGGGCTGGACGAGGGGTTCCTGCAAGCGGAAAACACCGCGAAACTCCGCTTCGCGCTGATGTGGGCGAACCACGACTGGCTGGACATCCACCCCTGCGGGCGGCGGGCGCGCCACGTGCTCTACCCCGGCAAGGTCAGCTGCGAAACTTTCCGGAATCTGCGGCGGATGCTGATCGGGCGCTACTTCACGCACCCCCTCTACTTCACGATCGGCGGGGCGCCGTACTTTTCGATCTACCACTTGCAGGAGTTTCTGAACGGCTTCGACGGCGACCTCGCGCTGGCGCGGCGCGAACTCGACGACTTCCGCGCCGAGGCGCGCGCGGCGGGACTGCCGGATCTTCACCTCAACTGCGTCGTCTGGGGGCAGCCGCTTCTGCCCTGCGAGGGCAGCATGACCGGAGTTCCCGAGATCGTGAAGCGCCTCGGCTTCGATTCGGTCACGAGCTACGTCTGGGTGCATCACATGAAGCTCACGCCTCCCGTGACCGACTACGGAGAACTGGAGGAAGCGTACTTCGCCCATTGGGAAAGGATGCTCGCCGAGTATGACATCCCGTACTACCCCAACGTGACCGTCGGCTGGGATCCGTCGCCGCGGACGCTTCCGAGCGACGTGTGGACGCCGGAACTGCGTTACCCGTACACCCCGGTCGTCACCGGCAACACCCCGGAGCGCTTCGGCGCCGCGCTTCGGCGCTGTGCGGAAAAGGCGCGCGGCCTCGGCGTCGCCACGCTGAACATCAACAGCTGGAACGAGTGGACCGAGGGCAGCATGCTCGAACCGGAGGAACGGTACGGCACGGGCTATCTCGAAGCGGTGCGCTCCGTCTTCGGCGGCGGCCTCTGATCCCGGCCGTTGCGGGAAAAATCGGAAAAATGTGCCACAAAATATTTGCATTGTCATGACATTGTGCTATCTTATCTGAAAGGGAAACCCAAGCCCCGCAAGGGGAAACATAAGGAGATATCGAAAATGGCCGGAATTTTGGAAAACACGCTGCTGCTTGGTCTGGGTACTCTGTCGATCGCCCGCAAGGAATGCGAAACGCTGCTGCACGACGTGCTCAAGCGTCACAACATCCCGGAAGGGGAGTGCAAGTCCATCCTCAAGGCGGTGGCCGAAGAGGGTGCCAAGAGCAAGGAAGCGATCGAGAAGGAAGTCGACCAGATCGTCAAGAGCCGCGGAAATGTCCTGCTGCCCGGGTACGAGCGGCTCGAAGCGCTCGAAGCGCGCGTGGCGGAACTCGAAAAGAAGCTCGGCGAAGCCAAGTCCGCCGCCAAAAAGGAAAAATAATCCCGCATCATGCTCAGCCAAGTGGCGGCAATCGTAATCCCCCGCCTGCTGGCTATGATGTCGGGCGGGCAGGTCAACCGCCTGCGCGAGGAGATCGGCGAGTCCGCCGCGGCCTGGGCACAGCCGTTGTCGGTTCCGGGAGTCCCGAACCTTTACAAGGTCAATGACAACCTCTACCGCTCCGGCCAGCCGACCGTGACGGGCTTCCGCAATCTGGAAGCTCTGGGAATCCGCAGCTGCATGAGCCTGCGGGCGCACTGCAGCGACCGGGGCGACGCGAAAGGCGTCGCCGCGCTCTGCGTCTGGCGGCCGATCCTGGGGGTGAGAGTTTCTGCCGAGGACATCGAGGAGATGATCCTTGACATCAGCTTCCGTCTGCCGCGTCCGGTGCTCGTCCACTGCTACCACGGCGCCGACCGCACCGGACTGCTGTGCGCCGCCTACCGGGTGCTGATCGAGGAGTGGTCGATCGAAGAGGCCGTCAAGGAGATGGTGCTCGGGGGGTTCGGCTACCACAAGGTCTACCGCTCCTACGTGACGATCCTGCAAAATCTCGACGTGGAGGCGATGCGCGAACGGATGAAGCGCTTCGCCGCCGCGCATTTCCCGACCGAAACCAATAGATCATGAACGGCATCAACACCATTCGCAAATTTTCGCGCGGCTACCGCCATGCCGGCCGCTACCGCGAGATACTGGGCATCCTCGTCAAGAACGGGTTCGGCTACCTTTTCGAAAAGCGCGGCCGGGGCGACTCCAAGACGTCGCTTCTGAACGACGAACGCGTCGGCCGCCGGCTGGTCAAGACGCTGACCGAACTGGGGCCGACCTTCGTCAAATTCGGGCAGATGCTCTCCTGCCGTCCCGACCTGCTGCCGGACGAGCTGATCCGCGCGCTGGTCAGGCTCCAGACCGAGGTGCCGCCGTTCCCGCGCGAAGAGGCCGTGCGGATGCTGGAAGAGGAGCTGGGGAAGCCCCTAGACGAGCTTTTCTCCGAATTCGCGGATACGCCGGGCGGTTCGGCTTCGGTGGCGCAGGGCTACCGGGCGAAGCTCAAGGACGGGCGGCCCGTCTTCGTCAAGGTCCAGCGACCGGGGATACTTTCGCGGATCATGATCGATCTGGAGATCCTCGGCGGCCTCGCGGAGCATCTGGAAAAGACCTTCCCGGAGCTGGAGGTGATCCGTCCCGTCAAGCTGGCGGAGGACTTCCGCAACGGATTCCTGCAGGAATTGAATTTTCTCAACGAGGCGGCGAACATGCGCGCCTTCGCGCAGGAGTTCGAAGACGACGACGAGGTGGTGATCCCCGAGCCGATCGCCGGATACTGCACCCGGCGCATATTGACCATGAGCTACGTCGACGCGCTCCCCTTCACCGACATGGAGGCGATCCGGAACAGCGGCATCGACTGCGGCAAGATCGCGGAACTGGGGGTGCGGCTGCTGCAGAAGCAGGTCTTCGACGGGGGATTCTTTCACGGCGATCCGCACCCCGGCAACATGTTCGTGATGCCCGGGCCGAAGATCGCCTACATCGATTTCGGAGTCATGGGGCGGCTGACCGGCCGCGAACGCGATCTTCTGCGCAAGATCGCGGCGGCGATGTTCTTCGGCGACATGCGCGAAATGGCCTACGGGGTGGCGGCGCTCTCCGAAAACCCGGAGGAGGTCGACACCGACGAACTGGAACGGGAACTGGCGACACTGGTCGCCTCGCATCTGCACGGCAGCGTGAACGATTTGAACGTGGTGCAGTTCGTCTTCGATCTGCACCAGCTCTGCTACCGGCGCAAACTGCGGATGGCGCCGCACCTTTTCCGGATGTTCCGGTCGATGGCCTACGCGGACGCGATGGGGCGGGCGCTGGTGCCGGATTTCAACATCATGGCGCTGCTGCGCCCCTACGTGCTGAAGCAGTCGATCGCCGGATTGAATCCGCTGCGAAGGTGGAAGGAACTGCTGCAGGGGGCGGGCGAGTGGACGGAACTTCTGCGCCACGCCCCGCACCTGACGCGGCAGATCATGGAGCGCCTCAAGGACGGGCGGCTGACCATCCGCACGGAACAGCCCGATACGCGCAAACTCGCGGAAAGCGTCAGGCGCGGAGCGCGCCGTCTGGCGGACGCGCTGCTGATCGCCGCGCTGCTGACGGCGGCGACGATCCTCGCCGTTTTCAAAGTCGGCCCGCTTCTGGGCGGCATGTCGGTGGCCGGAGCGGTCGCCGGGGCGGTCGCGCTGCTGATGCTGATCGCCTACTTTTTCAGAAAGGATTGACCTGACAAAATGTCCAAGAACACCAGCTTCAGCGTGCGGCTGGACAGCAAACTCAAAGCCGACGCCGAAAAACTCTTTGCGGAACTGGGGCTCAGCCTCGGCAGCGCCATGAACATCTTTCTCCGCCAGTCGGTGCGGGTGAAGGGACTGCCGTTCACGATCCGGCTGGGGCGGTCCGAAAAACAGCCCCCCATCATAAAAGAAGTCGACGACGAAAAGTAGTTTTCGCCGCGCCGTCCGGCGCGTCCTGAACGTGCGGGACGCGCCGGGCCGGTATTTAATGTTTTCCGCCGCCGGTATCCCGGCCGCGTTCGCCTTTGGGGTGCGACGGTCGGTCCCGACCTGTCCGGCGGCGCCTGTATTTCTTGCGGCTTGCCGCGGCGCAGCGCGTCAGCGCGAAGACAAGAGTCCCACTGCGCTTGCGCTTCGATCGGTGCTCCGCATTTGCGACAGCATCTTTCATCTTCCATCTCTCATCTTTCATCTCTCATCTCGTATTGTTTGTCGGCAATAAAAAAACGCGAAAAAATTCACCCGAAAGGTTGCATTCGGCAAAAATTCGGTATATAATATCAGTTATGTAGTATATAACCGGAAGTTTAACGTAAATTCTCAGGAGGTTTACGATGAGTGTCAGCTATATCTTCGAGGACCACTTCATTGATTCGTTTCCCCACTATCCCGATCAGACTTATGCGTACGTCGGTTTGAAAATGGATCTGACGCTTCTGGCGAACGCCACCGGCGTCACCGACAGCAGCCGCTTCAGCGGAACATGGGACTGGTCGGAAGTGACGGGCTACAAAATTGCGGCCGACCAGCTCTTTACCTATTCCTGCCTGATCCGTCTTACCGCCGATACGGCGGTCCTGACCGTCGGCGGCGATTATCACAACGCGAGTGATGCGAGCAAAAAGCATAATTTGTATTTGTTGAGCAAGAATTCTCCGTACCGTGTCTCGGCGGCGCGCGCGGAGGGCGATCTGCGGCTGGTGCTGGTCGCGCAGACCGGCGCCTACGGAGCCAGCGGTAATCTGGATGAGAACATCAGCGTTTACGCCGAATCCGCGGTCACGCGCACCAAAACCAAGGTTTACGAAACCAATGCGCCGATCACCAACGACACCAGCGCCATCGGTTACGACGTCGCCGGGATACTGGTCGTTTCCAGCGACCTGCTCGGAAAAGTCACGACCGTTACGAATTCTACTCTGCCGGGCCTGAGACTCGTGGAAGGGGACAAGACGAAGCCGGTCAACACCAGCGTCGACCAGCGCGCCGATGCGGTCGCGGTCCGCTCCGCCAGCCTGACGCTGATCCGGAATTTCAACGCCGAGCTGACGGTCACCAGCACCTTGGTCACGGCCGGTTACGCGTCGCTTACCGTCACCGGCAACAGCGCCGCGGCGGTCGGTATCCGCGTGTACGGCGATCTGAGCGCCGAAAACGGGGAGTGGAACGGCGTCATCAAGGCGACCGCGAAGAATAGTGACGGTCGGGCGATGAAAGCCGATCTGGATGGTGAGATCACCTCCTTCTCGCCCGCCAGCGTGAACAACAACGACTTCAGCGCCTACGGCATCTGGGCGGACGGCACCATCGACATCGCCCATATTCGCGGCAAGGAGTCGGGTGCGGACATCACCGCCGTCAGCACCGGTCATAAACTTACCGCCGAGGCGTCGGCGGATTCCGGCGCGTCGATCACCATGACCGGCAACAGTCTTTCCGCATTCGGCATCAAGGGCAAGACGGTGAATCTCGATCGGGTGGACGCCACTTTTTCGATCAGCACCGATACCAAAGGACATGCCGTTACCGCCACGACCGGCGGCGGCAAGCCGTCGCTCACGATAAACAATCTGATCGCTTCGGTCGGCATCGAGGCGGAGACGCTGAACCTCGGTTCCTTCAACGGCCAGGTCACGGTATCCGCCGGCGACGTTACCGTCAAGTATAATACGGGCGAACAGTACGTCTCGGACAACGACTGGTTCAAGGTCTCCGGCTTTTACGCCACGAACATCAACGCCGGGGACAATCTGGGCGGCACGATAACGGTGACGGCGAAAAATCTGAAGTTGAACGGTGCGGGCGACGGCGCCAAGCTGGAGGTCTTCGGCATCTACGCGGCCGACACGCTGAAAGTCACGGGGCGCATCGACACCGACATCACGATCAACGGCTCCGGGAACAACGTAAAGGCGGAAACGACGAACGCGATCCATGCGGAGTACATCCTCGCCGACGCATTTTCCGGCACCCTGACGTCGCAGATCGACATCATCAACAATATCGGCATTCAGGGCAACACTCTGATCTCGACCGCCCGCTCGCTTACCGCCGACGCCTTCGACATCAACGGCACCATCACCGGATTCAAATGCGGCATAGTCAGCTTGGGCAAGCTCAATCTGCGTGTCTCCGGCACTATTTCCGCCAAAACCGTCATCGCCGCCGAGCGTTATTATACGATCAAAGCCGGCGAACTCTTCGAGATCATCAACCCGAGCACCGGATTGGCGGACAAGGTCGAATTTTCCAAGACGGCGGTGATAACCGGGGATATCGAGCTCGGCCGCGGGGAAAACTCCGTGGTGATCAATTCCGGCGCCTCCATCAACGGGACTCTGCTCGCCACCGACGGACTGATGAACATCCGCTTCGATCTGGACGAGACCGTTCAGCAGAATGCGGCGATCGTCAACACCACGCTGAAAGACGTCTCGCTCGCCAGCACCACGACCATCTCCGTCAACCTCAACAACGCCGAGAACGACGGGGAGTATACGCTTTTCAGCTACAGCGGCAACGCTTCCCAGTACTGGAAGGGCAACAAACAGATCACCTTCTCGTATCAGGGGCGCAGCGAGGTCGTGAACGTCGACGGCAACGGCAAGGCGTCGGTCGAGTTCAAGGACGGCAAGGGGCAAACCATCGTTCGGGCGGACTTGCAATATCATGAAGACACCAAGAAGGTGACGGTCAAAGTCGTCAACAACGGCAAACTCGCCGATTTCGGCGGAACGTGCACCACCACGCTGGACACCACCGCTCACACCGCTCTGCTCAGCTGGAACAACGCCGTTTCCGCCGAGAATTACGAGGTCGAATACTCCATCGACAACGGCAAAACCATCGTGGTCATGGTGGCGGGCAGCCGCAAATCCGTGACGATCAACGGCATCGACTCCGGCTCGACGATCAGTTGGCGCGTCCGCGGCAACACCGGCGACGGCAGTGAAGTGAGCGCCTGGTCCGACTGGAGCGGCGACGGCTACGGCGACGATTCTTACGCGCGGCCCCAAATGGCGGCCGCCACTCCCCGCGCGGTCAACCCCGACGAGGCTGGCGGCGGCGTGACCGCCTCGCGCGCCCGTTTCACTTGGGAAGCCGCGACCGGCAGCATCGAGATCGCCGGCTACGAAGCCCAGTTCATCACGTCCAAGTCCAAGCTCACCGAGCAGCAGATCAAAGACATCTACGCCGATCCGCAGAGCATCGCCGGCGATTCGGACAAGAAATTCTTCACCAAGTACACCACCGCGACCGAGGTCGTCGTCACCAGTTTGACCAACCAGAGCTATGTTTACTGGCGAGTCAGGGCGGTGGACGTCAGCGACAATCCGAATAATAAATCGGATTTCAAGGACGGCGAATCCTTCCGCATCTGGGTGGGCGACAACGTCAAGCCGGTGTGGCGCAAGCTCGACGACAACGAGACCGACGCCGCCACGGCGAGCGTGACCTACAACCGCAGCGACGCCTACAACGTGAAGCTCTCCGTCAAGTTCAGCTGGATCAGCGCCGAGGACACCCAGTCCGGCGTCAAGAGCTATCTGCTGCAGTACAAGCGCAACGGCGACAGCTGGCTCGACGAGACCAAGGTCAACTCCGTCACCGTCACCGACAACGGAAGCAAGACCTACTCCGCCGAGCTGAAGAATCTGGAAGGCGATCTCTACGACTACCGGATCAAGGCGGTGGACTTCGTCGGCAACGAAAGCACGTATCTGGTGACGTCGCAGTTCGGCGCCTCCGACCTGACTCCGCCCTCCGGGAAATTCACCTCGTTCAGCACCCCGGTCGTGACCGGCACGTGGGAGACCGTCGAGACCACCGACGAAATGGGCAACAAGACCGAGGAAACCGTGCTCACCGGCGTCACCGTGAAGCTGGGGTGGAACGACGACTTCAAAGACGACAGCGCCATCATCTATAAGGTCGAGGTCGCCGACAACGGGGATTTCCTGGGCAAGCGAGTCTACTCGTTCGAGACCACGGAAAAGTCGCTCACGCTCGACGACTCGGTCGGCACCGCCTCGTCGGTGCTCGCCGGGATGAGCAAGGTCTACTACCGCGTCTCGGTCAAGGACGCCAAGGGCAACGTCAACCCGATTTACAGTCAGGTCCAGAACTTCAATATGGCGGACAGCTCGACCGGCGAGGCCATCCGCTTCAGCCCCGTGGCGGCGGCGCCGACCGGATTGAGTGTGTCCAAGTCCAAGGTCGTGGTGGGCAGCAGCTACCGCACCAACCTGACTTTCAGATGGGCGGACGGCGACAACAAATTCGGCGTTTACGACTACACGCTTTCCCTGACCTCGGGCGGCACCACCAAGAACTACACCGTATCCGGCAACAGCATCACCATCGCGAAGCAGCTGGACGGCAACTACACCTGGAAGGTCACGGCGAACACCGGCAGCGGTTCTTCCGCCTCGGCGACCGGAACCAAGTTCACGGTCGACGCCACGGCGCCGACCTTTGCGGCGGGGGCCTCGTCTTCGGTGAGCGTCGTCGGCCGCGACTTCGTCATCAATTGGAGCGCCGCCACCGACAAGAACGGTATTGCGGGCTATGTCCTGCAATACGGCGCGGGAACCAATACCGCGTTGTGGCAGACGGTGACGATCGCGAAAGACAGTTCGGGTAAAGTCGCGACCTCCTACAAGGGGAGCATCTCCTCGTCCGGCGACTACAACTACCGGATCTATGCGGTCGACGCCTACGGCAACAATTCCAGCGAGGCGCAGTCGTACATCGGGAAGAGCTTCTCGATCGTCTCCGAGACTCACACCACCCGCAACACCGCCAGGACCATCACCGTGACCGACGTGCGCGATCGCAACAATGTCGCGGCGGTCTCCGCAAACGTGGGCTTGAGCGTCGGTTCCGATTGGTCCAAGTTCGTGATCGCGCAGGGCGGCACCGACGCGTATATCACCATCGGCGGAGTTTCCAGCCGTTACAACAGCGGCAGCGGCGTCACGGTCAAGGTGTATGCGGCCAACAGCACCAAGGCGCTGTCCACCATCTCCGTCGCGAGCGGCGACAAAAAGCTGCAGCTCCGCTTCAGCAACAAGGGAACGTACTACCTCGAAGTGACTCCCAAGAAGAGCACGTCGATCATGGAGTTCTCCGTTTCCGTCGCCTCCGACACGCCGACCGCAGCCCAGCGGGCTTCGGACGACAACGCCTGGAACAGCACGGACAAAGCTGCCGGCGTGAAGATCTCCAGCAAGAATTACAACGGCAAGTACCGGTTTGCGATCGCTCCCGACGATGCGGCCGGCAAGGTCGCGAAAAAGAAACTGCTTTCGGATTACGTCGGCGTCGGCGACAGTGTGGACTACCGGCGTTTCGACATCAAGACGGCAGGCTCGTACACGTTCTCGCTCGACGGCGTCGCTACGAATCTCGTGTTTACGATCTACAGCACCAAGCTGGATTCGAACGGCAACGTCGCGTCGGTCAAGTCCGTGAAGAAATTGACGCTGGCGCCCAAGTACGATTCGAAGAACAAGAAGTGGGTGGCCACCGTCTCCACGGGAAGCATGCTGCTCAACAAGGGCACCTACTACTTCTCGGTCACCGCGCCCGACGCCAAGAACAGCAAGAACTCCGTGTACGACGCCTTCGTGTCCGGAACGGCCTTCGTCAAGGGCAACACCAAGGACGACAACTGGCAGAAGCTGTCGGCCGACTATCAGAAGACGGTCCCCGGCGACAAGGGCAAGGCGGATGTCGCGCTATGCGTGAATGAGTGGGCGGGGTACGGCGACACGGTCGACTACCGCAAGGTGACGATCAAGAAGGCGGGCCGCTACAACTTCACGCTCACCGGGCTGAGCAATACGGCCACGCTGACGGTCTACTCCGTCAACGCCAAGAACAAGCTCGTCAAGATCAAGTCGGTCACGAACGCGAAGAGCGGAGCGATCAAAAACCTCCTGATGAGCGCCGGGACGTACTACGTGGAAGTCAAGGCCAACAACGCCGCTTCCGGCAAGAACACCGACTACGAGGCCAAGCTCACCGGCAATGTCTTCACCGCTGGCAACAACAAGGACGACAACTGGCAGAAGCTGTCGGCCGACTATCAGAAGACGGTCCCCGGCGACAAGGGCAAGGCGGACGTCGCGCTCTGCGTGAAGGAGTGGGCGGGTTACAGCGACGCGGTCGACTACCGCAAGCTGACGATCAAGAAGGCGGGCCGCTACGACTTCTCGCTCACCGGGCTGATCAACACGGCCACGCTGACGGTCTACTCCGTCAACGCCAAGAACAAGCTCGTCAAGATCAAGTCGGTCACGAACGCGAAGAGCGGAGCGATCAAAGTTCTCCTGATGGAAGCCGGGACGTACTATGTGGAAGTCAAGGCCAACAACGCCGCTTCCGGCAAGAACACCAACTACGAGGTCAAGCTCGCCGGCACCGTCTTCACCGCGGGCAACAACAAGGACGACAACTGGAAGGTCTCGGGACTCCCGACGCTCGACACGAAATCCCCGCTCAAAGACTGGGTGGGCTTCGGCGACAAGATCGACTACCGCGCGCTGACGGTGGCTTCGAAGGGCGGCTTCTACAACTTCAAGCTCTCCGAGGTTGGCAACAACGTCAAAATCACCGTCTACATGAAGTCGGGCGACAAGCTCAAGCAGGTGAAGACCGTCACCGCCAAGGCGAAGTCGACCGTCTCGACCGGTGACCTTCTCCTCAAGAGCGGGACGAAATACTACCTCGCCGTCGAGGCTCCGGGAGCCGCCAAGGCGCAGAACAGCAACTACACCGTCAACATGACCGGCAAGACGTTCAATCACTTCGGCAACGAGACGTGGAAATCGGCGACGCTGCTGAATGCGAACGTCGGCGACGGGCTGCTGACCACCGCGGCGGGCGGCGACAAGATCGATTACTTCGACCTCTCGAAGGTGGCCGCGCAGCTGAAGCTCGACGCCGGTCAGGGCAAGGTCAAGGTTTCGTTCTACGACAAGAACAACAAGTCGGTCAAGGTCGCGCAGGTCAAGATGGCCAACGGTTCGGTCAAGAAGAATGTCGCCAGCCTGACGCTCGTCACGAACGACAAGGTCTCCGACAACATCACGCTCGGCTCGCTCAGCGACTCGATCCGGTACATGAAGATCGAGGCGGCGACCAACAGCGCCAACGCCTACAAGTTGTCGCTCCTCGCGTAAAGTCGGGCGGCTCGACATTTGCGGCACGCACGGAAAAATCCGCTGCGTGCCGTTTTCATGTCGTTTTGCCGCCGGGGCAGGGGGCATGAAAAAAGCCGGGAGTTCCCCCCCCGGCTTCTTTGCGTTATGACGAAGTTTGTTACGAGAAGAGTTCCCGGTCCATTTCCAGCAGCGCCTGCGCGAGCTCGTCGTGGATGCACTTCAACGGCAGCCGTCCGTTTATGAGCGGCACCATCTTCGCGCCGTAGCGAGCGCCCCTGGTTTCGAGCTTCGCCGCTTCGCGGTCGGAGGCGTATCCCAAGGTGCCGTCGCAAAGGCTGGTCACCAGCGGGACCGGGGCTTTGGCCTTGGCGTCGACTTCGCGCCGGATCCCCTGCATGGTCTCGAAGGGCGAGCCGAGGATCGCGCACGGTCCCAGCCGCACGCCGTGGACTTCGCCGCTCGTGCCCGGCTGTTCGCCGCGGCGCATGATCTCGCGCATCCGCTCCAGCCCGACCAGATTGACCGCCGCCATGCGGAGGTCGCCGTCGCTGTCGGTCGCGTCCGGCGCGTCGAAGAGAGCTTCGTTTTCGGCGTAGATCCGGTCCATTTCCTCCTCGGTGAACAGCTCGTCGGGGGTGAAGTGCGCGATCTTGGAGCAGCTGCGGATCGTGTGGTCGTCGACCGGTTTCGCCGCGTCGAGTCCGCGCCGCACCGCGTTGGCGAAGCGCCCCGCGAAGACGTCGAGCGCCAGCATCGACTCCGGTTCCGGCTTGTGGACGCAGCCCGAGTTGATGTCGCCCTCGGCGCCCTGCAAAAACACCCCGACCGCGCCCTGATACTGGCGCATCAGCTCGTGGATCGCCACCGCGGGATAGTCGCCGTGGATGTAGCGGCACTGCTGACAGCAGACGACCGGGTGACAGCCGAAGTGGGCGACGAACCCGGCGAGACTGCCGTCGCGCCGCGTGAATTTCAGGACTCGGCACTCGGTGTCGGTGAGCTCCGGCTTGGCGGGAGTCCAGTCGGGTTTCAGGACGTCCGCGAGCGGCGGGCAATCCTTGTCGTGGACGCGGTTGAGTCCGATGTGCTCGCAGGGAACGATGCCGAGCGAGTATTCGACGTCTTCCAGCGCGTCGAGCGCGGCGCAGGCGGCGCGGGCGATGCGCCGCGGCAGCAGAATGGCGTAGGGCGGATCGGGATAGCCCCAGCCGCCGTAGTCGATGCTGAGCGACGGTCCGGAGTGGGTGTGGCTGGCGTTGATGAGGATGTCCCGGTCTTCGAGTTCGGGGTGGGCGGCGCGGATGATCTTCCGCGCCTTGGCGATGATCTCGTCGTTGATGACGCAGAGGTCGCATCCCACGACCACGACGCGTTTGCCCTCCGACTCGAAGGCCGCCGCGCGCGCTTCCAGACGGTCGCGCACCGCGATGCCGCAACGGTTGAGATACGGCCCGAAGCCGTAAAGCTGCACGCCTACCCGCGGAGTGATGTCCGCAACACCGAATCCTGCTTTCATGATCCTCTCCTGTATGGGGGTTGTTTTTCGCATCGCAGTCAAATATATCCGCTGCGGAGCGGGATTGCAATGCGAAATCCCCGAATCGTGTTGATAAAACGGGCCCTTTGGTTGATAAAAAACGACATGCAGAACCCGCCGCCGATTCGCCGCGCCCGATCGCATTCGATAAAATCGCGAACCGGCATTGCGATTTCATTTTTCCGGGATATATTATAACCGGAAACGTGATCCATGCAAGAGACTCCGATTGACGAATCGGAACAAAAGTTTGACAAATCGGGCAAAGTTCGTTTGCCGTGCGATCTCGGCGGGGGAACGGGAATGTGGGAGATATTTAAAAACGATCTTCTGAAACAGCGGGCGTTGAAGATCTGCTCGTCGTTTTACGTCGATCCTTCCATTCGGGTGTGCCCCGCCGCGGATGAGGATCGGAAGAGGCGGCTCTTTCATTCGCACACCGACATGCGCGAGATATTGCTGGTTCTCGACGGCGAGTGCGAGTACATGATCGGCGACAAGCTCTACTGCGGCGGCGCCGACACCGCGATCGTCGTGCCGCCGGGGATCCCTCACGAGGCGTATTATCCCGACGTGGTCCCGCACGGCCGCCACCTGTGGATACTGCTTCTGCCGAACTTCATCCAGTTCCACTTGTTCATGATCGACGACAAGGGCATACGGCGCGACATGGTCCTCAACGGGGAGCACTGCTTTTCGCCCGGTCCGCACGAACAGCTCGTCGCGGCGCTGGACCGGGCGGAACGGCTCGGGGGCGTTCCCGAGGTGCTGGCGGAGATCTCGCTGCTCGTCAATCTGCTGGCGGTGCGGCTGATAAGTTTTTACCGGGAGGCGCTCCAAAACGAAACGCGCAGCACGGAATCCCGCAACCGGCTGTTGGTCAACAGCGCGAAGGAGTATATCGACGTCCAGTGCGGGCGCGACTGCGGCATCGACCTTCTGGCGAAGCGGTGCGGGTGCAGCCGCACCCACTTCACGCGGATCTTCCGCCGTTACGCGGGGTGTTCGGTGCTCGAATACATCAACCGCCGGCGGCTTAAGCGTTATCTGTCGATACACCACGACGCCCCGGTCAAGATACTGGCGCAGGAACTGGGGTTTTCCTCCGCGTCGGCGTTCATCCACTGGAGAACGCAGAACGTGAAGTCCGACGGCTACGTCGGCTACCCGATGCTGACCAAGTCGGAGTAGGGGATACGGAATACGGCGCGCGTTTTCCGACTTTTTTCACGGAACGGATTGATTTTATCATGTTTCGGCAGTAGAGTTATAGGCGTGCCGGATCGGCGGTCGCCGCGGGGCAGGCGAACCGCAGCCGGTGCATGAAAGATGGATTTGTTTGATCCCCTAAAAAAACGAACGGGAGGGTTGTCATGAACCGGAAAAATTTCATCAAAGCGGCCTTGTTTCTCTGTTTCGGATTGAGCGTCGGCGGCGGCCAGTTCAACATCAAGTGATCGCCTGAAAACTTACGATGAAAAAAGCCTGCCGCGGTTCGTCCGCGGCAGGCTTTTTGTGACTCGTTTCAGGGGGGCTACCCGAGCAGCGCCCGGAGCTTGTCGAGCGTGACCGGCTTGAGAAGAACGTCGGTGAAGCCGTCCGCTCCGGCTTGGCCGCGCGCCTCGACGTCGGCGGTGATGAGATACACCGGCAGGTGCGCGAGTTTCGCTTCGGAGCGGATGGCGTTGACCAGTTCCCGACCGTCCATTTCGGGCATCCAGAGGTCGGAAAGCACGATGTCGAAAGCGGGATCTGCTTTCAGCTTTTCCAGCGCCTCCCGGCCGTTTTCCGCCATCGCGACATTGGTCACGCCGCATTTCGCCAGCATGGCCTTGAGCACCGCGCGGTTGACCGACGAGTCGTCGACGACGAGCACGCGGGACGGGGAATTCGCCTCCCCGGGGTGTTCCGAAGTCCCGGCGGATTTGGAAGCGCCTTCCGGCGGTTCGACGGTCCTGCGGTTGTAGAGCTTTATCGTGAAGGTCGAACCCACGCCGACTTCGGAAACGACGGTCAACTCTCCCCCCATGAGCGCGGCGAGCTTCCGGCAGATGGGCAGTCCGAGGCCCGTGCCGTTGCGGTGGTTCTTGTCGGCGACCTGGACGAACGGCTGGAGGATGCGCTCGAGGTTCGCCTTGGAGATGCCTTTGCCGGTATCCTGGACCTCGATCGTCAGCGTGCTGCCGATCCAGTTCACCCGGACCGTGACCGTGCCGCGCTCAGTGTACTTGTAAGCATTCGACAGCAGATTGAAGAGCAGCTGGCGGACGCGGTGCGGATCCACGCTCACCCACGGCACTTCACCGATCTCGGTTTTGAGTTCCAGCGATTTGTTGAGCCGGGCCACCTCGCAGACGGCGATGACTTCGCGGGCGAGCGTCGGGATGTGCGTCGGTTCCTCGATGAACTCCAGCTTGCCGCTTTCCATCTTCGAGAGGTCGAGGATGTCGTCCACGAGGCGCGCCAGCATCTTGCCGCTCGTGCGGATGGACGAAATGCAGCGGGCGCGCTCCGCTTCGTCGACGACGCCCTTTTCGAGCAGTTCCGAAAAACCGACGATGGCGTTGAGGGGCGTGCGGATGTCGTGCGACACGGTCGAGAAGAAGAGGCTTTTGGCCTGATTGGCCGCGCGTTCGGTTTCGAGCTGGGCCCCGTAGTTTTTCGCCAGCAGTTCCTGACGGTGCATTTCGTTGCGCTCCTCCTCGACGACGAAGACGTGCAGAAAGCAGCTGCCGAAGAGACATCCGATCGAATAGAGCGGCAGGTACGCATCCCCGAGCTGAAGCGCGATCGCCCCGATCATCGTGATCCCGAAGGCGAAGACCATCAGATTGCGCCGGTGGAGCGCGCCTTTCGTCCGCAGCAGTTTGAGCATCGTCATTCCGGAGCTGAGCACATTGAACCCGATCAGCAGTATGAGCGCCAGCTGACGCACCGGACCGGCGTGGTATTCGCACCGGCTGTCGATGGTGAAGAAACAGTCGGTGAAGCTGTTGGCGACCATTGCGAGGATGAAGAACGCCAGCAGTCCGCGCCCGGTCCACTGCAGAAACTGGCGCAGCGTGCGGGGCATTTGCAGATAGTTCACGACGTAGCGCGTCCAGGCGCAGACGGACACCATCATCGACAGGAAGAATAGTACCGTGTCGGCGTAGAAGATCAGGCGGGAGAATTTCCACAATGCGAACAGCCCCCACAGCACGTCCGACACGAAAAAGACCAGCAGAGAGAGGATGAACAGCCTGAAATCGAGGTACCCCGGGCGGGAGTTGCCGTTCTTCCAGTCGATCAGCTGCCGCCAGTTGATGATCAGATGGACGATCAGCGCGATGCCGGCGATGTTGGAATAGAAAAAATATTGCATGAAACCCCTCGGGACGGCTGCATTATGATAAACACATATATTATACAGCTTCCCGCGCGAAATTGCAAATGCGGAATCGATCTACTTGCGTTCGATCCGGACGATGCCGGGGAAGGGCAGGTGGGCTCCGTACCAGACGGCGGCGCCGTTCAGGAGTTCGCGGCGGGACTTTACCGCCGTATCCATGTCCATGTCGAAGCGGGCGCAGAATTCCGGCCGGGGGATCTGCAGTTCGGCGGCGTGCACGATGTCGCCGACGAAGTGGATGTTTTCCGCGCCTTGCCCGGTTTCGAGCCGCATCCGGAACACCGTATGCCCCTGGGTGTGGCCGGGGAAGCACAGCGGGACGAGGCCGTAAGGGGCGACCGGGGCGTCGTAATCCAGCAGCACCAGATTTTTCCCGACCGGTTCGAGGTGCCGGGCGAGCCCGGCGCGGGCCGGATCCCGCCGCCATGCTTCGTACTCCTTGCGGGCGATGCAGACTTTGGCGGCGGGGAAGGCGGTCGTGCCGTCCGGGGTGGTCAAGCCGCCGACGTGATCCGGGTGGATGTGGGTGATGAATACGGCGGAGATGTCCTCGGGTTTGACGCCGAGCCGCGCCAGTTCCGGCAGCAGCCGACTGTCCGCCCGGCCGTATCCGGCGTCGATCAACGCGCAGCGGCCGCCGCTTTCGTCCCGGATGAGGAACACGTTGAGCGAAGCCGGGTATGCGTCGGCGGGGCGGAACCTTTCCTGCGGATCGACGCTGCGAAAGAGCGTCCCCGGCATGGTCATCGGGCGATCCTGGATCGGAGTGACGCTCCATCCCGGCGCGGCGAAGGAGATCAGCGGAACGGTCAGGGAAACGAACGCGGTCAAAAGATTTTTCATGTCGATGCCTTTCTGCTTTCGCATATCCCGTCGCCTGCCGCCGATCGACGGCGCCCTTGCGGAGTTGCGCCCCGCGTCACCCGGCGAACTGTTTCAACGCATTCAGCAGGTCGTTGATCTTCAACGGTTTGGTGATGTGGCCGTTCATGCCCGCCTTCAGGGATTTTTCCTTATCTTCCTCGAAGGCGTTGGCGGAAAACGCGATGATCTTCAGCGTGTCGCCGCCCGGGAGTTTCCGGAGCGCGGCCGTCGCCTCGTAGCCGTCCATCACCGGCATCTGGACATCCATCACGATGAAATCGTAGGCGTCGACGCCCTTTTCCATGATCGTGTCGACCGCGATCTTTCCGTTCCGGGCGGTATCGACGAGCATGCCGTGTTCCTTGAGCAGCAGCACTCCGATCTTGAGGTTGAGTTCGCTGTCGTCGACCAGCAGGATCTTCTTGCCTTTCAGCGAGAAAGCCGGATCTTCCCGGTCGGTCCGGTCGGGGACCGCCTTGCCGCAGAGCTTCAGCAGCGCCTTCTGCAGATCGGATTTGAAGATCGGCGGCGGGACGAGTACGGCGGAGTCGGCATTTTCCGAACCGTTTTCCGCGTCGTTCAAGTCGTCCGCGACGATGATGAAGGCGTCCTTGCCGGCGGCTTCGCGGATGCGGCGGGCCGCTTCGACGCCGTCCATGTCCGACGCCTTCAGGTCCACGACAAAGACCTTGAAGGGCTCGCCGGTGCGGAGCGATTCCCCGATCCGGTCGAAAGCTTCCCGCCCCGAAGCGCAGCGCTCGCCGCGCATCCCGAGTTCCCGAAGCATGCCGACGAGGTTCCGGCAGGCTTCGGCGTCGCCGTCCACGACCAGCGCGCGCGCTCCGTCGAGTTCCGGGATCGCGGGATACGGAGCGGGGCCGTCGGCCGTTCTGAAATCCAGCAGAACGACGAATTCGGTGCCCGCGCCCTTCTTCGAAGTCAGGGATATGCTGCCGCCCATCATATCCACGATGTTCTTGGAGATCGCCATTCCGAGGCCGGTCCCCTGAATGCCCGAGACGGTGGAGTTCTCTTCCCGGGTGAACGGATCGAAGATTGTCTTGACGAACTCCTCGCTCATGCCGATGCCGTTGTCCCTGACTCGGAATTCGAACGAGCCGTACCCCGCCTTCGCCGCCGGTTTCTGCGCGATCAGCAGCGAAACCTTTCCGCCCGGCGGCGTGTACTTGATGGCGTTGGAGAGCAGATTTAGAAGCACCTGATTGAGGCGCAGCCGGTCGCAATGGACGAATTCGTTCCGGATATCCGCCGCGGCGATGTCGAAGTCGAGGCTTTTCGCCCGGACGTCCGCATAAACGATCTCGCGGATCACGTGGATGATGTCCGCCAGAGACTCCGCTTTTTCCCTCAAAGTCATCTTGCCGGATTCGATGCGGCTCATATCCAGCACGTCGTTGATCAGCGAGAGCAGATGCTCCGAGGATTGCATGATGGTCGCCAGACAGTCCCGGACGCGTTCCGCGTCGTGTATGTGGTTCGCCGCGAGCCCGGTGAATCCGACGATCGCGTTCATCGGCGTCCGGATGTCGTGGGACATGTTGCTCAGGAACGTCGTCTTGGCCCGGTTGGCGGACTCCGCCATCAGCAGCGCCTCTTTGAGTTCGTCCTGCTTTTCTTCGAGCTGTTCCCGCAGTTTGGCTTCCTGCCGGCGCTGTTTTTCGATGGTCTCGGAGTGTTCCCGGAGTTTCCGGTTCATCCCCGCCAGCTTCCGGTTGCTGATCCGGTAGCCG
>Ga0310786_10003396_pt1 | contig 23202 bp, 21 predicted proteins | sample AusTroGonzalo_MG_FD_203881 | JGI IMG/M metagenome (GOLD analysis project Ga0310786, IMG submission 203881) | Bovine rumen microbial communities from tropical cattle in Woodstock, Queensland, Australia - Gonzalo_03 (v2) (version 2) | ecosystem: Host-associated > Mammals > Digestive system >...
ATAAGAGAAAGAAAAAGCAGGAAGAAGGATAAGGGGGCTTTCCCCCTGGGCTGCCGCCCGTTCTCTGCTGAAAACTGTCCACTGGACAGTTTTCCGGGCGCGCCGAACCCCCCTTAAACCCCTTCGGCCGGTCTCTTTTTGTTACTTGGTGGGAGAATATCTGATTGTTTATTCTTGTTTACTCTGGGAATGGTTGTTCCCAGAGTTTTTTGTGACCAGGACGCCGCGGACGGCGAGGATGATCAGGATCAGGGCGATGACCGCGGCGACGATGGCGGGAATCGGGTAGGCCAGGATAAAATCGCCGAAGTCTGGCTTTGAGACATCCGCGGAGTAATAGGTCAGCGCTGCGTTGACGGTGGACTCCGGCACGTTGCCGATGATCTTTGAAAGAATTGAATAAAGCAGCGTATTGCCTTCGCGGACGGCGAGGCAGTAATCCATGTTTACGCCGGTATAGACGGTGGTGAGGTTCAGCCGGTCGCACTGGCGGGAGATATCCCGGTAACGGTAATTGCTGATAATAACGGTATCGGCATTCCCGGCCGCGATGGCATCGAGGCAGGCGGGGGTATCAGGATAATACACCGGGGTCCAGTCGGGAAAATGATCCATGAGGAACATCTCATAGTTGGGGTTGCCCTGGTTGACGCCGACGCGCACCTTGCTTGACCGGAGGAAATCCTTTTTGTCCTTCGCACGCACTACGGCATCCATCTCGGTGCGCATCATGGGCTGCGTCATAACGACGCCGGCCTGCTCGGCGTCATAGTCCGTCAGGTTGGCGGGGAACATACAGTCCACTTCACCGTTTTTCACTGCTTCCAGGGCGGCGGAGGCGGTGGGGTAGACAACCGCCTCAAAGACCGGGGAGGCATTCTGCAGGACACCGGAGGCGAACTCCAGGTAGTCCTTCAGGGCGCCGGTCAGGTTCCCGTTCTGATCCGCGGCGCAGAAAGCCAGATAGTTATCCTGGAAACCGACGCGGATCGGGCCGTGAGCGTCGAGCCATTCCCGTTCCTCCACGGTGAGGTAAAGATTGGTGCCGGCATTCTGCAGGTATTTGGCGGTGAGCTGCTCGGAGTAATGCTTGTTTTCGTCCTGGATCCGGTTCAGGGCCATATCCAGCTCCGGCAGGAGATCGGCGCGGGCCTTGCTGACGGCAAAATAGAAGTCGGAGGCCCCGATTTTCCACAGCGGAACGGCGACATTCGGATCCCCGTAGGTATCGAGGGTGACGAAGGCGTCCATCTCGCCCTTGTTCAGCTTCACCAGGGATTCCGCCTCGGAGCATTCCAGATCCAGGATTTCAACCGAGATCCCGCGGGATTCCGCCCAGGCCAGGAACTGCCCTTTTTGCACGCTGCCTTTGGTGATGCCGACGGTTTTCCCGTTCAGGGTGGAAAAGTCTTCGGCGGAGATCTCCTTGTTTTCCGGAGTGATATAGAGGTAATACAGTTCCTCGCCCATCGGGATGGAGGAATAGAGCATATACTCGGTACGGTCCTCGGCGAAGGAAACGTCGCTCATCAGGTCGATCTTGCCGTCCTTCAGCAGCTGGAGCAGCTCAGGCCAGTTCCCTTCGACATATTCATATTTCCAGCCGGTATAGGCGGCAATCTTCCGCTGATACTCATAGGCATAGCCGGTCCGGCGGCCGAAAGCGTCCTTATAGTTGAAGGGGGTATCGTACCAGCCGACGCGGACGACTTTGGGACTTTCCTCCGCCGAAACCGCCGCCGGCAAAAGGCACAGCGCGACCAGCGTGATGCATAAAAGCAAAGTGGCCGCACGTTTGATCATAAAAACACCCCCGAATATGCTTTGATCTGTTCAAATACTGATTATACCATATTGACCGGACAAAAGAAAGCGTTAAATCCGTCTCTAAGGCTGATCGCTTTTGCAGCAAAAAGCAAAAACTCAAGGGGAAGTATTGCGGGCAGGGAGAGGACTATGTTAAAATCAAGCGGAATATGGAAGAGAAGGAATGAGTCGCGCCGGGGGGCGCGCAGGGTGAACGAATGAGTATTCTGAATGTAATCACGCTTCTGGGCGGGGTGGCGATGTTCCTTTACGGCATGTCGCTGATGGGAGACGGGCTGAAGAAGGTAGCCGGCAACAAGCTGGAACTGATTCTTTACCGGCTGTCAAGCAATCCGATCAAGGGCATTCTGCTGGGTACCGGGGTCACGGCGGTGATCCAGTCCTCCTCGGCGACGAGCGTCATGGTGGTCGGCTTTGTCAACTCGGCGATGATGAAACTGCGGCAGGCGATCGCGATCATCATGGGCGCGGTGATCGGCACGAGCATCACCGGGTGGATCATCTGTCTTTCCAATGTGAACGGCGGGTCGCCGGCGCTGGAACTGTTATCAACGGAATCGCTGAGCGCGCTGACCGCGGTCGCTGCGATCCTGCTGAAGATGATTTCCAAAAAGCGGAGCACGCAGCACATCGCGGATATCCTGATGGGTTTCGCGGTGCTGATGTTCGGCATGAAACTGATGAGCGGCTCGGTATCCGTACTGCATGACGATCCCGGGTTCATCTCTTTTCTGACAAGCTTTACCAATCCTTTCCTGGGAATCCTGATCGGTATTGTGTTTACCGCGATTCTGCAAAGCGCGTCGGCCTCCGTCGGTATTCTGCAGGCACTGTCAAGCACCGGGCTGATCACCTTTAACATTGCTTTACCGATCATCCTCGGTATCGCGATCGGCGCCTCTGTGCCGGTGCTGCTGTCCGGCATGGGATCCTCCCGGGACGGCAGGCGGACCGCGCTTTCCTATCTGGTGATCGAAATCATCCGGGTAGTGCTGTTCGCAATTGTGTTCTACGGGCTGAACGCTTTTCTGCACTTCGGCTTCATGGAGCAGACCATGAACATGTTTTCCATCGCGCTGCTGAACACCCTGTTCCGGGTTACGACGATCGCGGTGCTGGCTCCGTTCATCCCGGCGATTGAGAATCTGGTGGTGAAACTGGTGCCCGGGAATCCCGCGGACGAGGAGAGGGTCCGGGATATGGACCGGCTGGAGGAACGCTTCCTCGCTTATCCGACGCTGGCGGTTGAGCAGACCCGCATCACGATCAACAAGATGGCTGAGCTGACGAAGCTGAGCATGGAGAAAGCGATTGAACTGCTGGACAATTATTCCGAGAAGGAAATGGCGGAGGTCCGGGACCTGGAGGGAATTGTTGACCGGTATGAGGATAAGATCGGCAGCTATCTGATGAAGCTGACGGGCCGGGAAATGACGGAGACGCAGAACCGGGCGGTGAGCCAGTATCTGCGCGCGATCACGGACCTGGAGCGGATCAGCGACCATGCGCTGAATATCGGTGAGCGGGCTCAGGAACTGTACGAAAAGAAAATTTCCTTCTCAGACAATGGCGCGAAGGAAATGAAAAACCTGACAGACGCGATCACGGAGATTCTGAACATTACCTTCTCGTGTTTCCTGAACGACGACGCGGAAACCGCCTGCCGGGTGGAACCGCTGGAACAGATCATCGACCGAATCTGCCTGAAGATGAAGGAACGGCACGCGGCCCGGCTGCAGGAAGGAAAGTGCACGATCAGCCAGGGATATGTGTTTAACGACCTGATCGCCGACTTTGAGCGCGTGAGCGACCACTGCTCCAACATCGCCATTGTGATTGTGGACCTGATGAGCAATTCGCTGGACGTACACGAACTGAGCGACGCGATGCATGAGGGCCACCCGAACCGGTATCAGGAATACTACGAGGAATTCCAGAGCAAGTATATGAAGATACAGGACTGGGAGACACAGGAGGAACCGGTGTGAGAAGGATCAGACGGACAGCCGCGCTGCTGCTGGCAGTGATGACGCTGCTTTCCGGATGCGTGACCGCGCTGGCGGCACAGAAAACCGGAGCATATCAGGTTGACGAAGCAAACAACGATACGTTCGTCGATCTGCTGGATCAGCTGAAAGCGGCGTATGAAAGCCCTTCCGCGGAGGACGCGGAAAAGATCGACGCGCTGGTGGAGACAATCAGCGCGGTCAGCGCGGACGACGGGGATATCGCCCGGGCGGTCGCGGAACACTGGAAAGCGGTTTACCTGGACCCGGGATACCGGCTGTGCGTATGGTGGGGCAGGGAAGACGCGAACGAACTTGAGGCAACAAAGCCGGATTATGATGAGAAGCACGCGTTTGTCGTGCTGGGGTATGAGCTGAAAGACGGACAGATGCAGAACGAGCTGATCGGCCGGTGCAAGGCGGCCGCAGCGGCGGCGAAGAGCTTTCCGGACGCGTACCTGATCTGTTCCGGCGGAGCGACGGGACAGAACAATCCGGAGTATAAGACCGAAGCCGGGCTGATGAAGCAGTTCCTGGCCGGCAGGGGCAAGGTTGACCGCGCGAGGATCCTCATCGATACCCGGGCGCTGACAACCCTGGCCAACGCGGAGAATACCTTCGCGATTCTGAAGGAAAACGATATCCATTCCATTACGCTGGTGACCTCCACGTATCACCAGAAGTGGGCGCAGGTGCTGTACAACGCGATGGCGGCCATTTATGAAAAACTGTACGGGTTCAAGGTGCGGATCGTCGGCAATTTCTGCTACGATATCGAACCGGAGAGCGGAAGCTACAAAAAGGGCTACCGGATCGCGCTGTCACAGTTGAGCCAGATGCTGGGGCTGAAGAAGAAAAAGAAATGAAAATGCGGAGAGTTCGGGGTGAACTCTCCGGTTTGTTTTACGCTCCTTTGCGTTTCAGGATTTCACTGATGACAAAGCCGCGGACAATTTCGCTGCCTGTCCAGTTCAGCTGAAGGCCGGGCGTTGTGACCGGTTCGTGTTCGATCGTTTCGGACAGGGTCAGCGATGACAGCTGTTCCTCATGGCAGGGGTCATACCCTTCCCCGGTGACGGCATTCATACTGCCCCGGTAGATCGAATCATCATGATTGTGAACGCGGACGGTCGGCTGCATTTCGCGAACCAGCGGCTCCGCGGCAGGCTGCGGGGCAGAAGGAGCTTCCGGCGCGGGCGCGGGCGCCGCGGGTTTGCCGGGAGTCTTTTTCTGCACGGACGCAGCCTTTCTGGCGACCCTGATGATGATCGCGATGACAAGGTAGATGATGATCAGGGCCATTAACGGACCAAAGGCTTCAAACATAGGCTTGTAATTGGAGGGCTTTCCGAGTACCCAGGGCTTCCGCCCGTTCTTCACTGAAAACTGTCCACCGGACAGTTTTCCGGGCGTTCAGAACCCCTCCAAACCTCCTTCGGCTTCGTGCTTTAGTAATTGGTATTATGTTAATGGTATTGTTAATGGTACAAAGTTATTTTTTTGTTCGGGGCTGGTCGGCTGCGGTTTGCTGCGGGGCGCTGGCTTTGGCGATGGACTCGCGCATCTCGGTATCGGCGATGGTGTTCTTCATGTTGTAATAATCCAGGACACCCATCTTTCCGTCACGCAGGGCAGCAGCCATGGCACGCGGCACTTCCGCTTCGGCCTCGACCACTTTGGCGCGCATCTCCTGAACGGAGGCTTTCATTTCCTGCTCGCGGGCAACAGCCATGGCGCGGCGCTCTTCCGCCTTTGCCTGGGCAATGCGGCGATCGGCTTCGGCCTGGTCCATCTGCAGCTGGGCGCCGACGTTGCGGCCTACGTCCACATCCGCGATATCAATGGAGAGAATCTCGTAAGCAGTACCTGCATCAAGGCCCTTGTCCAGAACGGTACGGCTGATCAGATCAGGGTTCTCCAGAACCTGCTTATGGGTTTCGGCACTGCCGACGGTGGTGACGATGCCTTCGCCGACACGGGCAATGACGGTTTCCTCCCCGGCGCCGCCGACCAGGCGCTCAATATTGGTGCGCACGGTCACACGGGCCTTGGCGCGCAGCTCGATACCGTCCTTGGCGATGGCGGCGACCACCGGGGTTTCGATCACCTTCGGGGTTACGCTCATCTGTACGGCCTGGAAGACGTCGCGGCCGGCCAGATCGATCGCGCAGGCTTTTTCAAAAGCCATTTCGATATTTGCCCGCTGGGCGGCAATCAGGGCGTTGATGACCCGGTCCACATTACCGCCGGCCAGATAGTGGGTTTCCAGCTGGGAGATGGTCAGGTTCAGGCCTGCCTTATTTGCCTTGATCAGCGGATAGACCAGGCGGTGGGGCTGGATGCGGCGGATCCGCATGCCGACGAGCGCACTGATCGGGATATGCACACCGCTGGCCAGGGAAGAGATCCACAGCCCCATGGGGACAAAATGGAGAAAGATTGCCAGGGCAATGAGAACGACAACAATGATGACGGGAATCAAAACGGCAGACGGCATAATCAATATTCCTCCTTTGATGATCGGTCTGATGTTTCCGTCCGGTATGCCGGCCGGGGTTTCACGGGGTTATGCTTTGGAGCGGATGACCAGGTGATCGCCTTCCGTGCCGGTCACCAGGACGGCGGTTCCCTTCGGGATAAAGTCGCCGCTGCTGGCGGCATTCAGGCGAACACCGTTGATATCAATCTGCCCGGCGGGGCGCAGGGAGGTTACGGTAACGCCTTCCTGCCCGATCCACTGCTCAGGCGTTGCGGCGGCATCGGCGGCCTCGGTTTCCTTCAGGATCAGCGGGCTGCGGCTGAGACGGCCGTTCATTGCGCTGCGATATGACAGGAAGATGGCAAAGCCGATCAGGATCAACACCGCCAGCAGGGCAATCAGCGCGGTGGGGACGCCGTGCAGCTTCCAGGTGGCCCAGAGCGCGACGACCTCAAGAATGATCCCGAAGATGCCTGCAACGCCGAACCCGGGGATGAACGCTTCCAGAATGATCAGCCCGGAACCGACGATGAAGCAGAGAATCATAATGATATTCAGAGCGAACGGGTCCATGCGGAATCCTCCTTTCCGAATGATTGTTCATGATCGTTCAGGTACAGTATAGGGGAAGAGTTAATGGAAATAAACGATGAAGCGGGAAAAATAGCGGGGGTTATTTTTCCGGGGCAGGGGTCACAGATCCCAGTCCGGAGAGGCGGCTCCGCAGTTCGGGCAGATATCCTCCGTTCCGTCAGCCATGAACACATGCCCGCAGGCGCCGCAGCGGCGGCCCAGCAGATAATCGCGGAAGAGCCAGATCAGCGTATTGGCCATGTCTTCATCCACATGGGAGCGGTCCTCGTCCAGGGCATCCAGGCGGGCGACCCAGTCCCGCCGGGAAAAGCCGAACACTTCTGCCCGTGCCTGGCGGGGCCGGTTATAGCGGATCACATCCACCAGGGGGACGGGAGCCAGCAGGTTCCGCGCGAAGGCATCGGCCTCCTTTTCGAGGAAACTGTCCGCCGCGACGGCGGAGAACATCCGGTCGGGATAATCCCGGTAATGGTTCATGGCCAGATGGCCAAGCTCATGCGCCAGGGCGAAACGGAGACGGCCGCTTCCGGCCAGGTCATCCCGGTAAACGATACAGAAGGAGGGGTAGGTCAGGGTGACGGCGCAGGTCATCTGCAGACGCCGGGCCAGGTCCTGCGGAAAAAAACCAGGCACTTCCATCACGGAGGAAAGGGGATACAGCGTGATCCCGGCTTTCTGCGCCAGCACGAAAGGATCGACCGGCAGACGGCTGACCTGCAGATCCGCGCAGACCGTGCAGGCATAGTGGACGGGGCGAGCACCCTGATCAATCATAAATGCTCCTTCAAATAATGTGCTTAACGAGTCAAATCATAATACCATATCTGATCCGGTTTCACAACCGGGGCGATGTTGCAAATCAAGGGGTGACATGATATAATCCTGCTGTTCTGCAGGCGCGGAACGAATCTTGTTTATCAGCAATTTCGAAAGGACTGTATAATCTCATGGGCTTATGGATTGCCCTGATCCTGTGTATCCTCCTTTCCGCCTTCTTCTCCGCGACAGAGACGGCTTTCTCCGCCTGTAACCGGGTGAAGCTGAAGACGGTGGAAGGTCCCCGGAAGGAAAGGGCGCAGCTCGCACTCTCCCTGCTGGAAAAATATGACTCTCTGATTACAACTGTTCTGATCGGCAATAATGTGGTTAATATTGTGGGAACGGCGATTGCCACCCTGCTGTTCACTACACGGATCATGCCCGGAAAAGAAGAGGCGGCGACAACGGCGGCGTCCCTCTTCATGACGGTTGTGGTGCTTTTCATCGGCGAGGTCGGGCCGAAGACCCTGGCCAAGCAGCATCCGGAAAATTATGCCATGACGGTGAGCCCCGCGATCCGCATACTGATGATTGTGCTGAAACCGCTGGATTTTCTGTTCTCTCTGTGGAGAAAGCTGCTCAACAGGCTGGTGAAATCCAAACCGGAAGAAAGCCAGATTGAGGAAGAACTGATTACGATCATCGACGAGGCGCAAACCGAAGGCGATATCGAAGAGGACGAGGGCAAACTGATCCGTTCCGCGATTGAGTTCAACGATCAGGCGGCCCAGGATGTTATGACGCCCCGCGTTGACGTGACCGCCATTGAGGATACAGCTGCCACGGAGGAAGCGGCCGACCTTTTCAGGGCTACCTGGTTTTCCAGGATCCCCGTCTATCATGAGGATCTTGATCACATCGTCGGTATCCTGAATGAGAAAGACTTCTATAAAATGACCCATGAAGGCTGCACGGAAATCACGAAGATCATGAAAGAACCGGTCTTCGCGCCGACCAGCCTGTCTATCAGCAATCTGCTGAAGCTGTTCCGGACTTCCAAGACGCATATGGTTATCCTGCTGGACGAGTTCGGCGGCACCGCCGGCATTGTGACGATGGAAGATGTGCTGGAGGAGCTGGTGGGCGAGATCTACGACGAGCATGACGAGGTCAGCGAAGAAGTGGTCGAGCAGGAAGACGGGTCCCTGATCGTGGACGGCAATCTGCAGGTGGAAGAACTGCTGGAAAAAATAGGCATTGAAGACACCTTCCACGCGGACACAGTGGGAGGATGGGCTGCAGAAATGCTCGAAAAAGTCCCGGAAGTGGGAGATTCGTTCTCGCTGAAGGGATATCGGTTTACAGTGATGGAAATGGACGGATTCCGGGTGACCCGGGTGAAGGCGGAGAAACTGCCGCCGGAAGAGCCGGAGGAAACGCCTGAAGAGAACCCGCCCGCAGAGAGCGAATCCGAAGCGAAAGGAACGGAAGCAACCAGTGGTTAGCGGCTGGTGTTAAGCAATAATATGAAAGACCGGCGCCAATTACGGCGCCGGTTTTCAGCAGCGGTATCTGCCTCCCGGGGGCAGCGGGGGACGGCCGGGCCTGCCGGGTTTGTCATGCTCCGGGCCGGGACCTTCAGGCCCGGGAATGGGCGGCATCAGGCCTTCCGGCAGGTCGAGCGCCAGTTTCTCGATATGATCGCTGAGCCGGCCGCAAAGGGAACAGAACAGGATCTTCTCCTCTTCCGAGAGGCAGGAGGTTTTCTTTTTCGCGTCCTCATTGTGCACTTTTTCGATTTCGGCGACGGCGGCCCTGCCTTTGGCGGTCAGCGATACGTGCTGAACCCGGCGATCTTTCTCATCCACAGTGCGGGAGAGAAACCCGTCATTTTCAGCGCGGGCAAGAATCTCGCTCAGGGAGGAAGGGCGAAGATCGAGCGCTTCACACAGTTCCCGGGAGGAGACGCCGGGATTGACGGCGGCGCATTCCAGCAGGCGGCCGACCGCCGGCGGGAAAGGATGGGAATTGGCGGGCGGGGGGCATCTCCGCATCGCCCTGGACAGTTTCAGATGGGCAATGATCACATCGGAATCAAGGTTTTTCTTTTCGTTATTCATTTGTACAGGCTCCTTTTCAAGGGGGCTTTCCGATCGCCCCCTTGACCCCTTCGGCCCATTTCAGAACAGAAGGAGTCAAATGTAGTTCATTAAAAATTCGGTACCGAATGATTACATTATAATTCGGTACCGAATAGATGTCAAGCTTTTTATTCCAGACTGCTGTAATAGGCTTCGAGGCGCGGGCGGGCGGTACGATAAGCCTCGTGCAGGGACGGATCGAACTGGGTGCCCATACCGCTTTCAATGATCTCGTTGGCTTTGTCAAAGGGCATCTTTTCCTTATAGACCCGTTTGCTGACCAGCGCGTCATAGACATCGGCAATCGCCATGATCCGCGCCTCCAGGGGGATTTCTTCTCCTTTCAGGCCTTCCGGATAGCCGGTACCGTCCCAACGCTCATGATGGTAGTGGGCGACGTTTTCCGCGATGATCTTGAATTCCTCATCGTCGGTGTTTTTCAGGATTTCACGGACAATGCGGGCACCTTCCGGCGCGTGGGCTTTCATCTTTTCAAATTCCTCCGGGGTGAAGCGGCCGGGTTTGCGCAGGATCTGATCGTCTACGGCGATTTTTCCCAGGTCGTGCATGGGTGCGGCTTTGATCAGGTTATCGCAGAAGTCTTTGTTCAGTCGGTGTGCGGGATCTCTTTTCAGCCTGTCGGTCAGAATTTCAACGCCTTTGCTGGTCCGCCTGATATGACCGCCGGTGGAATTATCCCGGCTTTCAACCATGGTGGCCATGCCGAGGACCAGCTGGTTGTGCATCTCGATGATGTGTTCGGTCTTTTTTGCGACTTCCGCATCCAGCCATTCAATCTGATTCTGGTCCTGCGTGTCATCGGTGATGATCAGTTCATAGCCTTTGATGCGTCTGCCGTTATAGAGCCAGGAAATATTGATCTCATAGGTCTTATCTCCGTATTTATAATGATGGCGGCTGTCCGACTGATTCCCGGCAAAGGCATCGAGCCAGGGAACGAACTGATCTTTCATCCGGCGGTAGCGGAGGACGGAAAAATCCACCGTCATTTCATCCAGACCCGGGAAGATGCTGCGGGCCGTGCGGTTGCTGGCCAGATAATGATGGCCGAGATCAAAGGTGATGAACCCGGTGGCTCCCGTTTGGACGAGGGTGTCGACCGCCGTATCCGTGATGTCGTAGAGGCCGATCCGGTGTACAATAATCAGATAAACAATCTGGGCAAAGACATAGGCGGCGGGCATCAGCTCAAGGCCCGGGATGATCAGACGGCCGCCGAAGTAGCAGACCATGCCGACGACCTCGGGCAGGAACATGAGGATCAGGATTTTCCGGGATACCTGCTTTTTTCTGGCCAGAGCATAGAATATGGCGCTCCAGCTCAGTACAAAATACAGCACGACCATGCCGAGAAAAACATGATGCATGGGGCCGTATTCCTTGTGAAGGGTGGAGATACCGTTCTCCCGGGCGAAGGAAAGGCTTTTGTAGAAAAGACCGCTGCTGCCCTGGGTGAGGGTGGACAGGAAAACAACTGTACTCAGGGTAAAAAAGGCGGCCCTGATCCAGCGGTTCAACTGAATATGGCAGAGGCTGAAAACGGCCAGCATGATCATCAGCTGCAGGTAGCAGCCGCCAATATAGGCAATCTCGTTGGCGATGACGGCTTCCCCCAGGCTTTGAGACCGGGCGTAGAGAAGGAAACCGAGGTTCACGATAGGGACCAGCGCAAACAAAAGCGTGATATGAACGTCGTGGTGTTTGTGCCAGACGAATATATAGACGCCAGTCAGGACGACAGAGACGATAAAGGCAGTGAGGTAATAGGTATCAATCATAGCGGTCCTTCCTCCGGTTTCTCGACAGATATTATAGCACGGGATGGGGAGGGTTGGGTTAAATTTTCATTTGGAAAACATGAAAAACAGATGTAAAAGGGGGGACCTTCGGTGAAAAACAAGAACGAATGAGCTTTCGTTAAATCAAGAAATGAATTGACAGAGAAAGTGTTTTCAGGTAAAGTATAATTAAGTTGTTCGTACTTTTTAGAAAAAAACAAAAACCGGATCAGGAACAGAGGAGGAGCGTAAAAAATGGAAAAGAAGTGGCCGCTGGATGTTACGGTTTCTTTTGACCCTTATTACGGAGAACCGGACCGGGACGGAGAACAGGGAGCCGAGGTGCTGCCGGACGGACGGGTGCATTTCCGGATCATCGCGAAGAACGCGAAGGAGGTCACCATCGATCAGTTCGGAAAGATCTATTCACTGAAAGCTGCCGGAGACGGCGCCTGGGAGGGCACCTTCAGTCTCGGAAAGGGTTTCCTGTACTTTTTCCTGAAAATTGACGGCGCGGACGTCCTTTGCCCGTATCTGCCGATCGGATACGGATGCTGCCGGCCGATGAACTTTGTGGATGTCCCTGTGAAGGACATGGAAGGCTGGGACGATCTGGAAGGTGTGGAACACGGCGCGGTGACCCGGCGCTATTATCCGTCTTCCGTGACCGGGAAGCACGAGATTTGCCTGATCTATACGCCTCCGCACTATGACGCGCGGAAAGCATACCCCGTTCTTTATCTGCAGCACGGCTATGGGGAGAATGAGACGGGCTGGGTCTATCAGGGGCATGTGGGCCGGATCGCCGACCGCCTGCTGGCAGAAGGCGCGATGGAAGAAATGATCATCGTGATGGGGAACGGCATGGCCCGGAACGGTTCCGAGCAGCGGGATCCGGAGCTGTTTCCGAATATCCTGGTGAGGGATCTGATTCCTTTTATCGAAACGCATTACTGTGTAAAGACGGATAAATGGCACCGGGCGATGGCCGGCCTGAGCATGGGCAGTTTCCATACCGCGATCACGACGCTGAGCCATCCCGAACTGTTCGGATATGCCGGACTGTTCAGCGGCTTCCTGCGGGCACCGTGGGGAAGTGGGCAGGATGAGCCGCATCTGCGGCTGATCAATGATCCGGAAGCGTTTAACGCGTCTTTCAGAGTGTTCTACCGGGCCATGGGTACGGAGGACGTGTACTGGGACAGTTTCGCGAAGGATGACGAGTATCTGAAAGGACGGCCCCTGAAGCTTTTACGGGAAACGTTCCCCGGCGGGCACGACTGGACGGTGTGGCGGAGATGTATCAGATCCTTCCTGCCAAAGCTGTTTAAACAGGGCTGACGATGAAGGCCGGTGACATGAACAGCTGCGGCCGGATGGAGAAGGCAGGGATGATTATTTTCGGAAGAAGGCATTTGGCTCTTTCCTGTTTTTTGATTATATGGTATGATATTGTTCCAAATCAAGAATGCGTTCGTTTTACGATGTGATTGCTTTTCAAATGTCTGTGTATGTGGACTCAACTAACGGGGGTCTTGTTTCATGAGAGGGCACTTTATCCGGAAAATACTGTTATTATGCCTTGTGCTGTGTGCTTTCATCTTTACTGCGGCTGCCGCAGATCCTGAGAAAGACGGGGATGGCGGTATCTGGGACTGGGACAGCGGCATTTATACGGCACTTGACGGATCGACTTACAATATCACAGGTGATGATGACGGCGCCGGTTCTTCCGATCATACAGAAGCACCGGCTGCCCCCGGGCAGGAAGAAACAAAAGAGGCAGATGAGTCTGAAAATATACAGGAGACCAGGGAAGAGCCTGAGAATAAGCAGGAGACCGGGGAAGAGACAAAGAAACTGACAGGCTGGCAACAGTATAACGGGAAATGGTATATTTACGGACCGTCCGGAGTTATGTATAACAAAGGATGGCTGAAAGTGGACGGTATATGGTATTATTTCCGGGCCAACGGTGAAATGGCTACCGGCTGGATTGAGGACAACGGGGAACGGTATTATCTTTCAGCATCCGGTGCATTGTATACCGGCTGGTTACGGAAAGGAAAGACATGGTATTTGCTGAAACCCGGCGGAGAAATGGCAACCGGCTGGTATTCAAACGGTAAAGTATGGTATTTCTTCAAATCTTCCGGCGCAATGGCTGCCAATGAATGGGTAGAAGATGACGGTTCATGGTTCTGGTTTGATCAAAACGGTATTATGGCGACCGGCTGGAAACAGATTTATGACAGATGGGAATTTTTTGATGAAACCGGTGCGTGGATGTATACATGGAATGGGAAATGAAGCTGACCGGAAAAACGTCCGGGGAAAGGACGATGTATCATGAAAAAAATGATTGCTCTGCTGATAATCGGGATTCTGCTGACAACTTCCGTTGCTTTGGCTCAGGACGAGCCGATTACAATACAATCCATGACTGAACTGGAAGACATCCAGCAAAAACTCGATCAGGACATTAAAATCGAAAAAGTTTATTACACCGATGGATACGGATTCTCCACCAGCGAATTTACCACTGAGGATCCTGATGAGATTGAGCAGCTGTGGAAAGCGGTCAATGCGATAACAGTCGGAGAAAAAGTGAATGAATCCATCACGGACTGGTATCCGCAGATCGTTTTTTATCTGTCCGACGGAACGTATGCAGGTGTATGCTTCGAAGCAAAATGGCTGAGTATCGGCGGGATGGAAAACTATGAAATCAGCAATGCAGAAGACTTCTGGAATCTGACTTCCATGCTGGTCGAAAAATATGCTCAAACGGAGGAATAAGCGCGAGTCATTTCCGCGATCCTGTTCGAAAGCTCCTCCGCAAAGAAAGCATATTCCTTTTTCCCCGTTTCTTCCGCCCAGGCCTTCAGTACGGAGATCTTGCTCTGTGCGTTTTTGACAGAGGGATGGTCTGAGCCTGCACCATCCGGGATCAGCTTCAGGCTTTCCGCGGCCATATCCGCCAGCAGATCCATCAGCTGGGCGGAAACATCCGTTTCCTCATCCAGGCCGATGGACAGGATCTGCGGAACAAAGCCCAAAGAGGAAGCGGTATAGGCATTACCGCTGAATTTGTCCGGGTCGCTCCCGTCTGTTACAGGAGAATTGATTTTGTTGGTCAGATAGACGATCACCAGATCGCGGGAAGCATCCACCATGGCCAGGGTTCCCGTCCAGCCCTGATGACCGACGGTATCCGTCTTGGCCTGGGTTCCGAAATACCAGACCCTCTGATCATCTCCCATCCGCCACCAGCCCAGCCCCCATTGTCCGAAGTCAAAGGCCTTCGGAGCCGTAAAGAGGTCCAGCACGTTCCGGGAAAAGAAGCGGTGAGAGCCGTATCCCCCGGTGATCATGACACTGGCCAGACGGGCCAGATCCGAAGCACTGGAAAACAGCCCGGCATGCCCGGAAACGCCTTCCATGCAGTACCAGGCTTTTTCGTCATGGACCTCTCCCTGCAGCGTTTCCTCCCGGATCCCGGGGAAAGACACATGATGATCCCTGGTATTTCCATTCAGTTCCGTAGCCGCGCAGTCATCCGGCGCGAATCCGTTTTCCAGCGGCAGAAAGGTCGTGCGGGTCAGACCCAACGGTTCATAGAAGGTCTTTTTGACATAGGCATCCAGCCGTTCGCCGGTGATTTTCTCCACAATGAACCCCAGCAGCATATAGTCCACGTCCGAGTACTTTGTCTGGCTGCCGGGTTCATACAGCAGCGGTGTTTTGAAAACAGCCTTCAGCGTGTCCTCCCGGCCAAGGGCAAACACCGGGTTGGATCCGGCGATTCCCGGGCTCAGTTTCGACAGGTCATAATCCGGATTGTAATACTTTGGATCCGCCGGGAATCCCGCCTGATGCATCAGCAGATCCCGCGGAGTTCCCGCTCCGATTATACCCGTTTTCGCCGCTCTTTGTAAAGATTCCGCCGCGTTTTGCTGCGTTTTCCGGTCATTTTTCCGTTGCAGAAACATGACTAAGATGATATATTCTGAATAGAACAGCTACCTGGAGAACCTGGTCATCATCTGCGGCCGGACAGCTGCGCGAAGACGTACTGCGAACAGAACGGTATCGCCTTCCGGACGGAATGACGTCCACGGATCAATCCACCGAGCAATGAAATGTGCGTATCGCGAAAAAACCATGGAGACGGGACTGGAAAATTTAAACCGTGGCTTGAAGGAGGCTTGTGCTGTGAAACAGGAGAAGATTTACAGGGCGGAACTGACGGCGTGCTTCGGGAATCCTGTGGATGAAAACCCGACGGGAGTGATTGAGGAAGCCGGCTATGAAGCCCTGGGGCTGAATTTCCGCTATCTGACCATCCGGGTTGAAAAGGAACGTTTGCCGGAGGCTGTGAACGGCGCGCGGGCGATGGGGTTCCGCGGGTTTAACCTGACGATCCCGCATAAAGTGGCGGTGATTCCGCTGCTGGATGAACTGACGGAGGCCGCCCGGCTGATCGGGGCGGTGAATACGGTAGTCAGCAAAGACGGGAAACTGATCGGAGAAAATACGGACGGAAAAGGTTTCCTGACTTCTCTACGGGAGAACGGAATTGATCCCGCCGGTAAAACCGTGACGCTGCTGGGAGCGGGCGGGGCTGCCAGGGCGGTCAGCATAGAGCTGGCGCTGGCCGGCGCCCGGCATATCAACATCATTAATCGCAGCGGGGAAAGGGGAACCGAACTGGCGGCCTCCGTATCTGAAAAAACAAAAGCGACTGCCGCCTATATCCCCTGGATCCGGCAGATCCGCATTCCGGCGGAAACAGATATCCTGGTCCAGTGCACGAATATCGGGCTGTTTCCGGATGTGACGGGAAAGCCGGATGTGGACTATGACTCGCTCCGCCCGGGGATGGTCGCGGCCGATGTCGTTTTCAACCGCCCGGAAACACCGTTCCTGCAGGAAGCCGCGCGGCGGGGACTGAAGACCATTACGGGACTCGGGATGCTTGTGAATCAGGCGGCGCTGAACTTCAGCCTCTGGACGGGAGCGGACGCTCCGGTCAGGGTAATGACAGAAGCGCTGGCAAAGGAATTCGGATTGAAATGACAGATTCCCGATCATGCCTTCATTCATCGCGGATGATTCCGCGGAATGATTAACCCGGTTTGCCGGGGGAGACGCGCATGCTGTGCGCATTACGCGCCGGGGACAGGCTGGGGATGATGTGCTTATTTTGCTGTAAGGTGCTTCCGCGGTGCTGAAATTGTATGAAAGTTTGCATATCACCACAAAATCTTGTATAATGGATCGGATTAAGATGGTGGAGGCAGGGAAATGAAGATCTCCGATGCTTTTAGGAATGCCGGCCGGGTGTATTTCGGACACTTCGGCGCGGCGATGAAGTTCCTGGTGGTTGAACTGTGTATGACGCTGGCAGCTCTTTCTCCGCTGCTGTTTCTGACGGCGGACGGGTGGATGAAGTGGCTGGCACTTTTGGTTATTCCGTTCTGGCTGATCCTGATGCTGTGGGCGCGGGTGAACGCCGCGGGCGCCATGCGGGACGCGCTGAACGGCGGAAGCCTCTTCAGTATGAAGCTGGCGGATGCGACAGCCTATAAGGAAAAGTTCATCTACGGGCTGAAGCGCTGTGTGATGCTGGTTTTGTGGGCGGCGCCGCTGATCGCCAGCGTTGTGATCGCACGGATCAATATGGCCGGGAAGACGGACGGGCTGACCGTCCTGCGGGCGATCAAGAAGTTCGGCGGCGGGGATCTGTCGACAGGTATGCTGTATCTGATTATCATCCTGATCGTGTCGATTCTGATCTTTGCCTTCGGGTGCGCGTTCCACAGCGGAGACCGTCACGCCTTTGTGCGGGAGAATCCGAAGATGCTGAAAGGGCACCGCGGAGGAGTTTTGCTGAGCTGGCTGTGCGCGCTGATCTCCATTATACCGATGCTGGTGGCGGTTGCGGTGCTGGTGGTGCTCTTTATGCCGGTGATTAAGGATCCGTCCGGGTTTGTGACCGGGAAGATTGAAACGCCGCCGATGAGCAAGTGCGCTATTATCGGGGGGATCGGGGGAGTGTTGACGCTTCCTTTCCTGCCGCTGCGGTCGCTGATTATCGCGGCATATGTTGATGGGTTGAAATAATGGGGGGCTTTCCGATCGCCCCCCATACCCCCTTCGGCGCGGTATTTTTTAGTTGACGGGTTGAGAGGATAAGAAGGCTTTCCGATCGCCCCCCATATCCCCTTCGGCGCGGTATTTTTTAGTTGACGGGTTGAGAGGATAAGAAGGCTTTTCGATCGCCCACTAAACCCCTTCGGCGCGGTATTTTTTTAGTTGACGGGTTGAGAGGATAAGAAGGCTTTCCGATCGCCCCCCATACCCCCTTCGGCGCGGTATTTTTTAGTTGACGGGTTGAGAGGATAAGAAGGCTTTTCGATCGCCCCCCATACCCCCTTCGGCGCGGAATTTTTTAGTTGACGGGTTGAGAGGATAAGAAAGCTTTTCGATCGCCCACTAAACCCCTTCGGCGCGGCTTATTTTGTTGATGGGTTAAGGAAGGAATAAAGAGATGAAAATGCGGCTGGACCGGTGGCTGGCTACGCTGTCCCTCGGCAGCCGCAGCGAGGTCAAGGAATGGATTCGCGGCGGAAAGGCTGCGGTGAACGGGCGGATCATCCGGGATCCCGCCCTTTCTTTTGAGACGGAGAAGGACAGCCTCAGCCTGAACGGAAAAGATCTCGACGGGCGGGTCATGCGCCATGTGATGATGTACAAGCCCGGAGGACTGCTGACCGCTGCGCGGGACGCGAAGCAGCCGACGGTGATGGATCTGCTGCCGCCGGTATACCGGAGTATCGGGTGTATGCCGGTAGGCCGGCTGGACAAGGACACAACGGGCTTGCTGCTGCTGACCTGTGACGGGGAACTGAACCACCGCCTGCTGAGCCCCGGGAGACATGTGACAAAACGGTACCGGGCGCTGGTTGAGGGTGAGATGGGTGAGAAGGAGATTGAAGCCTTCAGGAGCGGCCTCGATCTCGGGGACTTTACCGCACAGCCGGCGGAGCTGAAACTGCTCGGCCCATCGCTTGCGGAGACCGTGATCACGGAGGGCAAGTTTCATCAGGTGAAGCGGATGTTCTCCGCGGTCGGGCATGAGGTGATTGCATTGCACCGGAGCGCTTTCGGGCCGCTGGAACTGGATCCGGGGCTTCAGGAAGGGCAGTGGAGGGAGCTGACTCCGGAGGAGGTTAGACTCCTTCGGGAGTCAGCAGGATTGGGGTGAAATCAATGAACGATCATTATTACACCCGGGAGCCGCAGAGTGTGAGCAGGCCGGTGGAATGCGAATACGTCTACCGGGGGGAACGGCTGCGCTTTATGACGGACGCGGGGGTCTTCTCGAAGGGTGAAGTGGATACCGGGACACGGCTTCTACTGGAAGCCTTGCCGGAGGAGATGACCGGGGAGATCCTGGACCTGGGGTGCGGCTGGGGCGTGATCGGGATTTCGATTGCGAAGAAGTGGCCGGAGTGCCGCGTCACGATGGCGGATGTGAATCTGCGGGCGCTGGAACTGAGCCGGGAGAACGCGAAGAAAAACCGTGCAGAGGTCGAATGCGTCGAGAGCGACGGCATGGCGGCGCTCGCGGGCAGAACTTTTGATGCTATCGTCACGAACCCGCCGATCCGCGCCGGGAAACAGGTGATCTATCAGATGTTTGCAGATGCTGCGAAGAGCCTGAAGCCCGGCGGCGCGCTGTATCTTGTGATCCGGAAGCAGCAGGGTGCGGAAAGCTGCATGAAATATCTGAAAACCATCTACGGAGAAGTGGAAAAGCTCGACAAGAGCGGGGGATTCTGGGTGCTGCGAGCGGATTGTTAAAATTCAGAATTCAGAATTATAGATTCAGGCATAACGGTTCTACATGCAGATTTAGCAGAAACGGATGGAGACTTCACCGGAGGAGAGGTCTTTTTCGGTATTGTCCGGGAAGCGGACCCGGAGGGAATAGTCCCGGTTCAGACTCAGGGCTTCGGCGGGTATGGGCTCCTTTCCGGGGGCGAGGACAGTGATCTTCTTTCCCGGGACAAAGGAGCGTTTTTGATATGCCTCAAAGAGAACGTCCGAGAAGGGATCCTCCGCATAGTCCGAGACCCTGTCCAGGACGAGCGCGGCAAGGCGGTTGCGCAGATCCGGGACGGAAAGACCGTCGAAGGCTGCACCGGCGATGTTCCGGATTTCTTCCGGGAAACCGCCTTCCGGGGACCGCAGGTTGATCCCGATGCCGACGACAACAAAGTTCAGACGGCCGGTTTCCAGATCCATGCCGGCTTCGGTCAGGATCCCGCAGATTTTCTTCCCGCCCATGTATACGTCATTCACCCATTTGATGCCGGTTTCCCGGCCGGAAAGCTCCTCAACGGCTTCCGCAACCGCGACCGCCGCGCAGGAGGTCAGCCGGGGGGCATCCGCCGGGGAAAGGTCCGGACGGAGCAGCAGGCTCAAATACAGGCCGCCGGCGGGGGGCGAGAAAAAACTGCGCCCGCGGCGGCCGCGGCCGGCCGTCTGTTCCGCGGCGAGAACGGCGGTGCCCGCCGGGGCGTCCTCTGCGGCCATGGATTTCAGGACGGTGTTTGTTGAGGAAAGGACCGGGAAAACCTCCGGGCGGAGATCCGGATGCCTCAAATACCGGCAGATTCCCTCCGCGGAGAGGACATCGCTGCCGGAGAGGAGACGGTAGCCCTGATTCGTGACCGCCTCGATTTCATATCCGTCCGTTTTCAGCTGCCGGATCGCTTTCCAGACGGCGGTACGGCTGATGTGCAGCTGCTCTGCCACAGAAGCGCCGGACACAAAATCGTCCGGATGCGTCCGGAGAATCTGCAGCACCTGTTCTTTCGTCATGCCGGAATCAACTCCTTTGACACAGCAGGCCACAGGCGCCTGACCAGCACCGAGGCGAGGACAATTTTGATCCCGTCGGGGATCAGGTAAGGGATGACGCACATGCCCAGCGCGCCGCCGAGGGTGACGGCGTTCCCGCCCCGGGTATAGACGACCATGAACCAGGCCGTGCCGAAGGCATAGCACAGGAGGATGCCGAGGACCATAGAGAGTATCAGGACGGGAAGGGAACGGCCGAAGCGCTTTACCGCGAAGCCTACGACAAGCGCGGTGAAGAAGAAACCGACAATATAGCCGCCGGTTACCCCCAGCAGGACCCCGACACCGCCTCGGAAGCCGGAGAAAACCGGAATCCCGACGGCGCCCAACAGAATATAGCCGGTCAGGGACCAGAGACCCATTTTCAGACTCAGCAGGGCTGTGACGAGACAGACGGCGAAGGTTTGCAGGGTGACGGGGATTGTCAGCGGGACAGAGATCCAGGAGCAGACGGTGATGAGGGCGATGCTGATAGCGATGAGGGTCAGCTCTCTGACAGAGAGTTTCATGAGAATAAGCCTCCTTGCGTTTCAAACACAAGGAGATTATCATTGTAAGGACGGATTGTCAACCATTAATACATTGAAAGGTTGACAATAATAAGGGGGCTTTCCGATCGCCTCTGGACTCTTCGGCTTCAGATAAAAAACTTGTTATCGCGGTCTGATCAGGACTTTTATTTCAGGGACGCTGCCTGTATAATGAACCCACAGAAAACAGAAAAGGACGGGAGAAAAAATGGAAAAGACGCTGGGACAATGGCTGACGGATGAGCGGATTGCGAAAATCGCACCGGACGCGATCCGGGAATGGGACCTGAGCAAGGAAGAAATGTGGAACAAGACCCTTACGCAGCTGCGGGAGGAGCACTTCGGCGGGGAGATCCGGGAAGGACTCGAGCGACTGTATGCCGCGGCGGACAGCGGGGAGTGGTACTATCCGCTGTACAGCGAGGAAGAGTGCGCGACGGACGCGGCGAGGCAGGGCGTGAATCTGGTGTGGTTCCCGTCGGCGGAGGCGGGGGCGGATGAGCGACCCTTTATCCTGCTGGTGCCGGGCGGCGGGTTTGTGAACGTATGGAACCTGACGGAAGGCTGGCCGGTGGCGAACCAGTTCAACCGCCTGGGGTACCATGTATTCATCCTGACCTATCAGGTGGAGGGTGAAAAGGATCTGCTCGAGCATATCATGGAAGACTTTGCCCGGGGTCTTCGGCTGATCCGGGAAAACGCCAGGCGCTTCCATGTTCGCGCGGATGAATATATGACTTGCGGATTCTCCGCGGGAGGGTATCTGATCTGCCTGTGGAACACGGAAATGGGCTATCGGGCCTACGGTTTGCCAAAGCCACGGGCGGCCTTCCCGGTCTATCCCGTGGTGACGCTGAAGCCGCCGGTTGCCTATGAGGGGATGAGCCCGGAGGAAGCGATGCGCCTGTATGGCTGCAGCCTTCAGGAGGCGATGAACTCTGCTTTCGAGATCCCGGAGCATGCGGAGGGGTTCCCGCCCACGGCGCTGTTTCTTGCAGCGGAGGATGACCTGGTGAATCCGGAGAATTCGAAGATACTGGCCCGGGCGTTGGAAGGGCTGGGAATTCCGTGCCGTCTGGAGATCGGCCCGACGGGCGGGCACGGGTTTGCAGACGGAACGGGGATGTGTATGGAAGGGTGGACGGAGAGAGCTGTTCGGTGGTTCGAACGGCTGTAATGAATGGGGGGCTTTCCGATCGCCCCCCAAACCCCCTTCGGGGAAAAAGTTTTTTTACTCTTCGAAATTTTATTCCGGACGCTTTGAGCCCCATAGGGCGGCGCCAGTTGGGTCCAGGGCGGAGAAGCAGGGGACCCAGGCATTGGCGATGCTGTCGAAGGCGGTGGTCATGACACCGTGATAAACGATGCCGTCCAGTTCGCATTCGAAAGTCTGCCCGTCCGGACAGATCCAGGTGCCGGTCAGATCCCCGGTAACCGTGCCGTCGGCGTTAAGAGTGATGACTTTACTGGAGTGTTCCGTTTTATTGATATCCCGCTCATGAAGGATGACTTTATAGGTCCCGGCCTGCTGCTGCGCCGGGACTTTTTCCGGCATCTCGCCGGCATAACGCCAGGGCAGCACGACCGGCCAGCCGTCTTTGTTCATCATCATCTGATGCACACGGACCCTGAACTGCTCGCCGCGGTTCGCGAAGCGGGTATGGAAAATGATGAAATACCGGCCGGTTTCCGGATCATAAAAGGCTGAATTGTGTCCCGGGGAACGGTAGGCCGTGCGGGCGGACGGATCGCCTTCCAGCGGCTCAAAGCAGTAACCGCCCAGAAGTTTTACGCCATAGCCTTCATAATCCGGATCATTGAAGAAGGTGCCGTCTTTTCCTCCGCAGTCGATCATATCCTGCCCGAGGGCATCTTCATAGGGACCATCCGGATTCCGGCTGCGGCATACGCGAATATTGTATCCGTCCGCGGCATTCAGGCCGCCGAAGGACAAAAAGAGATAATAGTAATCCGTGTCCGGACTGTAAAGGATATAAGGTCCTTCAATCCGGGCATGATTTTTGCCCAGAAGCTTTTTGCCGTATCCCTGGCCTTCCAGCGGGAAACCGGTTTCCGGATCCATCCGCAGAATATAGATCCCTCCGGAATAGCTTCCATAAACCATCCAGAGATTGT
>Ga0310786_10003397_pt1 | contig 23200 bp, 12 predicted proteins | sample AusTroGonzalo_MG_FD_203881 | JGI IMG/M metagenome (GOLD analysis project Ga0310786, IMG submission 203881) | Bovine rumen microbial communities from tropical cattle in Woodstock, Queensland, Australia - Gonzalo_03 (v2) (version 2) | ecosystem: Host-associated > Mammals > Digestive system >...
TTTTTCTGTGTGGACGTAGCGGATCTCTTTCGGGTTCGTGCGTTCGATCAATGCCTCTATCGCGCCGCCATCCGCGTGTCCCGACGTGTGCAGATCGACCACTTGAACGCCGAGGTCGCGCAACTTTTCGAAAAACGCTTCGTTCTCCTGCTTATAGCCCGACCACATGGAATATATCACGACCGCGTCCGAAAGGTCGCGAAGTTCGGCGAGTTTTTGGAGATAGTCCTCCATATTCATCGAAATCATCATGCAAAATCTATCGAGTTTTGAGATGGCGTCCCGTCCAATCACCTTTTCGCCGTACTTCTTTTTCTCAAGGTCGTGCACATCCAAGCTCTTCTTGCGCGGGAAGTATTCGTAAACGTCGGCAAAGGTCTTCGGGTTGGGCGCAGTATCATAGTGCCGCAACGTTTGCACGTGGATGGGCGTCATCAAAAAGGGTGTAGCCGTCTTTTTGCAAGCGCGGTAAAAACTCACCGCTCGATCCAAATTGCTTGCACTCTGGATGAGAAAGATTTCCTTGTGCTCTTTCATGATCGCCACGGCTTTTTCTTCCAACTCGCCCTCCGTCATATTTCGCGGAGAATCCATGGTCTTCTCGCAGATCAAGGTATCGACCTTCGCGGGAAGTCTGCCGAGAAGCTTAGAAAAGGACTTTCTGCCGTTTCGACGGAAGTCACCTGTATAAAGAAGGGTCTTTTCGCCATCCGTGACCTCTATCATATAGCTGTCAAATGCGGAATGATCGCAAAGGTGCGGAGTGAAGGTGATCTCGCCAACAGAGAACGGCTCTTCGCTGCGCATAAACGACACTTTTCGGGCATTCTCCTCGCAGATAACACCTCTGTCTTGCAAGAAGGCAAAGGTCACCTTTCCCATATAGATCGCCTCGGTGGCAAGCGGGGCGCGAAGGAGCCCGCTGTGATCCTCGTGAAAGTGCGAAATGATGATTGCCGAATACGGTTCCTTGCGAATGTATTCCTCTGTTATCGCCGTGGATTCGGTAGGGGAGATCGGCGTTCCGCACTCCAATAGGACCTTTGTCCCTGCCTTTTCTATCTCGATTAAGTTTTCCCCGATTTTGTCCTCACCACGCAAAATGTTGTAGTTCAAGCCTTTATTTTGGGTCATCTGTTAACTCCTTTGGTGTGCCACACACCTCTCATTTCAACTCGGTTACAATATATAAATACCATATTGGAGTATCATTTGTCAAGCACAACATTGATATTTCATATTGAAGAATGAGACAAGAAAAAAGGGGATCTTCCAGATCCCCCGCTCCTAAAAAGGTTTTATCGTTTTGTTTTTATAGCAGGGAAGACAATCCCGAGTTTTTCTGAAATGTCTTCCCATGTGATGCAACCGTAATAGGCGTCTATTATCTTTTGACGAATGTCGGCGAGGATCGGAACGGTTTCCATATCCAAATCCTCTTCGATCGCTTGCTTTTGCTTTAGGTTGTCGATACCACCGAAGTCTTTAGGCAAAATGTAAAAGGCGATAATCCGTTTTTTCTCTCCCCGTTTTTCCAAATACTCGATTGTGTTTTGGATATGACGAACCATTTGACTGCGATGCGGAATATATTGCACGCGTTTAGTCGTATGTCCTTCGGTCAATTTCCCTTCTACGAGCAAAATGTATTTTTCGTTTTCAATAAAGAGATCGGGGTGAGACGCTGTTTCTAGATTTGCCCAGCCGTTATTCCCGGTTATCGCATTGATAGCTTCTTCCAAAGGAATTTCCCCTTGGGCGAAACGCAATCGCATGTCACGGGCCTTCACCTTGGAGGTTTCAACTTTTTTTATAAAAAACAGTTTTGCTTTTTCAATGGAGCAAATGGTGCGAAGAATGTTTTCCAAATGATAACGCGGAGGTTGCAGACTCTTCTCCGACCTGACGATTTTTCCGTTTTTCTTTTCCGAAAAGAAAATGCCGTTTTCATTATGGAATTCACCGAAGTCGATATCGGTGCAACCGATCAAGGAAAGCAGGCTATTTACTTTTTTATGATTATCAAGCAGAAACATGCCAAGCGGAGCTACGCGCGTTTCACTACTGTTGTTCTCCCCCATGTAATTCTCCTCATAAGTTTCTTTTTTTATGATATCATAACCGCGCCAGGCCGTCAATGTAAAGGCTAATGGCATAAAGAAAAAGACTCGTCCGCTTTGGAGCGAATGAGTCTCGCTTGGTGAACCGCACTACACCGTAGTTGAACCGAATTTTAATATTACTATGTAATATTAATTATGCCAGAACAAGGATGAATTTTGCAACAAAGCAACAGTTATGAGATTAAAAAGCATTTGCTTCCGCCGCTTCTTTCCTTTTTAACGACAATTTGTTTGTCAATCCTTTTCTTTAATTCTGTCACGTGAGAAATGATTCCGATCAAACGATTGCCGTTTGCCAGTCCAGCTAAAGCATCCATTGCTTGATCCAAAGAATCTTCGTCCAACGAACCGAATCCTTCATCAATAAACATTGTATCAAGGGTTATTCCGCCTGCGGATGCTTGGACTTCATCAGAAAGCCCCAGCGCAAGAGAAAGAGCTGCCTTAAAGGATTCACCACCTGAAAGTGTTTTTACGCTTCGCTCTGTACCATTATAATGATCTATCACGTCCAGATCTAACCCGCTTTGGCTTCTATTGTTTTCGGCACTTTTTTGGCGCTTTAATTCGTACTGCCCGCCAGTCATTACAATAAACCTTGTATTTGCCCTTGCAATAATGCGCTCAAAATATGCCATTTGAACATATGTCTCCAACATAATTCTTTCTTTGCCGGAAACGGTTCCGTTTGCTGTATCGGATAATGATTTTATCCAACTATATTTTTTCTCTAACGCATTCAACTCAGAGCCTTTCTCTTCAAGTGCTTTGAGCGCTTCTTCATTTGCAACCAACCGCAACATGCAGCGCGTTTTCTTTTTTTCCAAATCGCCTTTTATTTGTTCCAGATCCTCGGTTTGGTTTGCGATATCACCATCTGATCCCATCTCTAAACACGAGCGCAATTGCTCCTCCAAGCTACTTATGGTTGCGTCTATTTCATGCAAAGACTTTTCTGCCTGACTAAAAGCATTTTGGATCAAAGTAATTGCGTTTTCCAATTCAATTAGTTCACGTTTATATTTTTCAATTTCTTCAATCGCTTGTTGTTTATTACCATGGATCAAACCCTTTTTCTTTTCTTCAATCTGATCGGACAGAATTTGTATACTTTCTTGCGTTGCTGTAATTATTTGAACCAACTCATTAAGCTCGTTTTGTGCGTCAGAATACTTTTCTTCTGCCTTTTGTAACTCGAATTCGGCTTTGCCTTTGCGCTCTATCTTTCGCGTTTCTTCGAGAATGCTCTTTTTTATTGAAGATAACTCTCTCTCAATATCGGTTTTTACCTCCGAAATGACCAGATCAATTGCGGAAACATCTTCTGTCTGCAAAACTCGTCTGCTTTCTTGAACCAAAATCGCCTGAGCCTCCTCGGCCGACGTCTTTGCCGAAGCGCATTCTGTGCTCTTTTTCTGTGCGGCGCTTTGCGCTAAGTCAGCTTCTTTTTTCAGTTGCTTTAATTCCTTTTCCGACGGAGCATTATTTAATCTATGTGCTCGACAAGGGTGTTCCAGCGCACCACACACGGGACAAGGCTTGCCCTCTTCAAGCGTTTCGGCCAAGACGCCAGCTTGATTGTCCAAAAACAATTTGTTTGCAATCTCATATTGTTCCATTGCCAAAGATTGTTTTTCGGACAACTTGAGATATTCTTGTTGCAATATTGATACTGCTTTTTCTTTCTCGCGGAACTCGGCGAGGCGTCTAACCAGCATATCTAAAGCCTCTTGGCTTTCTTCCAACTGCTTTTTGTGGGCGATTAAGCGCTCTCTATCTTCGCCCGAATGCGAGAGCTCCTTCAATTCATCTTTTAATGTGGCAATTGCTGTTTTTAATAAAGCAACCTCGTCTGCCTTTTCTTTTTGCCGGTTTTCTGTATCAACAAGAATCTTTCTTTTTTCGGCAACTTGTTCAGAAATCGAATCCAGTTCTTTATACACAACGAGCCGTGTTTCAAGAACGGTCTTCTTCTCTGTGATCTCCTTTATTTGTTCACGCAAGTCCTCTATTTCGTCAAATTTCTTTTTTGCCAAAGCATATTGATTGGCAATGCTTTTTCGTTCTTCTCTTTTTCTTTCAAGTTCCTCCAACGTCTTTATGCGCATTTGGGCTTTTCCGCTAAGCTCACTATTTGCTTTTATTTTGTTCTCAATCTCTGTCTTTTCTTGACTTAACGACGCGTCCAATGCTTTATCTTCATCAATCAAAGTTTTCAGCAGAGCAATAATATCTCCAAATGGCATTTCTCCCGATTTGGCTTTTTCAACTTCAATATATAAAACGTTGGTTGGATCGGCCGACATTCGATTTATGTCTTGTTTTAACCCAGCACGTAATCCCTCGCAACTCTTGTTTAGATTAAGAGATTCTTCTTTCAGAGCTTCCTGCAACTGCTTAAACGGTTGCGTTTTGAATATCTTCCTAAAAATGCTTTTTCTATCCTCTGTAGTCGCAAGTAACAATTTTAAAAAATCGCCTTGTGCAAGCATTGCGATCTGCATAAATTGATTGCGATCTATTCCTAATATTTCATTTACGGCAGCATTCACCTCGCGAACTTTTGTAACTACTCGCCCATCCGGACAGTGCAATTCCGCATCTGCCTTTTGTATAGTAAAACCCTCTCCTCTATTTTTCGGTCGCTCATAATCTGGATTCCTCTTGATTCGATAAGTCTTATCACCACAAGAAAAAACAAGTTCAACTTCGGTCAAAGTGTCGGAGGTGGCATATTTTGACCGAAACATTGATGATTCTCGGTTGTCTCCGCTCGCTTCTCCATATAAAGCAAAGGTTATAGCATCGAAAATGGTTGTTTTCCCTGCACCGGTATCTCCGGTAATAAGATAAAGCCCATTTGTTCCAAGTTCTTCTAAATCAAGCGAAATTGTACCTGCATAGGGACCAAACGCAGAGATCGTAAGCTTCAAAGGTCTCATAAGACGTCCTCCCAAGTTTTTTCCATTAGTCCTTTAATAAAATCGGTTTGTTCTTCATTCATTGGTTGATTGTTTTGCAACTCATAGAGATCGGAAAACAACTCAAACGGCGATTTGTTTTCAACTCGAGAAGCACTTAGTATTTCAGCACCGGATCGCGTGCGGCGATTATCATAATCCAATTTCATCAAACCCGTGTAAATCACGCGCAGTTTATTTACGACATCTGGGATATCTTCTTCATCCGTTAAGGTAATATGTGTATAATCCGTGGGGAAAGAGGTGCCCTCATAAAAAGACCTTAGCATTAAGTCTTCATACTTTCCTTTCAATTCGACCAAGTCGTGTTTTGGAACAAGAGGAATGCTTTTATATGCAACAGAACCCTTTTCTTTTAATTCAACAACAAGGACAGACTTTGAATCATTCGCCTCGGAAAAAGAATACTTTAATGGAGTCCCGCAGTATCGAATTTTATCTGTCCCACAGGTTTGTGGCGAATGAATATGCCCCAGCGCAACATAATCAAAGCAGTCGAAAACGCTTCCATCAACGTTATCGGAGCCGCCGATGGAAATGGTTTCAGAGTCCGATCGCCTTGCGCCTGTAACAAATTGGTGAGTAACAATAACATTGCGTTTTGATGTGTCTACATTCATCTTTTTTATGGCAACGCGTAATGCATCTGTGTAAGAAATAATCTCCTCATCTTCAAAAAACCGGCGAACGTGCGTTGGTTTTATAAATGGAAGCAAATAGAAATAAACATCTCCAAATGCATCTGTGGCTTTAATCGGTTTTATATCCCCATCATATACCGGAGATAGATGAATTCCGCTTGTGTCCATTATCCGTGAGCCAAACGCTATTCTCTCGGGGGAATCGTGATTTCCACTGATAACAAATACTTGCAGTTTTCTTTCTGCTAAATATACTAGAAAATCATCGAATAAGGTGATTGCTTCAGCCGAAGGTATGACTTTATCATAAACATCCCCGGCAATAATTACACCATCAGGTTTTTCGGAATCAACTATATTGATTATTCGTTTCAAAATAAATTCTTGATCTTCTATCATTGAAAACTCGTTGAGCCTTTTTCCTAAATGAAGATCAGATAAGTGGATGAATTTCATTTGTTTCTCCATTCGACGGTTGGTCTATTATCAGTTTAACATAAACTATACTGAGATTCAACAGCAACCCTCCATTTCAGGTCATCTATGTGCATAAAAAAAAGAGGACCCAACCGAATATGGTTCAGTTGAGTCCCAAGTGGTGACCCCTACGGATTCCCCGCCTGTGCGGGCCTACCCGCTGAAAAGGCATCAAAGCCTTTTCACTTTGCTCCGCAAAGCGCTCGTTCCTCGCGGCTCCCTATTCGAATCCCTTTCAAACAAACATAAAGAAAAAACGGTCTGTGCTTATCACACAAACCGTCTTCGATCTTGGTGACCCCTACGGGATTCGAACCCATGTAACCGCCGTGAAAGGGCGATGTCTTAACCGCTTGACCAAGGGGCCGTATATGGTAGCGGCGGTCAGATTCGAACCAACGACCTGCCGGGTATGAACCGGCCGCTCTAACCAACTAAGCTACGCCGCCATAAACGCAGTCGTGGATAAAGGTCATCTATCCGCGACCAAATGCTCCATTATTCTATCAATCAAACGCCGCGATGTCAAGGGATTTTTATGACTTTGCGCAAAATGGGGAAGGGCGAAGGGCAGGGAAGTCGTCCGTGAAGGATGCGCGCCTGCTCGCTTCCTCTTCCATCCGCTCCCCGCAGCTTGACATTTCCCCCGCCTGCATATACAATAAAACAGATCGAAAGGCCCGCTTTCTCATCGCCCTGCGGAGAGGCTCGCCCTTTGGATAAGGAGGATGTATGAAGGTACTTATTATCAACGGCAGTCCGAGAAAAGAGGGCAACTGCGCGCAGCTCGTGCGCGAGCTCACGTCGGTTTTCGAGAGCGAGAAAATAGAGGTCGATCTCTATGAGATCGGAACGAAAGATATTCGCGGGTGTTTAGCGTGCGGAGGGTGCGCGACAAAAGGCGCTTGCGTCCTAGGAGACGACGTGCCTCTTCTCGCAAAGCGCCTCGCGGAGGCGGACGGCATGATCGTGCTGTCACCCGTCTATTACGCCTCGCCGAACGGCAGCGTGATCAGTCTCTTGGATCGCCTCTTTATGAGCGCAAGCTGTGACCTCCGCATGAAGGTCGGCGCCTCCTTTGCCGTGGCGCGTCGCGCCGGAACGGTCGCCTCTTTCGACGTCCTAAACAAGTACTTCACGATCAACCAAATGCCCGTCGTGAGCGGCAGATATTGGAACAATGCTTTCGGCCGCGCCAAGGGAGAAGTCAAGGGAGACGAGGAGGGTCTGCAGAACGCTCGATTCGTCGCCAGAAACATGGTCTTTTTGATGCGATCCATCGCTCTCGGCAAGGAGAAATACGGCCTCCCCGAAACCGAAGTCGTGACGCGCACCAACTATATCCGATAATCACCGAAAAGGACGGGGCGCCCTCAAAAAAGACCGCGCCGCGACAACTGCCGCTGACGGAAAAAGCAGGAAATTCTTCCGAACTCTTGCTTTTATTCGCGCGCGTGCTGTATAATTAACATCATAAATAAGATTTATTTATAATTATCATTTTTCGGAGAGGGGTGTATGTCCAGAGCGGGCAAGAGCGGACGGCTAAAAAAACGCAATTGTTGTTTAACTTGTTCCATCGTTTGCTTCATCATATTCATCGTGTTCATCGCGACGCTATTCGTAGGCGGCACGATCCTCTTCAACAAGTTTGTCAGTCCCTATATCGGCGGGCTCACCCTCAACGACGCGCTCGCTCTTTCCGCGAACGCCTTATCGGGAGAGGACGCCGAGTCCAATTACGACGAGAAGGATCTCGACGGATTCTATTCCGAGCTCTCCCACACGCTGTACCTGAAAGACAAGACCCAGCTTGAGCTCGAGTATGAGCTCGTGCCCGATGCGAAGCGCCGCTCGCTCCTCGATCCCGATGGGGCCCAATCCACAGGCGACTACGACGAAGCCGCCGCCTACGAGACCTACTGCTCGCTGATTCCCGCCTCGCGTTACAATCTCGCGGAGACCGACCTCACGGAAGAAGAGTTCCTCTCTCTCGAAGCAAGCGAAGCGTCGCGCGACAAAGCCGGGCTCAAGAACTATCGCTTGGACCTCGGCGCCATCATCAGCAACGCCCTCTCTTCGGAGGACGAGATGACCGACGTCCTGATGGACGATCTGTCCAATATGGTCTTCAGCTTCGACACTTTGCGCGATTATCAGATCATCTACGGTGATGACGATCCCGAGAAGGAGGCGAAGGAGGCGAACAATCATAAGCTGAAGGTCTTCACCGTGAACGAAAGGCAAACGGGCGCCTTCCTAAATGACATTTTGAATAATCTTTTGGGCTCCGAGATGGCGAAAAACCTCATGAAAGAAGGGCTATCGACCGAGCTCGATCTTTCCGAGCACATCCGTATCGCCTCTGTCACCATCGCAAACAATCCTCTTCTCTCCACGGGGAAAAGCGCCGCCTACGATGATAAAAATAAAACGATGCTTGCCGCCACCCTCAGCGTGGACGTGCGCGAGATCGTTAATAAGGTGATTACGTCCGACGCCATGCAGGAGCAGCTCGCCGCCGTGCCGAGCTTCGCCGTCAAGGCGATCCCCAACCTTGTGCCCAAACATTTCTCGGTGAATGTCACCGTCTATCCCTTTGCGGAAGAGGATGCGCATCAGGAAATGTTCATCATGATGAACAAGATGTCCGAAAAGAACGGCGAGCGTCTCTCCACCTTGCTGAATGCTCTTTTGACCAACGACGCCGATTCGACCCGCACCTTCCTTTGCGGCGTCAACGATCAGGTGGTCGCTACATTCCATACTGTGAATGACATCGTGCCGCTTGAGTTCATCCCCACCAAGGATTTGGAGGGAAATGACGTGTCCGGATTCGAGCTCATGACCTGGCAGGCGGTGAAGAATCTCGTCGTAAGCGCGACGGGCGCCTCTGCCGACGCTTTCTCGGTGGACGACATCCTGATCGTCCTGAAGGGCATCTTCATCACGAGAGAAGCCGACGCGCCGCTGAATACCACCGCCGCCATCAATATCTTCAAGCAGGATATGTACCGAAACTACGGTTTGGATCTGAATTTCTTTGAGGAGAGCTCTCTCTCGACCGAGGCGCTGTCCGATCTGACCAAACATATCAATATCGCGGGGATCGATTATACCCTCCCCGACGGCGACATCGCGAATTTCGACGCCAAGAATCTCGATATGCGAGTGAGACTTCCCGCCGAGGCGATCGCCGGCCTTTTGAAGCAACGCTTTTCCGCCTTGCTCTCCAAGGTCGGCAGCAGCTCAAGCGCGAGCAATGCGTCCGATCCCTCCTCCCTTGCGGGCATGGGCTTATCCGTGAGCACCCTCCGACTCGTAAAGATCAAAAAGGATGACGAGCTTTATCGCGAGGATTGTGACGTGTACCGTTTGGACGTCGGCGTTTCTTTGGATCTCGCCGCCATCATCCGCGGGAAAACGGAAGAATCGAACTACATCCGCACCCTCTTCTCGGGCGTCACCGAGAATCCATTCTCTCTCACCGTCGAGATCTATCTGTCCGAACGGGAAGCAGACGGCAAGATTACGCACGCCGTGGGTTCTGCGATCGCAGAGGGAGAGGATGGCGCCGCCTATCGCGCCAAACTGGCACTGAATGACTATTCCGAGAAGGATACCGCCGTCTTCTTGCAGTCGGCGAATCGCATCGTGGGTGCCTTCTACGCCAATTCTTACGACATCGGGAACGCCTCGGATAAAGTGGCGGAGTCCCTCACAAAGGGGCTCAACGTCCTGTCAAATAATCACATCAACCTCCGTCTCTACGGCGCCGAGGAGGACCCGAATCAATCCGCTTCCTTCAAGGACGACAAGGGCGGATTCGTCCTCCCGAGCCTCTTCGAGCTGGTTTCGGACATGACCGAACTGCGCTTGAATAAGGATGTCGAAGAGGACAAGAAAGAGAGCTTCACCCCGCTCGACGCTTGGATGGCGCTTTCTCTCGTCCACAATCCCGACGTCTCTTACACGAAAAACTACAATTTGGATAACGTCGACGACGCGCTTCGCTTCATGAACGAGCTCAACGACAAGTTCTACTTCTCCACCGACAAGCATCTCGGCGTCAGCGACCTCTTCGGTCAGTCGAAATCCGAGCTTGTGAGCAAGATAGACGCCGCCTCTCTTGACTTTGTCAAGCTTTATTCGGATGATCGGGAAATCCCCGAGCTCGCGGTGCATTTGGACGGCAAGAACATCGCCGCCCTCGTCGCGCACGGAGACAGCGCTCTTCTCGAGAAGGTCGCAGGCACTTATGGAGACGTCTCGGTCCTCGGCGCGCGCTTTGCGGAAGAAGAAGGGGAGACTTATCTGTACTTCGATATGCAGATTAAACTGGGGTCGAAGACCGACTCTTTCCAATACGCGAATCTCTTCCCCGAGCGGGTCAAGATCTCCGCAAAAGTGCATATGACGGAAGATACCCTCGACGCGAAAGGACATAAATCCTATCCCACCACCTTATATATCAACGAAGATGAGGAGAACGTGAAGGGTGCCAAACTCTTCTTGATGCTGCGTGCCTTCGCGGGGAAATCCCTGCACGCAGACGCCATCTCCGAGAAGATCGGTGAAGCGATCGGCTCCGCCTTTAATAATCTCTCGAAGGCACACCTCACGATACATTACGAAGTGGATACGACCGCCTCCGACGTCGGCAACCATTTCGTGACGATGGACGACGTCTTCACTCTTCTCGTGAATTCCACGAGCATGAAAGATTCCTCCGAAGCGGAGAATCTGACCGATCCCGCCGATCTGATGAATCGATTGCGCGGATTCGGCAAGCAGAAGAAGGTGGATCTCGACGGCACGAACCACAGTTGGATCGGGCTCCCGACCTTCTCGAAAGCCGATTACGATTACGTGGAGAAGAATGTCTCCCTCGCCTATTTCATGACGACCACCCCCACGATGAATACCTTCTACTCGGGATTCGACGAGAAGTTCCAAAGTATAGACGGAAGCACGTTCGATCTCGATGGAGAAACCGGTCTCTTCCGGTACGGAGACGCCGTCGTGAAGCTCAAGCTCACCGATAAGGCGCTCGGCTATATCGTTCACGAGCAAGAGAGCGCCGCCTTGGGTAAAGCCGTCGCCCCCAAAGAAGGCAAAGAGGCGACGATGACCGTCGATCTCGTGAGCCTCAGATTCGAGAAACGCGACACGGATTATGTCATCATCAGCGGCTTGGAGGTCTCCTTCTTGAAGGAGAACTCGATGTTGCCTGAGTACTTCTTCCTGATCACGGAGACGACCTACGGCGGAGATTTCCAAACGGTGATCTCTCTGAATGAGCTCGGGGAAGAGGAAACGGGCGCCTTCTTCCATAATTTCGCCGCACTCGGCACGAAGGGCCTTTCTTATCGCTTTGACGAGGGGATAAAGAATCAGATCCAGTCCGAGATCAGTAATGCCTTCAAGAGCGCCTTCTCCAAAATGAAAGACGCTTCCTTCGACACCTTCTCCGCGGATGATTTCATAGTGAGCGCCCGCACCTACTGCTCGACCGCGTACGGTACGGATATCTCTCTTCCCACGTTAGAAAGCGGAATCTGTCTCTCCTTCCCGTCGATCTATTCCTTCATCACGGATAAGTTCTACGTCACGGATGAGGAGAAGGCTGTGCGTCCTTCGGACGGCGAGATGCAGCACATGATCTGCTCTCTGCACGCGATGGACGACGACGACAGTGACGCGCTCGTCGTCAAGAACAAGCCGAGCGGCAGTTCTCTCGGTACGCAGGGCTATACGGGAAGCTCGATCGACAGCTTCGTTCAGCTGTATTCCGACTGTGAGATCGGGGTCAAGATAAACGAAATGATCGCTCTGGATCTTGTCGGAGATAAGAGTTTGACCGGCGGCTTCTCTCTCGAGAAACTCGAGCAAATCATCCTCCTCAGCGATACTCTCCCCGCAGATAAGAAGCGTGTCTGGATCGGTGCGGAAGAGAGCTATTTCCAAGGCGCCACCGCGGGTCATCCCTTCATGATCGCGACGGCGAAGCTCCCGCTCGCCGGGAAGTATTTTTCAGGAGAGAGTATCAATCTCATCCCCGAGAATCTCTACTTCTCTGTACTGATGGATCTCAGCGAGAGCGACCGCGACGATGCGAAAGCCCTTCTCTTCGCGATGAACGAGACCGATATGACGATTTTCACCCATATCGTCAATAAGTACAATAACGAATCCGAGAATCCGGGCGGCTTCAAGAGAAATGCCATCGCGGCGAAGCTGGATACTCTCATCCGCGCTAAATTCAACGATATGAAGCTCTCCGCATACGGTATGACCTGCGTTATGGAGTATCACGCTCTCACGGCAGGAGACGACCTCGATTATTACGAACATCTCATCGAATACGGTATGGAAGAAAAAATACATCATTATGTTTCCGAGAAGACGGGCATCGGCTATGTCAAGATGTTCCTCGTTGCGGAATAAAAGGATAAATTATGAAAGATTATGAAAAGATATGGTCCTCTGTATTGGACAAAATCGCCCCGCTCGTCTCCACTCCTTGCTATGAGATCTATTTCAGCAAGCTGAATCCCGTCGCCATCAAGGATGGGAAGCTCATCCTGTCCGCCTCCATGCCTTCCGTGCGTAACGGCATCATGAAGAACTTCTCCGCACCTCTCAATATGGCGATTCGCGAGAGTATGGAGAAGATCGAAGGCGCCGTGATCATCCTCGAGAAGGATATCGCGGAGTATATCGAGGAAGAGGCGGCACCCGAAGAGAAAAAGGAAGAATTCAATCCTTCGATGAAGAAGATCAATTTCCATAAGGATTATACCTTCGATAACTTTGTTATCGGCGACAGCAATAAGTACGCCGCGGCGGCGGCAAAGGCGGTCGCAGAACACCCCGGCACCAACCTGAATCCTCTCTTTATCTACGGCGCGCCCGGTCTCGGTAAGACCCATATTCTGCACGCGATCGGCAATGAAATACTTCTCAATAATCCCTCTCTCAAAGTGTATTACACGACGGCGGAGAACTTCACGAATGACCTCATCTACAGCCTCCGCAACAGCAATAATAACGAGCTGATTCGCCAGTTCAGAGAGAAGTATCGCAATCTCGACGTTCTTATGATCGACGACGTGCAGTTCCTCGCAAATAAGAACAGTTCGCAAGAAAGCCTCTTTAATATTTTCAATGATCTTTACACGGCGGAGAAACAGATTATCCTGTCCAGCGATCGCCCCGTGAAAGAGCTCACGATTATCGACGAAAGACTGAGCAGTCGCTTCGCAAGCGGCGTCGTCGCGGACATTCAGCCGCCCGCATTCGAGACGAGAGTCGCGATCCTTCAGAAGAAAGCCTATCAGTATAAGATCTCCGTCACACCGGAAGTGATCAATTACATCGCGGAAAGAGAGAAATATAATATCCGTTTGATGGAAGGTATGCTGAAAACAGTCGGCTATTTCGCTTCACTGAATAACCGCGTCGCCGATAGCATCGAGTTCGTCACAGAAGCCTTGAGAGAGAGCTCCAATAATCCCACGAACGATATCAATATCGAGAAGATCACCAAAGTCACCTGCGAATACTTCGGTATCAAACAAACGGATATTTGCGGTAAAAAAAAGACGAAAGAACTCGTGGAACCGAGACAGATGGCGATGTATCTCGTCACTTCCATTTTACCGGATATTCCGCTTGCCACCATCGGTCAGTTCTTCGGCGGCAGAGATCATACGACCGTGATCCATGCAAGGGATAAGATACAGCAAAGAATCACGGAGGATACGATCTATAAGAAGAGGGTGGAGGATATTAAGAACCTCGTCCTCAATAAGTAGTGCAAACAGATAGCGGCATATATCCTGCACTATCGAATCTCTCGAGTCAATTACATACAATGAGTATGCGCCTTTCCTCTCGATAGCGGAGCATTTGTCAATTTACCGCTCTATTTTTTCACTTTTTTAATTAGAAAATTCTTTTGAATTGTCATTCTGAGCGAAGTCAAAAAATCTCATTTTATTATTACTTCATTTTAACGTCGGCTTTGCCGATCCTTCAAAATTACCGCAAGCAAATTTCTTCATGGGAGAAGACTCCTTCACCCTTACTGAGCAAGTTCTTTAATTAAAAAATCGAAGAAATTTTACGCTGTACACAATCTTATACTCTATTTCACAATATATTTACCCTCTTTCCACCCCTTATTAAACACTTTTTTCACAGGCTATAATTATATATTTACAAATAAAAACTCTTATGATATACTATATGTTGTGGTTTAGCGGACTTTTCCACTTATCCACGAACCTTATTATTAAAACTTATTGTTATCTACAAAAAGAGATAAGAAGGAGCCGATATGAAATTTTCCGTAGATTCCCTGTCTTTGTCTGAAGCAGTCAACAAAGTCATAAAAGCAATCTCCGTTAAGAAGAATAATCCCGTCTTGGAGTGCATCAAGCTCTCCGCACGAGATAATTATATCACTTTGATTGCGACAGATATGGAACTTTCGATCGAGAAAAAGATCGTGGCGGACGTCGTGATTGAAGGTGATATTCTCGTTCCCGGAAAATTTTTCTCGGAGTTTATTCGCACATTAAATGAAGAAACTCTTACTTTGGAGTGCTCCAACGGTACTAATCTCGAAGTGAAATACGGAGAGAGCTACGGCTATATCAAATGCCTGAACGTGGAGGATTATCCGAATGTTGGCGAAGTGAAAGATGACTTCACCATCAATATTCTGAATAAGGACATGAAGACTTTGATCAATAAGACGGTTTTCTGCGCTTCTTCCGAAGATAACAGACAGGTACTCAAGGGCTGTCTTCTCGAAGTGGATGAGAAGATGGCGACGATGGTCGCACTCGACGGTTACAGACTGGCTCTCTGCAAGAAGGAGCTTGTCGGTAGCAGTCAGAGTCAATTCAGCGCGATAATTCCGGCGAGATCTCTTCTCGAGATCAGCAAGATGCTTGTGAATGAGGACGACGAGCTCGTCTTAAAGCTGGACGGTGATAAGCTTCGCGTGGAGATCGATAATACCGTCATCATCAGCCGTTTGATCAAGGGTGAGTTTATCAATTACAGAAATATTATCAATAAGGATTTCACGGCGGTCGTGACCCTCTCCAAGAATCAATTCGCAGAGTATATCGACAGAGCTTCTTTGATCTCGAGGATCAGCAAGAATAATCTCGTGAAGATCGAAGTGAAGGAAGGTTTCATCAACGTGGAGTCCAATTCCGAAATAGGCAACTTGAATGAGTCTCTGCCCGCCCGTGTGGAAGGTAAAGAGAACGTCATCTGCTTCAACGGAAAGTATCTGCAAGACTTTCTCTCCGTTATAGACGATGAATTTATCAAGATGAATATCAAGGCTTCCAGCGCGCCCTGCGTCTTCACACAGGTGGATCGGGACGATTATTTATTCCTCGTGCTGCCCATGCGCATCGCGGGATAAAATGAAAGTAGAAAAGGTATTTCTCGAGAATTTTCGTAATTACACGTCAAAAGAAATTACTTTCCGTGAGGGACTGAACGTCATTTGCGGGCGAAATGCCGCCGGCAAGACCAACCTGATGGAAAGTATTTTTGTTGCGGCGATCGGCCGCTCTCCTCGCACTAAAAACGAGAAAGATATGATCAAGATGGGGGAGGAGAAAGGCTATATTCACCTCACCCTCGAGAAGAAGTATCGCACGCATAAGATACACGTCGAACTCAGTAAGGCTGAAGGAAAGAAGATCAACGTGGACGGCGCGAAGATCACTCGCCTCGGCGAATTGATCGGACTCTTGACAGTCGTATACTTTTCTCCCGACGAACTCAAGATGATTAAGGAAGCGCCCCTCGAAAGGCGCAGATTTATCGATCTCTCTCTGTCCCAAGAGAGCAAACCGTACTACGTGGCTCTGTCTAAATATAATCATCTCCTGATGCAAAGAAATAAGCTGATCAAGTCGGTGGATTACGCCGAATTCTCGCAGACTGCTTTTATTTGGGAGAAACAGATGGCGGACGCGGCGGCGGATATCATTATGAAAAGGCGTATATTTATCGAGAAAATCGGTAAAATCGCAGACGAATACCATCGTCGCATCGCAGGAGAAAAGGAGGATATCACTCTTATCTACGAGCCTTGCACCGATCAGACCGATCCGGAAGGGATCAAGCGTGACCTCATGGAGAAATACGAAGAGAGCCACGAGAAGGACTACGAACTCGGCTACACGACGGTAGGGATCCATCGCGAAGACTTCAATATCACGAGCAAGGGAATCGACCTCAGGAAGTTCGGCTCGCAGGGACAGCAACGCACCGCGGCGCTCGTGATCAAGCTCGCCGAAATCGAGTACTATTACAGCGAATCGGGCGAGAAACCCGTTCTTCTCCTCGACGACGTCCTCAGCGAACTGGACGAGACTCGCCGCACGGCACTTCTCGAGGCGACGAAGGGCACCCAAACCTTCATCACCTGCACGGAGTTCAGAGAGAACGTGAAGGAAGGAGACTATCACGAGATCGTGATCGACAAGAAGTGAAAAAGGCAGGGAAAGCTTCCTTTTAATTAGAAATTAGGAATTGAGGACAGCCGCAGGCGTAGAAGATGGCATCCACTTGTCATGTTGAGCTCACTGCCCTTGGGGTGTTGGCGACGAGGGATCTCATCCTCTTCGCTTGAGCGTATCGATAGCAGATCGCGTTTGCTTTTATATCTTGAATATCTCAGAATAGTCTTTCACTTGAAAAAGATTGATGGTTCTTATGCCGGATTCTTTCGCAAGAGAATAAGCGCGTATGGTCGCAGGGTCGGCGTCTATGCCGTCAAAAAAGAACAGAGCGAAAGAGTTATCTTTCAGCATTTCCGAATAGAGACAGAATCCTTTCTCTCCTTCATTTGTGATCACATCGATTCTCTTTTCATAGACGTGTCGACATGTAAAAGAAAAAGCATAGGTGGGGATATCTTTCTGCACGCAGTAAAAGGATCTCGTCGCAGGGAGTCCTTCCGCTAATAGATTATTCAGGATGAGCACGGGGTCGTAGAGCATATCTTCCATATAACAGAATCGATATTCGTCCACGCCGCATTGTCCCGTCAGGAAATGAAAAATCGCCTGAAAATAGAAGTCGAAACGGTCTTGTTCTGTCGAAGATATAGGCGTACGGAAGTCGCAGAGTATGCTACAGCTTTTACCCATAAAAAAGTGCACCCCTTGCGAGATGCACCGAAAATCGCACCTCGGTTTTTTGCAGAAAACTTCTTATTCTTACTCCAGAATAATAGGTGCGGTTTTACCGTAACTATTTTGGAGTAAGAAAATAATTCTTATAACATATTCGAAGTTTTCTGCACCGATATTATACACCAAGGGATAAGCGGTCGTCAATCCTTCTTTTCCGCACGAAATAGATAAGATGTTTCGGCAAGCTCAGGATGACGAGAGTCTACTGCGTCGCAGACTGTCCATTATTCTGCATTCCGCATTCGTCGCAACACCCCAAAAAATCTGTGATTTTCCGGGGAACCCCAACGCGGCGTTCCGCATTCCGCATTATTCGGAGCCAACGGCGACCCACAATTCCGCATTCCGCATTCCGAATTCCGCATTAAAGACGCCTTCGGCGTCCGCAATGTGGATAACTCGAAAAAATTTTCAAAAAAGTATTTACATTTATTTATGTTTTATATATAATATATATTATTATGTGTGCACGCGCGTGCGTGCGCGCGTTTATTATTTTGATAAGGTGAACGGAGGGAAAAATGGATAGAAATAATTCCTATAACGAAGACGCCATACAAGTGCTCGAAGGTTTGGAGCCCGTTCGCGTCCGCCCCGGTATGTATATCGGATCGACGGACGAGAGAGGACTGCACCATCTCGTGTCGGAGATCGTGGATAACAGTATCGACGAAGCGCTCGCCGGCTACTGCACCGATATCTACGTGGTGGTGAATCCGGACGGCAGCGTATCGGTGGAGGATAACGGCAGAGGCATCCCGACCGGCTTCAAGAAGTCGGAGGGGAAGTCCGCGGTGGAAGTGGTGCTCACCAAGCTCCATGCGGGCGGTAAGTTCGGCGGTTCGGGCTATACCATTTCGGGCGGACTGCACGGCGTGGGTCTCTCGGTCGTGAATGCGCTCTCCGAGTGGCTCATCGTGGAGATCTGTCAGAATGGGCATAGGTACAAGCAGGAGTATTCTCGCGGCAAGCCGCAGTACGATCTCAAGGTCGTGGGCGACAGCGATAAGACGGGCACGAAGGTCACCTTCTTCCCGGACAAAGAGATCTTCGAGACCATCGTCTTCAAGTACGAGGTCCTGAAGCATCGTCTGCGCGAGCTCGCTTACCTGAATAAGGGTCTGCATATCAATATCAAGGATCTGCGCCACGAGACCCCGATCGAGGACGACTTCAAGTACGACGGCGGTATCATCCACTTCGTGGAGGACCTCAATTCCGCACACGAGAAGCTCTTCTCCGAGATCGTGTATTTCGACGAGAAGGTGGACACGAGCGAAGTGGAGATCGCCCTCCAGTACAATGAGACTTATAACGAGACGGTCTTCGCGTACGCGAATAATATCAATACCGAGGAAGGCGGCACCCACCTCGACGGATTCAAGGCGGCGCTCACCCGTATCATCAATGACTACGGTCATAAGATGAATTACCTGAAGGACACCGAGAAGCTCTCGGGTGAGGACGTGCGCGAGGGACTCACCGCGGTCATCAACGTGAAGCTCACCAATCCGCAGTTCGAGGGTCAGACCAAGACCAAGCTCGGCAATAGCGAGATGCGTACCATCGTCTCCCGCGTGCTGACCGAGTGCCTCGGCACCTATATGGAGGAGCACCCCAGAGAGAGCAAAGAGCTTGTGCTCCGCTCCATCAACGCGCAGAAGGCAAAGGAAGCCGCGAGAAAGGTTCGCGACGAGACGAGGCGCAAAGGATTCCTCGAGAATACCACCCTACCCGGCAAGCTCAGCGACTGCACCGAGAAGGATGCCTCCAAGTGCGAGATCTTCCTCGTCGAGGGTGATTCCGCAGGCGGCAGTGCGAAGTCGGGCAGAGACCGTCGCTTCCAGGCGATCCTCCCCCTTCGCGGTAAGATTTTGAACGTCGAGAAAGCGAGGCTGAATCACGTCCTCGAGAATGAGGAGATCAAAGCGATGATCACCGCCTTCGGCGGCGGCATCGGCGAGGAGTTCAATACCGAGAAGCTCCGCTATAATAAGATCATCTGCATGACCGATGCCGATGTGGACGGTTCTCACATCCGCATCTTGATGCTGACCTTCTTCTTCCGCTTCATGAAGCCCCTCATCGAGGAAGGGCACGTGTATATCGCACAGCCCCCGCTCTATAAGGTGACCAAGGGCAAGGACGAGAAGTATTTCTATAGCGACGACGACCTCAATACCTATCTCGATTCCCTCGGCAGAAAGGGGTATGAGATCCAGCGCTACAAAGGTCTCGGTGAGATGGACCCCGAGCAGCTGTGGGAGACCACGATGAGCCCCGAGTCCCGCACTCTCTTGAAGGTGCGTTTGGAGGACGCGATCAAGGCGGATGAGACCTTCACGATCCTGATGGGCGAGCAGCCGGAGCTCCGCAGACAGTTCATCGAGCAGAATGCGAAGCTGGTCGCCGAGCTCGACATTTGATGAGGTGAGATATGAAAGAGAAAGAGATCATACACGGAGATATTATCGATAATACCAGAGTCGTGGAGGTGGGTTGCGAGAGCGAGATGAAGAAGTCCTTCATTTCCTACGCGATGGCGGTGAACGTGAGCCGCGCGATCCCCGACGTCAGAGACGGATTGAAGCCGGTGCATCGCCGCATCCTGTATGCGATGAATGAGATCGGACTCACGCCCGATAAGCCTTTCAAGAAGTGCGCGACCATCGTGGGTGACGTGCTCGGTAAGTACCACCCGCACGGCGACAGTTCGGTCTATGACGCTTTGGTGCGTCTCGCGCAGAACTTCTCCATCAATATGCCCCTCGTAGACGGCCACGGAAACTTCGGTTCGGTGGATGGCGACCCCGCCGCGGCGTACAGATACACCGAGGCGAGGATGAGCAAGATGGCGCTCGAAATGCTGCGCGATATCGACAAGGAGACGGTGAATTTCTACCCGAACTTCGACGATACCCGTATGCAGCCCGAAGTGCTTCCGTCGAGATACCCCAACCTGCTCGTGAACGGCTCGGACGGTATCGCGGTCGGTATGGCGACATCCATTCCCCCGCACAATCTGTCTGAAGTCATCGACGCGACTTGCGCCCTCATCGACGATCCCGATATCGACATCCTCGACCTGATGAAGTACGTGCCGGCGCCTGATTTCCCGACCGGCGCGATCATTCTCGGCAGTCAGGACGTTCGCAATGCATACCTGACCGGTCGCGGTAGCTGTATTCTCCGCGCGAAGACCGAGATCGAGGAGTATAATAACGGCACCCGCAGTAGGATCGCCGTTACAGAGATCCCCTATCAGGTGAATAAGGCGAAGCTCATCAAGAGCATCGCGGACCTCGTGAAGGACAAGAGGGTAGAGGGCATCTCGGACATCCGCGACGAATCCGACCGCGTGGGTATGCGTTTCGTCATCGATATCAAGCGTGACGCGAATGCGCAGGTCGTACTGAATATGCTCTTCAAGCATACCGAGCTCCAGAAATCGGTCAGCATGATCTTCCTCGCGCTCGACGACGGCACTCCCAAGGTGATGAACCTCAAGGAGATCCTCTCCGCTTACGTGAAGCACCAGCAAGACGTCGTGGATCGTCGCACCCGCTTCGATCTCGCGAAGGCGGAAGACAGGAATCATATCCTCAGCGGTCTCGTGATCGCACTGCAGAATATCGACGAAGTCATCGCGATCATTCGCTCCGCGAAGGACAGAGCGGAGGCGCAGGTCAAGCTTATGGAAGCCTTCGAGCTCAGCGACAAACAGGCGAATGCGATCCTCGATATCCGCCTGCACAGACTCACCTCGATGGAGACGGGAAGCTTGCTCGCCGAGATGGCGGAGACCGAGAAGAATATCGCCTACTACAAGAGCATTTTGGCGGATCATACGTTGCGTGATAAGATCATCAAGGAAGAGATGCTCGAGATCAAGAATAAGTTCGGCGCACCGAGAAAGAGCGAGATCTCTTATGCCTACAGCGGCTTGAATATCGCGGATATGATCGCGAGAGAGGACGTGGTGATCTCCACCACCCATTTCGGCTATATCAAGAGAGTTCCGCTCAAGGAGTACCGCTCGCAGCATCGCGGCGGCGTGGGCGTGACGGCGCACAGACCCAAGGATGAGGATTTCGTCACCGATATCTTCACCTGTTGCACCCACGACGAACTCTTCTTCTTCACGAACTTCGGCAGGGCGTATGTGATCAAGGCGTACGAAGTGCCCGAAGCGGCGCGCACCGCGAGAGGCAGGGCGATCGTGAACCTCCTGCAACTGATGGAGGGCGAGAAGATCGCCACCATCCTCCCCATCACCGAGGAGCAGGGCAGGACCGGCAACCTCGTGCTCGCCACCAAGAAAGGCAAGATCAAGAGGACCTCTCTCTCCGAGTACGAATATATGCGTAAGGGCGGCAAGATCGCGATCAACCTGATGGAAGGCGACGAGCTGATCAGCGCGCAACTCACGATGGGCGGCGAAGAGCTCATCATGGCTTCGAGCCTCGGCAAGTGCATTCGCTTCAAGGAGGACACCGTCCGCTTGATGGGTAGGACCGCCGCGGGCGTTCGCTCGATGAAGATCGGCGAGGACGATTACATCGTGAATATGGAGGTCATCCACGAGGGTGACGAAGTCTTGACCGTTACCGAGAACGGCTACGGCAAGAGAACGGATATCGACGAATATCGCGTGCAGGGCAGAGCCGGCTCGGGTATCAAAGCGGGCACCTTCAATGAGAAGACGGGTCGCATCGCCGCTTTGAAGACGGTGAAGCCCGAAGGCGATCTCATGCTCATCACCGAGAGCGGCGTGATCATCCGCACCCATATCGATGAGATCAGTAAGATCGGCAGAAGCGGGCAGGGCGTCAAGATCATGGCGGCAGGCAAGCTGAATAGCAAGGTCGTGGGCGTGGCGCTCACCGAGCGTTACGAGGAAGAGCCGGAGTACGACGAGGAGGGCGCGGAGCTTTCCTCCGCCACCGAGGCGACCGCGGAGGAATAACCCCGACGCATAGGGAAAACAAGGCACCGTTCGAGCACCTCGAGCGGTGTCTTTTTTTGTTGTTTTTGTCAGGTTTTTATCACAAATAGAGATATTTATTAGCGATATCGTGCCGGGCAATTATAATATCGATATGCGACTGAAGACCATCCGCGTAGAGAAGAAGTATTCGCAACGGGAGATATCCGAAGTTCTTTGCGTACGGCAGAACACCTATTCGCAGTATGAGACGGGGGTGCGGCAGATTCCGATCGAGTGCCTCATCCGTTTGTCGCGTTTTTATCACGTTTGCGTCGACTATCTTCTCGGCTTGACCGAGGAGGAAGATCCGTATCCGTGAGGGGGATCGCGTGTCGCGAAAGGGGAAAGATCGGAGGGATATCGAGTGAAAAAGCGGGGGCAAAAGCTCCTTTTTTCACGGCAAAGCGCCTTTTTCGGCGAGAAAGGCGAAAGAATCTGAAAATTTTTGAAAAAATCCGAAATTTTTTATAAAAGGGTATTGACAACCCATTTTTGGTGTGTTAATATAATTAGGCTGTCTATAATACGACAGCGAATCGTAGCTTCACAACTGAATAGATTAGCAAGAAAATTAAAGCAAGTGATTTCTGTCAATTCATAATTTATTATGAGTTTTGAGCGCAGCTTGGAAGAGCTGCGGAAAACCAAGATTAAACTTAAGAGTTTGATCCTGGCTCAGGACGAACGCTGGCGGCATGCCTAACACATGCAAGTCGAACGGAATAAGACGGGCTGTAGCGATACTTTCTGTCTTATT
>Ga0310786_10003398_pt1 | contig 23196 bp, 25 predicted proteins | sample AusTroGonzalo_MG_FD_203881 | JGI IMG/M metagenome (GOLD analysis project Ga0310786, IMG submission 203881) | Bovine rumen microbial communities from tropical cattle in Woodstock, Queensland, Australia - Gonzalo_03 (v2) (version 2) | ecosystem: Host-associated > Mammals > Digestive system >...
TGGTACCGGTCTTGGTTTCCACCATCAGTTCATAGTGGACGCCCTTGAACAGCACGCTCTTAACCTCGCCGCGCAGGACGCCTTCCCGGGGCTTCACGATGGCGATATCTTCGGGACGGATCAGCACGTCCACCGGCTCGTTCTGCCGGAAACCGAAGTCCGTGCACTCAAAGGTTTTGTCGTCGAAACGGACTTTGTAGTCCGCCAGCATAACGCCTTCCATGATGTTGCTCTCGCCGATGAAGCGGGCGACATAGGAGTTAACAGGCTCGTTGTAGATTTCCAGCGGGGTGCCGATCTGCTCTATGGCACCGGCGTTCATGACCACGATCTTGTCGCTCATGGTCAGGGCTTCTTCCTGGTCATGGGTGACGAAGATGAAGGTGATGCCGACCTCCTGCTGGATGCGCTTCAGTTCTCGCTGCATCTCCTTGCGCAGCTTCAGGTCCAGGGCGCCCAGGGGCTCATCCAGGAGCAGCACGTTCGGCTCGTTGACCAGGGCGCGGGCGATGGCCACACGCTGCTGCTGGCCGCCGGAAAGCTTGGTGACGTTCCGCTTTGCGTAGCCTTCCAGGTTTACCAGGGAAAGCATACGGTTAACTTTCTGGGTAATGATATCGTTCGGCTGCTTTTTGATGCGCAGGCCGAAGGCGATGTTTTCAAAAACATTCAGATGGGGGAACAGGGCGTAGCGCTGGAAGACGGTATTGATCTCCCGCTTGTAGGCAGGCACGTTGTCGATGCACTGGCCGTCAAAGATGACCGTGCCTTCGTCCTGCTCCAGGAAGCCGCCCAGGATGCGCAGCAGCGTGGTTTTGCCGCAGCCGGAAGGACCAAGCAACGTCACAAATTCATTTTCATAAATGTTCAGATTGACACCTTTAAGCACGCTCTGGCCGTCAAAATTCTTGACGATATTCCTGAATTCGATCAGTTTGCGCATACCGCTCTCTCCTTTTCCGCATTTCCATAAGAATACAATTTAAATCATACACAAAACGGGGGATCATGCAACAGATTCTTCCAAAAAATACAGGAAGAAAATTGTATTTTTTACAGTTCAGTTTTTTACCATCTTTTTTACCTGTTTTTGGGATGGTTTCAGCACTGAAAAAAAGGAGATCGGCCGACTTGTTCAAATCATTGACCCGGGGAGGGTTACCCCTTACGGCGGGTATGGGCAGAACCCCGGAAACCCACATAAGCGGTAGGTTGCAAACCAGGAGCGGGGAGAGTAACCTGTTCCGGTAACATCCCGGCCGGGGTTGGCCCGCCGGAAAGAAAGAAGGACTTATTTGGAATGAAGAAACTGACGACCCTGATGATGATGCTTGTGATGCTGCTGTGCAGTATCTGTGTGCCGGCCCTGGGAGAAACGGCCGAAGCGGCCGAAACGGCTCCTGTGATCCCATACCGGTTTGCCTCCGCGGAGGAAGGCCGTGAACTGATGATGGCCAACACGGAATACTTTGATTCCATTACCCCGAACAAAATCGGTTTTGTGATGCATGATAACAACGTAACCCTTGAAGAATACACGGCGTTTGCCGCACAGCAGGTACAGGACTGGACGGACGCGGAAAAGGAGCTGATTGACCGCTGCATGGCGATTGTGGAAGCCTCCTTTGAGGATAACGACTGGAGGCTGCCGCCGCTGGAGACTATCGTATTCATCCGGACAACAATGCAGGAGGAAGGCGGTGCTTTCGGCTATACCCACGGCACGCAGATTTATCTTTCCGGTGAGCTGGCACAGTACGCAACCCTGGCGCCTGAACAGGTTGACGTACCGATTGCCACGGTGCTGGCACATGAACTGTTCCACTGCCTGACCCGCTGCAATCCGGACTTCCGCAGGGACATGTACTCCATTATCCACTTCACCGTGGAAGACGAGGACTATGAGCTTCCTGCCTCTGTGAAGGAATACTATATTGCCAATCCGGACGTGGAGCATCACAACGCCCATGCTACCTTCCTGATCGACGGGAAGGAGACGGAATGCTACACCGCCTTTGTGACCACAAAGCATTGTGAGAGTGAGAATGAAAGCTTCATGCACCTTGGTACAACGGCGCTGGTGCCTGTGGACGGAACCGACATCTGGTATAAGCCGGAGCAGGCCTCCAATTTTGACGAGGTCTTCGGAACCAATACGGGCTATGTCATCGATCCGGAAGAATGCCTGGCGGACAACTTCTCCTATACCGTGATCTACGGGGAGAAGGGACCGGACGGGAAGGGATACCCGAATCCGGAAATCATTGAAGCCATCAGCAAATATCTCATCGGAGAATGAGAGAGTTGCTGACTAATTCAGAATTATGAATTCAGAATTCAGAATTAATACTGATACCGCGAGTGGGTAAAGATGACAGATGGTATTCCTGAAAGTGGGAGTGCCATCTTTTCTTTGTTTAGGTACTTATAATTATGAATTGTTGAGGAGTCATCCGCGCTTTAGCGAGGCTAATGACTCCCACGTTACAGCCGTCAAAGATCTGAAAGATCTTTGGTAACGGCGATCACGAAATTCTGAATTCTTAATTTCCAATACGCCTGTTATCTGGTATAATAAACGTAGAATGTCCAATCAATCGGGATCAGAATGACAGGAGGAGAGAGACCATGGCCACTAAACGGAGAATAGCCTTTGTCGGATCCGAATGCTATCCTTTTGTAAAAACGGGCGGTCTGGGAGACGTGATGTATGCTCTGCCCAGGGCGCTGGTAACCAGGGACTGCGAGGTGCGAGTCATCCTTCCCCTGTATGCCTGCATCCCTGCGAAATACAAGGAAAAACTGGAGTACAAGGGCTCCTTCATGATGGATCAGACGTCGGACGGGAGAAACTTCTACGTCGGCATCATGGAGCTGGAAATGGACGGAGTTATCTATGACTTCATCGACAACCGGGAGTTCTTTGACTGGGGCAATCCCTATACGGGACTGTGGGAAGATATTCCCAAGTACTGCTTCTTTGCCAAGGCTTCCCTGGCAATCCTGAATTACCTGGACTGGGCGCCGGATGTAATCCACTGCCACGACTGGCAGGGAAGCCTCGTGCCGCTGTATAAGCGGACGAAGTTCTGGAATTCGCCGGTGGGCAAGGCAAAGACCGTCCTGACGATCCACAACCTCCGGTTCCAGGGTATCTGCAGTATCGAACACCTGAAATACTGGTCCGGCCTGCGGGATGATCTGTTTGATTATCCGGTGCTGAAGCACAATGAGGATGAGGCCAATATGTTCAAGGGCGGCCTGGCCTTCGCGGACCGGATTACCACCGTCAGCGAGACCTACGCCCAGGAGATCCAGACGCCGGCCTTCGGCGAGGGCCTGGATGCCCACCTGCGCTATCACAGCCCGCGGCTGAAGGGTATCGTGAACGGCATTGACGTGGAGCAGTGGGATCCCGCGAAGGACGCCCTGCTGGCCGCACCCTATGACGCGGAAAACGCTGTGGAGCGGAAGAAGGAAAACAAGCGGGCCCTGCAGGAGAAGCTGGGGCTGACCCAGGATGACCGGAAAATGGTCATCGGCCTGGTTTCCCGCCTGACGGACCAGAAGGGGCTGGACCTGGTGGACGCCATCTTCCCGCAGCTGATTGATGGGAATACGCAGGTGGCGGTGCTTGGCACCGGCGACCCGCGGTACGAAAGCGCCTTCCGCTGGTTTGAGGGACAATACAAGGGCGACGTGTGCGCCTATATCAGCTATAACGAAGTCCTGGCCCATGCGATCTACGCCGGTGCGGACGCCTTCCTGGTACCCAGCCTGTTTGAGCCCTGCGGCCTGACCCAGCTGATCGCCATGCGCTACGGCACGGCTCCGATCGTCCGGGAAACCGGCGGCCTGAAGGATACGGTGCAGCCTTTCCGTGGCGACCTGAACGAAGGCAACGGCTTCACCTTTGACCGCTATGACGCGAACCTGCTGCTGGAGGCCGTGAACCAGGCCAAGACCGTGTTCTTTACTGACCGGGGCGCCTGGGACGAGATGGTCCGGCGGAACATGCGGAAGGACGTGTCCTGGGAACAGTCGGCAGAGAAATATCTTTCACTTTATGACGAGGTCGTAAAGTAAAATCAATTAATACTGAAAACTTTGCGATCGCCGTATTCCATTTCCACATCGCTAATGGCTCGCGGAAATGGACGGCTGTAGCATGGGAGGCATTCGCCGTGCTGAAGCACGGATGCCTCCTCAATAACTTAAAAATGAGATAGTGTTGAGTTTTCAGTGATGAGTGATGAGTGAAGAGTGAAAAGTTGCCGCTGACGCGGCTGGAGGAATAAACTAATGCTTGAGTTTTGCACGCTGGGAACCGGCGGGACACTGCCGATTCCCGAGCGGGCGTTATCTTCCCTTTATGTCCGGGTGAACGGGCGGAGCCTGCTGATTGACTGCGGTGAAGGCACCCAGGTCGGCATCCGCCGTCTCGGCTGGGGATTCCGCTGCCTAGACGGGATGCTGCTGACCCATTACCATGGAGATCACTGCACCGGCATCGCGGGCCTGCTGCTGAGCCTGGAAAAGGCAGGAAAGGATGAGCCCTTCCACATCTGGGGCCCCAGGGGGCTGAAACGTGTGGTGGAAGGCTTGTGCGTCATCGTACCCCAGCTTTCCTTCCCGGTGATGCTGCATGAGCTGCCTGCCGAGGGCGGGGATGTGGAGCTGATCGGCCTGAAGATCCGGGCGTTCCCGGTGGATCACGGCGGCATTCCCTGCTTCGGCTACCGCATGGCGCTGGACCGGGGCGCGGTCTTTGATCCGGAAAAGGCAAAGGAACTGAATGTTCCCATGAAGGACTGGAAACGGCTGCAGCAGGGAGAAGCGGTGCATGTGGGATTGAAACGGATCCTGCCCGGAGATGTGACCGGCGCGGCCCGCAAGGGCATCACGCTGGTGTTCTCCACAGATACCCGTCCCTGTGAAACGCTGGAAAAGAACTGCACGGATGCGGATCTGCTGATCCTGGAAGGCATGTACGGCACGGAAGATAAGATGCCCCAGGCCCTGAAGAACCACCATATGCTCTTCCGGGAAGCCGCGGAAATTGCGCAGAAGACAATGCCCGGGGGACTGCTCCTGACCCATTTCAGCACCAGCCTGGAGGATCCGGAGGAGTACCTGCCGGAAACGAGAACGATTTTTGAAAGGACCTGGGCCGCAAAGGACGGCGAAACCGTTGTGATGCGCTACCCGGAAGGCAAGGAAAAAGCATGGATCAGTTTGTCCTGAAGGCGCCCTATGCGCCCTCCGGAGACCAGCCCCAGGCCATAGAGGCGCTGGCGGCGGGAATCCAGGCGGGACTGAAGGATCAGATCCTTCTGGGTGTCACGGGCAGCGGCAAGACCTTCACCATGGCTTCGGTGATTGAAAAAGTACAGAAGCCCACCCTGGTCATTGCCCATAACAAGACGCTGGCGGCACAGCTCTGCAGTGAGCTGAAGGCTTTCTTCCCGGACAGCCGGGTGGAATACTTCGTCAGCTATTATGACTACTATCAGCCGGAAGCGTACATCGCTTCCTCGGATACCTATATCGAAAAAGACGCCTCCATCAATGATGAGATTGACCGCCTGCGCCACTCGGCCACGGCGGCGCTTCGTGAGCGTAAAGACGTGATCATCGTCGCGTCCGTCAGCTGCATCTATTCCATGGGCGACCCCAGCGAGTACGAGGGACAGATGATCTCCCTGCGGCCGGGTATGGAATACAGCCGCACAAAGCTGATCCGGGACCTGATCGACATCCAGTATGAACGCAATGACGTGGAGTTTGACCGGGGAACCTTCCGGGTCCGGGGCGACACGATCGAGATCATCCCCGCGGGTGAAAACCAGAAGGCCATCCGGGTGGAACTTTTCGGGGACGAAATTGAGCGGATCTCCGTTATAGAGGCGGTGAGCGGCCATGCCCTGGCCACCCTGGAGCACGCGGCCCTTTTCCCGGCGACGCACTATGCCACAGACCCTGCCCACATGGAGGAGCACATCGGGGATATTGAAAAGGACCTGAAACAGCGCATTGAGGAGTTTGAATCCCAGGGCAAGCTGCTGGAGGCCCAGCGTATTGCCCAGCGTACCCGATACGATATCGAGATGATGCGGGAGATCGGCTACTGCCAGGGCATTGAAAACTATTCCCGGTATTTTGACGGCCGGAAGCCCGGGGACGCACCCTATACGCTGCTGGATTACTTTACCGGGGACTTCCTGGTGATGATTGATGAAAGCCACGTGACCGTGCCCCAGATCCGCGCCATGTACAACGGAGACCGGGCAAGGAAAAATACGCTGGTGGAATACGGATTCCGCCTGCCTTCCGCCTATGACAACCGGCCGCTGCTGTTCAACGAGTTTGAGGAGCGCATCGGTCAGACTATCTTTGTATCTGCCACCCCCGGCCCTTATGAGCGGGAGCGGGCACAGCAGGTGGTGGAACAGATCATCCGGCCCACGGGCCTGCTGGATCCGGAGGTGATCCTGCGGCCGGCTACCGGCCAGGTGGACGATCTGGTAGGCGAGATCCGGAAGGTGACGGAGAAAGGCGAGCGTGTGCTGGTCACCACACTGACCAAGCGCATGGCGGAGAGCCTCACCGAGTATCTCAAGGAACTGGATATCAAGGTGAGGTACCTGCACAGCGATATCCAGACCATGGAGCGGATGGAACTGCTGCGGGATCTGCGCCTGGGTGAGTATGACGTGCTGGTGGGTATCAACCTGCTGCGGGAAGGCCTGGACCTGCCGGAGGTCGCGCTGGTCGCGATCCTGGATGCGGACAAGGAAGGCTTCCTGCGGAGCGAAACCTCCCTGGTGCAGACCATTGGCCGGGCGGCCCGTAACGTGGACGGCCGGGTCATCCTGTACGGTGACCAGCTGACGGAGAGTATGGCCAAGGCCATGTCGGAAACCAACCGTCGCCGCGCCATCCAGGAGGAATACAACAAGGCCAACGGCATTACGCCGGAGAGCGTACGCAACGCGATCCGCAGCGTGCTGGAAATCACACGCCGGGTGGAGGAAACCGCTCCCGCGGCGTTGAATGAAGATGAACGTGCTGCCCTGATGCGGAAGATTGAGGATGAGATGCTCACCGCGGCGAAGGAGCTGGAATTCGAGCGCGCCGCGCAGCTGCGTGACAGGCTGCTTGAGCTCCGGGGTGAAGCGCCCATGAAGGACGATAACCAGAGCCGGCGGCACAGACGAAGGGAGAGAACAAGAAAGAGTGAACACTGAACATAAATCCGGGAACAAGCGGCTCTGGCTGGGGCCGGTGCTGCTGGCCGTGCCGTTCCTGGCGGTTATCATTTTCGCGGCGCTACGCCTGGGCCCCACCATCCTGCGGGTCATCAGCGTGCTGATCAAGGGGGCCGTCGTATCATGAAAAAGATTATCGCATGGTTTTTTGCGCTCCTGCTGACCGGCAGCCTGATCCTTTTCGGCGTGTGCCTTGTGGGCCGTCAGGTGATTGCTCCGGCCATGGGGGACGAAGGAGCTCCTGTCAGCGATTCCCTGATCCGGGAGGAAAAGGATCTGGCCAGGGAACGGATCACCGCCCTGGCGGAACTTTATGGCTTTAACCCGGAACCGGTCATCGCCGCTGTGAACGAGGACGTCCTGAAAGACCTGAACAGCCAGGCCTCCCTGTGGTGGAGCAGCGTGCTGCGGGACGGCAAGGCAGGCCAGGAACTCCACTGGGACACCAAAGAGGTGGAGCAGATCCTCATGGAGGATCCTGCTGTGCAGGAGAATCCGGAGGAAGCGGCGTATTTTGCCTACTCTGTTTCAGAAGAAATCCATAAGAGCATTGTGAATATGGTGCTGCCCATGCGCCAGCTGGTTTTCAGCCTTGGACTGGAAAAGGCTGAAAAGCGGATTGACCTGGTCAATATCGTGGAGTTCTTCCTGGGCATGCCCTGGGCGGCGCTGGCACTGTCCGCGCTGTTTGCCGGGTTGGCTGCCCTGGCTGACGGCCGGCCCCTGCACCGGGTGCTCCGTTACATCGGCTCCGCCCTGGGTGCTGCCGCACTGGTGATGGCTGCAATCGTGGTGTTGTATCTTTGCGCAGGTATCCTCCCGATGATCCAGGAGGCCTCCGCTGGCCTGACCCTTCAGTATCAGAGCGTGGTCACCGGCTCCCTGCTGCTGACCGCCGGCATTGTGGCGGTGTTTGCAGCAGGCTGCGTGGTGTGCCTGTTGAGATGCCGGGAGAAGAAGGCATGAAAAGAGTGCTGACCGAATATACCTTCCGCACGGATCGGGTTGACCAGCCGCTGCGCCTGGCTGTGGCCTCAGATATCCACAGCTCGGCCTTTGACGATGTGCTGGAGGAGTTCGGCCGCTGCGACGCGGTGCTGGTTCCGGGCGATCTGGTGGATCGTCACCGGAAGAACAACAGCAATGCCCTGCGGTTCCTGGATGTGGCGCCGGATTATGCCCCGGTGTTCCTGTCCGTCGGCAATCACGAGCGGAAGTATAAACACCGGGAAGAATTCCTGCAGCGGGTACGGGAAAGCCGGGTCACCCTGCTGGACAACGAAAGTACAGCCTTTCACGGCATCCGCCTCGGCGGCCTTTCCAGCGTCCGGGACGGTGTGCCGGACAAGGCCTTCCTGGACCGGTTTGAAAAGGAGGAAGGCTACCGGCTCCTCATGTGCCATCATCCGGAAATGTACCGGGACTATGTATCCGGCCGGGAGATTGACCTGACCCTCTGCGGCCATGCCCACGGCGGCCAGATCCAGATTGCGGGCCGCGGCCTGTACGCGCCGGGACAGGGACTGTTTCCGAAGCTCACCCACGGCCTGTATGACGACGGGAAGATGCTTTTGTCCCGGGGGATGACCAACGGCGCCAAACCGCGGATTCCCCGCATCGGCAACCCCTGTGAACTGATTATCCTGAACATCACCCACGCGTGATGTTGTTTCACAGAAGAAAAACACAGAAAGGACGGACAGACATGGATCAGCAAGACCTGAAACTGCTTACGGACTGGTTTGACCAGAACCAGGATCACAAGCTGAACTTCATCGAGAAGGAAGCCATCAAGCTGGCAGTGAAAAAAGCCTCTACAGTCGGCGATTTGCTGAAGACCGCACTTGATCTGCTGAAGAAGTAAGAAATCCCCCAAAGCGTTGACAATTTAAGGGGAAGAAGGTATAATGCACTTCATCCTCAGAAGATCCTGAAACACCTTGTACCGGGAGCGGAAGCAGGGTGTTTCTCTTACTATGAAAGGAGTCTCCATCATGCCTGAAGGAACGATCCTGACCGAAAGCGGTCTGAAGAAACTGGAAGAGGAACTGGACTATCTTGTTTCCGTCCGCCGGAATGAGATCAGCGAGCAGATTGCCGTTGCCCGCGGATTCGGCGACCTGAGCGAGAATGCCGAATATGACGAGGCGAAGAAGGAACAGGCCAAGGTGGAAGAGCAGATTACCCGCCTGCAGGCTACCATCCGGACCGCCACCGTTGTTGCGGATGACGAAATCACCACCGAGAAGGTATCCATCGGTACCGTTGTAAAGGTGAAAGACCTGGATGACGGCGAGACCTATGAGTACTCCATCGTCGGTGCGAACGAAGCGGATCCCCTGGAGAACAAGATCTCCAATGAGAGTCCCGTGGGCGCGGGCCTGATCGGCATGAAGAAGAACCAGACCGCCACCATCGTGATCCCCGCCGGCACGCTCCGGTACAAGATCCTGTCCATTCGCAAGGACTAATTTAACGAATACAGAAAAGGAATGAAGCTGATATGGCAGATATGGAAGTTCAGAACCTGAACGAACTCCTCCAGATCCGCAGGGACAAGCTGGCGGAACTGCAGGAAGCGGGCAGGGATCCCTTTGTCATCACAAAGTATGACGTGACGCATCACAGCAGTGATATCCGGGACAATTATGACGAGCTGGAAGGCAAAGAAGTTGCCATCGCCGGCCGTATGATGTCCAAACGCGTCATGGGTAAAGCTTCCTTCTGCAACATCCAGGACCTGAAGGGCGGTATCCAGTGCTATGTGGCACGGGATTCCATCGGTGAAGATCCCTACAAGGACTTCAAGAAGATGGACATTGGTGATATCGTCGGCCTGAAGGGCACCGTCTTCAAGACCAAGACCGGGGAAATCTCCGTTCATGCCAACGAGCTGACCCTGCTGAGCAAGAGCCTGCAGATCCTGCCGGAGAAGTATCACGGCCTCACCAATACCGACATGCGCTACCGCCAGCGGTATGTGGACCTGATCATGAATCCGGAAGTGAAGGACACCTTCGTCAAACGGTCCAGGATCATCAGCACCATCCGCCGTTTCCTGGACGCCCAGGGCTTCATGGAAGTGGAAACTCCCATGCTGGTCGCCAATGCCGGCGGCGCCGCGGCCCGTCCCTTTGAAACGCATTTCAACGCGCTGGATGAGGACTTCAAGCTGCGCATCTCCCTGGAGCTGTACCTGAAGCGCCTGATCGTCGGCGGCCTGGAAAAGGTCTACGAGATCGGCCGCGTTTTCCGGAATGAAGGCCTGGATACCCGCCACAATCCGGAATTTACCCTCATGGAACTGTATCAGGCCTATACCGATTATCACGGCATGATGGACCTGACCGAGAATATGTACCGCTACGTGGCCCAGGAGGTGCTGGGTACCACGAAGATCGTGTACAACGGCATCGAGATGGACCTGGGCAAGCCCTTTGCCCGGATCACCATGGTGGACGCTGTGAAGCAGTACGCCGGTGTGGACTTCAACGAGATTCACACGGTGGAGGAAGCCCGGGCTGCCGCGAAGGCACACAACGTGGCCTTTGAAGAGCGCCACGGCAAGGGCGATATCCTGAACCTCTTCTTCGAGGAGTTCTGCGAAGAGCATATGGTTCAGCCCACCTTCGTCATGGATCACCCGATCGAGATTTCTCCCCTGACCAAGATGAAGCCCGGCAATCCGGACTACGTGGAACGCTTCGAGTTCTTCATGAACGGCTGGGAAATGGCCAATGCCTATTCTGAGCTGAACGATCCCATTGACCAGCGCCGCCGCTTCGCCAAGCAGGAAGAACAGTTTGCTGCCGGCGACGAGGAAGCCAACCACACGGATGAAGACTTCCTGAACGCCCTGGAGATTGGTATGCCGCCCACCGGTGGTATCGGCTTCGGTATTGACCGTATGTGCATGCTGCTGACGGACGCCGCCGCGATCCGTGACGTGCTGCTCTTCCCGACAATGAAGAGCCAGGGCGCCGCGAAGAACGAGGCGAACAACGCTGCCCAGGCTGCCGCCAAGGAAGCGAAGGAAGCTGAGAAGATCGACTTCTCCAAGGTGGAGATTGAGCCACTGTTTGCAGATTTCGTCGACTTTGAAACCTTCTCCAAGAGCGATTTCCGCGCGGTGAAGGTGCTGGCCTGCGAAGCGGTGAAGAAATCCAAGAAGCTGCTCCAGTTCACCCTGGATGACGGCAGCGGCACACCGCGTACCATCCTTTCCGGTATCCATGCCTTCTATGAACCGGAAGAACTGGTCGGCAAGACCTGCGTCGCCATTACCAACCTTCCGCCGCGTCCGATGATGGGCATTGAAAGCTGCGGTATGCTGCTCTCCGCTGTGCACAACGAGGAAGGCGAGGAGAAGCTGCACCTGCTGATGGTGGACCCCCATATCCCTGCCGGCGCCAAGCTCTACTGATTATCGAGAACCTGGACAAAAACAGATCACAGCCCCGTTTCCGACATCGGAAAACGGGGCTGTTTTGAAAGGAAAAGACATTGGAAAAAGAGCTTCAGATCAGGCCTGTGAATGAATCCGACGCGGAGTTCCTGTATCAGCTGATGAACTGCCCGCTTGTGCTGGAAAGGCTGAACGAGGTCCCGACCACCCGGCAGGACTGGACAGACGCCATCGGCGAGTGGCTGAAGGACGAAGACGAGGAAGACTATATCGTCCTGGCCGGAGGCATCCGGACGGGCTGGCTGGGCATCAACGGCCTGCTGGGCGGGGACGGCATCGCATACCTGAAGATGGCGGCCTTCCTGCCGGAATACCAGGGAAAGGGATACGGAACCAGCTCCATCCGGGAAGTGCTGGACAGCCTGAAGCAGAAGGGCATTGAGCAGGTATTCCTGTACACCGACAGCGACAATGCACCTGCCCAGGCCTGCTACCGGAAGTGCGGGTTCAACGTTGCGGAAAACCTGATGGAGACTATGTCCAACGGAAAAGACGTGGACAGGGTGAAAATGGTATCCTGCCTGAAATAAGGGCAAATACAATACACTTTGGAGGAAAATATGAGTTATACAGACCGGAAAGTCAAAGTGACGGTGGTGGAAAGCCACTGCCCCAAATACAAGGTGGGAGACGTGATCTGCTTTGTAGGAAGCGAAATCGATAAAGAACACAGCGACAGAATCTGCATGGTCGCCATGAACGCACTGTATCCTTTCATTTACGCGTTCCGGCGGGGCGGCAACCTGCGGAACGGCCCGTATCAGTGTACGGACTGCGGTGAAACAGTCAAGTTCACGGTTGAAAACATGGACTGAAAAAAGAACCGGCTTCATGATGAAGCCGGTTTGTTATATGCGTGTAATTCGTCAGCCGTTCTCTTCGCCGGTGATCTCCGGGACGGAGAGGGAAGCGACGGGGACAAAGCCGCGGAACTGGCCGTTGGCGTTTGCCTCAATGTAGGCGTATTCGCCCAGGGTTCCCAGCAGTGTGACTTCGGTACCTTCCGAAAGGACAGCAATGGATTCACCAGAGAAGAGCGGGTCATCCGTTACCGCGGCGGTCTGCAGCACGGTGCGGACGTCGCCGACCAGCGTCAGCGGGGCAACCTCCGCTTTCTTCGGCAGGGCCTTGGACTGGATATAACCGATGCGGTAATGAGTGGAGTCAATCGCATACTGGATCATGATCCAGCCGTTCTGCTCGCCGAAAACCTGAATCCAGTCGTTGGTGGAAACGGATGCCTTTCCGTTTGCGCCACGCAGGTAGTTTTCACCCGGGCCGGAATAGACTTCGTACTTCTTGCCGCCGGTGAACTTGATCACTTCCGCGGTCAGCGTTCCGCCCGGAAGCGTGGGTGCGATGGTCAGCTTGTTCCGCGCTTCCTTCAGCGTGCCCGGCAGACTGCTCAGGTTCACATACCGCAGGTCCGTCTGCACGGTGCCGTAGGCGCTGCCCTGGTACTCTTCGGCATCCTGGCCGCCGTAGTAGGCGAGCCGGTTTTCAGAGGCAGCGATGGTAACCCAGGCAACTTCATCGCGGAATTTCCACAGCTGCCAGGTGCCGTTTTTCTTCTTCGTATAATAGGCCCGCTTTTCAAAGCTGTGGATGTCAGAATCAACGTTATAGGGGTGCTCATAATTCTGAATGAGGACGATGCCGTCTTTTTCCCAATCGCTTTCAACGGTCACCAGCCCGGTGCCCTGAGGAACAGCCTTGCTGGTCTTGGCATAAATGGTCCAGCCGCTGCCCTTCGGATTCAGGACGTACAGGATGTTGGTTCCGTTACTTGCCTGCATGACGACAAAGGCGGAGCCGGAATGCTCCAGGTAGCTTGTTGCCGTGTAGCCGGAAAGGGCTTCCTTCTTCAGGGCTTCATGGATCTGATCAGGGATGGTTACCAGATCCGTGGCGCTGTAGCCGTCCGCGAACGCTGCCGCGGCCGAGACCAGCAGGATTGTTGCCAGCATAACTGCAAGAAACCGCTTCATAACATATTCCTCCATTTTTTCCTTATCTTCATCTTATCATGTGCTGCAGTGAAATGAAAGCCTTCACTATATCGTACGAAAAAGCGGAGGCTTTCCTTCCATGTGTCCCAAAATGATTTTTAGGTGACAGAACGGAAACATGCAAAACTTGTATAAATACCTTCCAACTTAACATCAGCCGCGGCGAAAAACGCATGATATAATTGTGCCAGAACAATTTGTATTCTGTATGCAGTCGTCATAAGGGGCAGTTTTCTACGCGGCGGGAGCTGACTGGACCAGTGTTTCTTTTACGGCAGATGACAATTGAAAAAGGAGGAATCATAAGCATGAACAGAGGCACAAAAGCAGGGTGTGTTTTTATTTGCACAGTGTTGACAGTTGTTTTTTGCTTTGCCTGTACTGGAGGGATTGCGGAGCAGGCCGGCGGTGACCTGCTCCTGGTGATTGACATGCAGAATGCCTATACGGTGGAAGGCCCCTGGACTTGTCCCAACATGGGCAGGGCGACGGAACAGATCATCGCCCTGATTGAATCCGGCCGGTTTGCGGAGATTGTTTTCACCCGTTTTGACGCGCCGCAGGATCCTGTCGGCACCTGGAAAGACTATAACGTTATTAACCAGGAAGTCAATGAGGATGAATGGATGAATGAGATGGTTCCCCAGATGGCGACCTACCTGGAGCAGTATCCCGTATACTCCAAGTCCACATACTCGTCCATGACCGTTCCGGAAATCCGGGCCGCGGCGGAACAGTGCATTGCGCGCGGCGGTTCCGTTGTGCTCACGGGGGTTGTGAGCGAGTGCTGCGTCCTGTCCACTGCCTTTGAGGCGATTGATCTGGGCTGTCCCGTAGTTTATATCACCGATGCCTGCGCCGGCTGCAGTGATGACCTGGAGGCAGCGGTTGTCAGTGTGCTGGCAGGACTGGACTATGTGCAGACCACAATCCTGGATACCGCCGGATACCTGGAAAAGGCGGCGGCTGAATAAGATCATGTTATGTTTGCCCCTGATGACGTTTCCTGCCGGAGCCGGCCTGTAAAGGCCGGTTTTTTTATAGAAACAACCAGAAAAGGGTTGACAGAAAATAAGTAATATGTTACATATATTATAAACATGTAATATATTACATGTTTCAAAAAGAAGGTGAGAAGATCAGATGAATTATGATGAAGCGATGGGTATGGGTAAGGTGGAGTTCGGTAAGATGCCGCCGCAGGCGTTCCTGCTGGGCCTCCTGAGCGCTTTCGACAACCGTTATCAGGCTTCCGCGGATAATTTCATGAAGGAGATCACCTGGAAGCAGTTTTTTGCCATCATCTGCATCAAGCTGTGCAGGGAAGCGCCTACGCTGAATGATCTTGCAGACGTCATGGGCAGCTCCCACCAGAATGTGAAGCAGATCCTGCTGAAGCTGGAGCGTAAGGGCTTTGTGTCCATGACAACGGACGGGAAGGACCGGCGGAAGCAGCGGATTGTGCTCACGGAACAGTGCCGCGAGTTCTGTGAGAAAAATGACGCGCCCAGCCAGGCGATCATCGGCCGTATCTTTGAGGGCATCGATGAAGACAAACTGAGGATTACCATAGAAACCATCATGACAATGGAAAGGAATGTGAGCAAGCTATGAAAACAGTTGTGATTTACACGTCCCAGACAGGCTTTACGAAGCGGTATGCCGAATGGATCGCGAAAAGAATGAATGCGGATATCCTGGAGCTGAAGGAGGCGAAGAAGAAACCGGACAGCTTCTTTGACGGATATGATGCCATCGTCTACGGCGGCTGGTGCATGGCCGGGAAAGTGGCAAAGTCCGGCTGGTTCCTGGGCAAGGCTTCCGCCTGGCAGGGGAAGCGCCTGGCCATTTTCGCAGTGGGCTGCAGCCCGGACGGTACCCCGGAGGTGGCGGCAGCTATGAAGCAGCTGCTGACGGATGAACAGCGGAAGTATATCAAAGTATTCTACTGCCAGGGCGGTATTAACTATGACCGGATGAGCTTCCCTTACAGGATGGCCATGAAAATGTTCGCCGGTTCCCTGAAGAATAAGAAGAATGCCACAGCCAAGGATAAGGAAATGGGAGAATTCATTGCGCAGAACCATGACCTGGCGGATATCCGGTTTATTGAACCGGTGGTTGCTTACCTGGAAGAAAAAAAGAACCCGGCTTCGTAAGAAGACGGGTTTTATATTGGCGGTGATCTGTCAGGGACAACTCAACGCAAAGATGGCATTCATGCAGGTACCGATGCATGAATGCCTGTATGTTCAAGAGGGAAGGCCTCCTTCTTACATGGAAAGGAGACTGAAGTGTCAGGCGCCGACAAGCTCGGAACGCTTGACCTTGAAGTAATCGGCAATGTCGTCAATCAGCTCCTCATCCGGAACGGAAAACCCGTGTTCCCAATTGGCCACGGTGCCGCGCATCAGGCCGAAGATTTCATCCAGCGCAGCTTCACTCAAATTGCGGGACTGCCTTAATTCCCTGATCTTCTCGGCAAACATTCTCTTACCTCCTGTCATGGTTTGACTTTCTCTGATCTTTTGATTAAAGCATAATTCTCTTTTGTGAAAACGCAGTGAACTGATTGTGAAATCAGTGAACATACTATATGAACGAATGGAGAGTCTGGATTCTTCCCGGGTTTATGAACAAGCCGCCGCATAAAATGAATGCGGCGGCTTGGATTTCAGATCGGATGAATGCCTGTCAGGCCCAGGGGACGTAGACGTACTGCATGTAGGAGATTTCCTCCTGCTCATTCAGTACGATGTGGGTGGTGACAAACCAGAAGTCCGCCCAGGATTCTTCCAGTTCTTCATCAGTCAGATCGCAGGTGAAGACCAGCTCATGGCCGTCATAATCGGCGCGGCCGATGTAGGCGTCAATGTACCATTCATACAGGTCGGTAACGGGTACCAGGTCGAATTCCTCAAAGATGTCGCTGAGCATGTCTGCGGAGAAGTCCACCGCGAGGGGATAGGTACGCTCAGAATCGGGAGCTTCCTCGGGACTGTCTTCCAGGTCCTCAGTCGTGGTGACCCGTTCATAATGACCGGTGACAGAGGTGACCTTGTGATCCTCGCCGTAGTTCAGCTTCGTGATTACGAAGAGATCATAGACGGTCTGGTCTTCACCGAGGAAAACAGTGTAATCATGTTCATCTTCATAATCGTCCCCGAAGGCGATGGCGGACGTCAGGGACAGACAAAGAACCATCAGGAGCACCAGCAGTTTTTTCATGGATATATCCTCCGTTTCGTGCTTTATGCAAACAGTATAAAGGAGAAAGCTTAAGCGAACCTTTTGTCTTTTCCTGTTCACGAAATCCGTGGTATGATGGGTGCAGCAATCAAAAACGGAGGATCACAGATGGGAAACTGCGACTGGGGATTCACCTTTGAGGCAATGAGGGTTTACCATGATACAGAATGGGGCGTACCGGTGCATGACGACAGGAAGATGTTTGAGCACCTGATGATGGAAGCCATGCAATGCGGCCTCTCCTGGAGCCTGATGCTGAAAAAGCGGGAGATCTTCCGCGCCTGCTTTGACGGGTTCGATTATGATAAGATTGCGGCCTATGATGAGGCTGACGTGGAACGTATCCTGAACACGGAGGGTATGATTCGCTCCCGCCAGAAAATCCTGGCGGTGATCAATAATGCCCAGTGCTTTCAGAAGATACGCTCGGAGCATGGCAGCTTCTGCGACTGGTTGTGGGGTCACACCGGCGGAAAGACGGTTCTGTATATCGGCCATGAAAGTAAGGGCATCCCGGCACGCAACGGCTTGTCGGACGATATTGCGAAGGAACTGAAGAAATACGGATTCAAGTATATGGGCAGCATAACCGTGTATGCCCATCTGCAGGCCTGCGGCATCGTGAATGATCACGATCAAAACTGTCCCTGCTATCAGCGGATCAACGCGGCCAATCCCACCGTGCGGAAACGTCGGGACAGGGAAAAGTAGACGGGGAAGAAAAAGAGAAGGCCGTTCGTTATGTAGGCATCCGGACAAACCGGATCAGTACCAAAGCCTTAAGGAGTTTTTTGCAATGAGAAAACGAATTTTGTTTTTGATTACCGTTGTGCTGTGCAGCATAGCCTGCCTTGCCGGCGCGGAGAATGCGGCCGATATTCCCAAAGCATATGAGCCGATCCTGGAAATGGTAAAAAAAGGCGCTGCAGGGGACCGGGATATTCTGGATAATGAAGCTTTTAATGCTGTCATTTATATGGAAAACCATTACAGCAGCCAAAAGGTGGGCTGGGCATTGCTGGACCTGGACGAAGACGGCTCTCCTGAACTGCTGATCGGCCGTACAGCCTGGAATCCGGAAACGGACATCCTTTGGCTTTTTGACATCTGGACGATAGCGGAGGGGAAGGCGGTGCTGTTTGACCGGGGCTGGGAACGCAACCGGATGTACCTGACCGCAGAGGGAAGCCAAAAGTGCTTCGGACTGTATTTCGAGGGCGCTGACAGCGCGTTTGAGAGCGTCTTTGAGCATTGCCTGATCCGCGGGCTGGAGAAGACAGAACAGGAAACTATTATCTGCTTTACCGACGTGGATACGGATACCGTTACCTGGACGCTGAATGATGCGGAGATTGAAGAGACAGAGGCGCTGAAGATGATTGATGAATGGAAGAGTATCATCTGGCCCGTGAACATGACGCCTTTGGAATAAAATATAGAATGAAAAAGGAGACTGCTGCAGAAGCAGTCTCCTTTGTTTTTTTACATTGCCTTCAGGGCGCCTTTGCGGTCGTACATCCGCTGGTCGGCCCGCTCAAACACGCGGCGGTAGCTGTTGTCCTGGCCAGGACGGAAGATGGCAAGTCCGCTGGCCACCACAGCTTTTCCGGAGTGCATGTTCATCTCCACGTGGGTTTCAAAAGCGGAGATCAGGATCTTCCGGTTTCGGTAATCCTCGCCCTCCAGCAGGGCCACAAATTCGTCTCCGCCGATGCGGTAAACGGGGCTGTGCTGGAACTGCCTGCAGATCATCCTGCACGCTTCCTGAATGTACCGGTCGCCGGCTTCATGACCCTGGGTGTCGTTCACCTGCTTCAGCCCGTTCATGTCAAACACGACCACGCCGAATTCCCGGATACTGCCTTCGGCAATCCGCTCATCCAGGTGTTTCTCTGTTTCAACATAGGCGTGGGTGTTTTTCACACCGGTCAGGGAATCCGTATAGGCCAGGTGCCTGGCGGAGCCCAGCTCCAGCTTCTGGCGCTGCTCCCGGGCCAGCATTTCCTCCAGCTCCCGCCGGCGGTCTTCCTTCATGTCTCCCACAACGAAGGTGTGCAGGATGCATACGCTCAACAGGCAGCCCATGGAATACATGGGAAGCAGGGGATAGAGGATCTGGAGCGATACCATCACGGTCATCGTGAGTCCGAAGGATCCGATGGCCTTGTAATGGCGTTTGATCACTTTTTCAGCCTTGTGGGCAACAACGAATACATACACTGAGGTGGACAGGAACATCAGCACCTGAAGTCCGAGCAGGATGCTGCGCATCATGCCTCCGTGATAGTTGCCCGATGGATCGAACCAGAACATCAGTGGTGCGAATATGTTCAGGAACAGCACCAGGGCAACCAGGACCAGGAACATCCATCCCGCAATGGAAAGCAGCTGCATCAGCTTACCGTTCAGCTTCAGGTAGAGGAACACATACCGGGTCCACATGAACACGGTGGCGGCCATAGCCAGGAAAAAAAACACCGTATCCGCGGTTGTAAGCGTGACAAGACGGGCATCGTAGAAGATGCCCCACAAAATATCAGCTATGTAAAACAGAATCACTGCCAGGATCATGCCGCGGTAAGAATCAGCGGCGGGGGTGCCCTTCTGGTAGTGAGCGTTTCGGATTACGTCGTAGTTAACAATTACGTGAACAAGCAGGGCCAGCAGGCCGGTCGTCGAGTAGGACATTAAAGCAACTTCCTGACTATTTATTCAAAAGTTTCAGTCAATCGCCGGGACGGAAATGCCCCGGAGAAAACGATTGCACAGAAACTGTCAGAATCGGTCTATCACATGTGCCGGATATTACATCCGTAACCGGGATGCTTTCTGACATGTCACTATTATACCATATCAGGCGTAAATCCAAAAGCCTTATGTACATACATTTCAACGGTTTCAGCGTTTTTTTACAGAATTGTAAAAACCTGCGGAGTTCAGCTGAACAACGCAGGTTTTTATTGATTTTGGATTTGGCCTAAAGATCAGGTCCGGAACACGTACTGCTTCAGGCGGTTAAAGGCTTCCTGCACCTTTTGCAGGGGAAGAGCCAGGTTCATCCGGATGCTCCAGGGGCCGTTGAACAACCAGCCGGGCTGCCAGGCCACGCCCACGTCAGTTCCCTGAACCAGCAGTTCATCAATGGTCAGGTTATGGGATTTGCACCATTCCTCGCAGTCCAGGAAGAGCATATAGGTGCCCTCCGGCTTCATGAGTGTGACGCCCGGGAAGTGATCCCGGATAAAGTCACAGGCGAAGTTGATGTTGCCGCTCAGGGTTTCGCGGAGCTCATCCACCCATTCCTCACCCTCAGCACCGTAGGCGCCGAGGAGCGCATGCATGGAAAGGACATTCATATTGTTATAGTCGCTCATGGTGGACGCCTTGGCCTGGCGATCCCGGAGCCAGTCGTTATAGATGATGTGGTAGCTGCCTATCAGGCCGGCCAGGTTGAAGGTCTTGGAGGGAGCGTAGAAAGCGGCGGTGTGGTTCCGGGCATATTCGGAGACTGACTGAACCGGAGTGTGCTTATGCCCGTTGAGGGTCAGGTCGGACCAGATTTCATCCGAGACCACCCATACGTCATGTTTCTCGAAGATCTCCATGGCCTTCCTGATTTCCTCAGGCTCCCAGACCCGGCCGCAGGGATTGTGGGGAGCACAGAAAATGGCTGCGTGGATTTTGTTCTCCACGATTTTCTTTTCCATGTCCTCATAGTCCATCCGCCAGATGCCGTCCGCATCCCTGACCAGCGGGTTATGCACCAGCCGGTAACCGTTATACTGCAAGGCATGGGTGAAACCGATGTAGTGGGGCGTCTGGATCAGCACCGGGTCTCCGCGGGAACAGAGTACATTCAGGGTGGAGATGACGCCGCCCAGCACGCCGTTCTCATAGCCGATATGTTTCTTTTCCAGGCCGGTAACGCCGTTACGTTTTTCCTGCCAGCGGATGATGGACTGGTAATACTGATCTGAGATATTGAAGTATCCGAAGGCCGGGTGCTGTACCCGGCGGATAATCTCTTCCTGAATCGCGGGACAGGTGGCAAAGTTCATATCCGCCACCCACATGGGGATGGCGTCAAAGCCTTCCTTCGGCGCACCGGGCGCCCCTTCATGTCCGATGTCATCCAGGGCAATGGCATTTGTTCCGCGGCGGTCGGGAAGGGTGGTGAAATCGTATTTCATGTAAGTCCTCCAATAAAAAACTGATGCATAAAAAACAGATGCTATAATGATTATAGCATCTGTTAATGAATACTGAAAACTTAAAACTTAAGACTTAAAAATAATATTCTGGCTTCGGGATGACATGAGCGGAAAAGATTATGCGTTTTCTTTCATTTTCCGGTTCAGGTCGTTGACGCTTTTGCGCATTTTGAGGTACGTGGTAATCCAGATGATTGCGTAGATGACGATGAAAATGCCGAAGTAGAACAGGAATCCGCCGAAGCTGTGTTTCATCCACTGCATAAAATAGGCGATCGGCAGGGTGATGACGGAGATTGCCAACAGGTGAACCACGGTCATCTTCGTCAGGCTCCAGTCTGTTTCCCAGACAACGGTGGCGCCGGCATAGACCGCGCCGTACAGCAGAGAGCAGATAAACTGGATCAGCACGGCGTTGATTTCGGAGCCGCAGTCCTCAATCAGCGCGGGGACAACCGCGTAATAGTGTCCGTCTCCCTTGCACAGGGAAATGATAATGGTAATCGCGGTGCTGATCAGCAGACCGATGGGCATGCCGACCAGAGCGCGCCGCAGCGCTTTATTCCAGAGCTGTTTATTCATATACCCAATACCTCCTTGATTTTTGATACATATCGTCTTGAAACGTAGGTTTTACTGCCGTCGGCCAGGGTAACGCAGATTGTGCCGGTAAAGCTCAGGTCAAAACTCCTGACCTTTTTCAGGTTGATGATTTCCGAGTTGGAAATCCGCACAAAGCGTGAGGGCTTCAGCCGCTCCTCGGCTTCGTACAGGCGAAGCCGGAGCGTGTATTCACCCGCGGGAAGCACGGCGTATACCTTGCCGTTCGCGGCATAAATCCTGAGGATATCCTTTTCGTCCAGAACGGTGACGGTGTCCTCACGGAAACCGGCGATCATCTTTGGCTCGGATTCGGACAATGCCTGTACCAGGGCATTGACTTCCTCCGTGAGCTCATTTGCCACGACAATCACCTTTGGTTCTATGACCGATGGATCGATTCTGACTTCAACCTGCACTTTTCTGGCTCCTTTCTCCCGGGTGATTGCATTATATGGGAAAGGGGAAAGGTTTTCCACTGTTTTGCGACAAGTGGTCGAAAAGGAAACATAAACGGATGAAATATCGCTTCGCGATGTGAAATATTTGACTTCGTCAAATGTGAAATATTGAGCCTGCGGCTCAATGTGAAATATCCGTGCTTACGCCCGGATGTGAAAGTATGGTTTGCCTTGCCTCTGTAAGGGGATGGGTGATATGATACTGAAAGACAGAAAGACAATCAAAAGAATATACAGGAGGATTCGACGATGATGTATGCGCTGATCCCGGTATGCCTGTGCCTGATGGTAGTGTTCCTGATGAAGGAAAGTAAGAAGGAATATGTTCCGGCGGTAATCCTGAAGGGCCTGGCATCCGCCTGTTTTGTGATTCTGGGCTTCCTGCTTTCCAACGGGTCGAAGACCGCACAGCTGATCACGACCGGCCTGCTGCTGGGCGCCATTGCGGACGTGCTGCTGAATCTCCGTTTGGTCTTTCCTGAAAAAGGACAGCCCATCTTCCTGATCGGCATCCTGGTATTCCTCAGCGGGCACATCCTGTACCTGGTTGCCGTAATGCGGGGCGCGGCGCACTGGTGGATCTGCGTGATCGCCGCGGTAATCCTCACGGCCTTGCTGATGACATGGATTTTCAAACAGATCACGGCAAAGAAGGCGTTCAAGATCTTCGGCATGGTGTATATCGGCGCGATTGTGCTGCTGAACTGTGTGGCCATCGGGAACCTGATTGTTTCGCCGTCCGCCTTCAACGCTGTGTTTGCGGCCGGAGCCATCCTGTTCCTGCTCAGCGATATTGTCCTCATCCTGAATACCTTCGGCAAGGAAACGAAGCAGAGCCTGCGGGTAACGAATATCAGCCTGTATTATGCCGGGCAGATCCTGATCGCCCTGAGCCTGATGTTTTTGAAGTGAGAAACGGCAGCAGGAATGTAT
>Ga0310786_10003399_pt1 | contig 23194 bp, 18 predicted proteins | sample AusTroGonzalo_MG_FD_203881 | JGI IMG/M metagenome (GOLD analysis project Ga0310786, IMG submission 203881) | Bovine rumen microbial communities from tropical cattle in Woodstock, Queensland, Australia - Gonzalo_03 (v2) (version 2) | ecosystem: Host-associated > Mammals > Digestive system >...
AAAACAAAGGAGTTGTCGACGGCGGGTTCGAGGTCGAGGAGGCGGGAGCCGAGGCGGAGGCGGTCGAGGAGGGTGCGGGGTTTGAGGGTCCAGATTTCGTCGATGTCGGCGGGTTTCGGCGTACCGCGGAGGGAGGGTGTGGGGCGGAACTCCTTCATGCGGGTGCGGCGGAGGAGGTCGCGGGCGAGCTGGCGGACGGAGCGGCAGGTGAAGAGGTAGAGGGCTTCGAGGGGCGTGACGAGGAGGTCGAAGAGTTCGATGGAAGCGCGGAGGGAGGCGGGGAGGGGGTATAGGGGCGTCGAGATTTCGTTGCGGGCCGGGGCGAGGCGGCGGTGGGGAGATTTCCGGCGCTTCGGAGGGTAGAAAATGCGGGATTTCATGCGGGAAAGCATGTCAAAGATTTTAATAAAAATCAAGTATTTCCTTTAATCTTGAAATATGAGAATGATGGCGGGGCATTTTCGGGGAATAGAAGCGGGAGAAGGGGGCAGGAGGGGGTGTCGGGGAAGGCGGGCGGAGGATTTGCGGCGGTGGGGTGGGCGGGACAGAAGGAAGGGCGGGAAGGAAAATCCGGCTTGCGGGGAGGGGGGAGTTCCCGTATGGTGAGTGGATGCAACCGAAGCGGAGAGATGGCCGAGTGGCTGAAGGCAACGGTTTGCTAAACCGTCATACTGGTATAAACCGGTATCGAGGGTTCGAATCCCTCTCTCTCCGCCATTTTTCGCGCCGTCGTCCGGCGGCAGAAAGGGCTTGCAGCCATGATGACGTCCGCAGAAATCCGCCAGTCGTTCCTCGATTTTTTCCGTTCCAAAGGGCATGAAATCGTGCCGTCTTCGCCCGTGGTGATTCCCACGGACCGGACGCTCCTGTTCGCGAACGCGGGCATGAACCAGTTCAAGGAAATCTTCCTGGGCGCGCGGAAGTCGGAGTGGAAGCGGGTGGCGGACACGCAGAAGTGCATCCGGGTCTCCGGGAAGCACAACGACCTGGAAGAGGTGGGGCGGGACACCTACCACCACACGTTCTTCGAAATGCTTGGGAACTGGTCGTTCGGGGACTACTACAAGAAGGAAGCAATCACGTGGGCGTGGGAGCTGCTGACGAAAGTGTGGGGGATGCCGAAGGAGCGGATGTGGGCGACGGTCTACAAGACGGACGACGAGGCCGCCGAACTCTGGCGGACCTGCACGGACATCGATCCGGCGCACATCCTGCGCTTCGGGGAGAAGGAAAACTTCTGGGAAATGGGGGAGACGGGGCCGTGCGGTCCTTGCTCGGAAATCCATTTCGACTGCACGGAAAAGGGGGATTGCAGGGCGGACATGGTGAACGCGGGGACGCCGGCGGTGATCGAAATCTGGAACCTGGTGTTCATGCAGCACAACCGCAAGAGCGACGGGTCGCTGGACGACCTGCCCGCCAAGTGCGTGGACACGGGGATGGGGCTGGAGCGGGTGGCGGCGATTCTGCAGGGGAAGAAATCGAACTACGACACGGACATCTTCATGACGCTGATCGATGCGGTGTCGCGGCTGGCGGGGGTGCCCTACGAGGAAGGGGAGCGGGCGGTGGCGATGCGGGTGATTGCGGACCACCTGCGGACGCTTTCCTTCGCCATCGCCGACGGGGTGATGCCGTCGAACGACGGGCGGGGCTACGTCCTCCGCCGCCTGCTCCGCCGCGCCGCCCGCTACGGCCGCAAGCTCGGCCTGACGAAACCCTTCCTGTGCGCCCTTTTCCCGACGCTCGAGGCGCAGATGGCGCCGATCTTCCCCGAGCTGACGACCCGCCGCGCCGAAATCCTGCGCGCCCTGCGCAGCGAGGAGGAATCTTTCGCGGTGACCCTCGACCGCGGCATCGCGCTCTTCGACGAAATCGTCGCCCGCCTGCGCGCGGAAGGCAAAACCACATTCCCCGGCGAGGAAGTTTTCAAGCTCTACGACACCTATGGCTTCCCCGTCGACCTCACCGCCCTCATGGCCCAGGAGCAGGGCTTCACCCCCGACGCCCCGGCCTTCGAAGCCTTCATGGAACAGCAACGCGCCCGCGCCCGCGCGGCCCGCAAGGACAACTCCGCGCAGGAGAACGACGTCGTGGCGGCGCTCGTCGAACGTGGCCTTTCCAGCCAATTCACCGGCTACGGCGAACTCGAGAGCGACGCCCAGGTCCTCGCCATCCTCAAGGACGGCAAACCCGCCGACGCCCTCGCCGCCGGCGAAGCCGCCGACCTGCTTCTCTCCCAAACCCCCTTCTACGGCGAATCCGGCGGACAGGTCGGCGACACCGGCACCATCACTTCCCCCGACAGCCCCCTCCGCTTCGACGTCGCCGACACCCGCAAGCCCGCCCAGGGCATCCTCCTCCACCGCGGGACGCTCGCTTCCGGCACCCTGCGGCCCGGCGACTGGGTCCACGCCGCCGTCGACGCCGGCCGGCGCGCCGCCATCCGGCGCCACCACACCGCCACCCACCTGCTCAACGCCGCCCTCAAGCAAGTCGTCGGCACCACCTCCATCCGGCAGGCCGGCTCGTACGTCGCGCCCGACCGGCTCCGCTTCGACTTCACCGGCTCCGACGCCCTGACGCACGAGCAGCTGGCCGCCGTCGAGCGCACCGTGGCGGAATACGTCTGTGCCAACGCGGAAGTCCGCACCTACGAAATCCCCCTCAAGGAAGTCCCCGGCAGCGGCATCGTCGCCGTTTTCGACGAAAAATACGGGGACATCGTCCGCGTCGTCGACATCGACGGCATCTCCAAGGAACTCTGCGGCGGCACCCATGCCGCCCGCAGCGGCGACATCGGCCCGTTCCGCATCGTCGCGGAAAGCGCAGTCGCCGCGGGCGTGCGCCGCATCGAAGCCGTGGCGGGACTGGCCGCCTGCGACCACACCGCGACCGAGCACGAACTGCTTTCGACCCTGGCCGCGTCGCTTTCGATCACGCCCGCCGAGGTCCCTGCGCGCGTTGCCGCGATGCAGGAACAGGCCAAAAAGCTCGAAAAGGCTCTCAAGGCCGCCGAGGAAAAGGCCGCGCTCGCCAAGGGCGCCGCGCTGGAAAAGGCGTTCGCCGACGCGGGCGGGATTCCGTTGCTGGTCGCCGATGCGGGGGAACTGGCGGCCGACCCGTTGCGCGCGCTGGCCGAGTCGCTGAAGGACAACCGGCCCGAAGCGGTCGTGTTGCTCGCCTCGCAGTCCGCGGGCAAGCTCGTGTTCTTCCTGACCGCGGGGCCCGCGGCGGTGAAGAAGGGCCTGCACGCCGGGAAACTGGTCGGCGCTGTCGCCAAGATGACCGGCGGCGGCGGCGGCGGGAAGCCGGACAAGGCGCAGGCCGGCGGGCGGGATGCGTCGAAGCTGGCGGATGCGCTGGCGTTCGCGGAAGGGGAAATCCGCCGCATCCTGGCCTAGGACGCGCGGTTCGCGGAGCTTGAAACAAGGAGAAACGGAAATGAGCGACACGATCCAGAAAACGATCACGACATCCTGGGGTTCGCGGCTGGGCGCTTCCTTCAAGGGAATGCTGTTCGGGCTCGTGCTGTTCGTGGTGGCGTTCCCGTTGCTGTGGTGGAACGAGGGGCGGACCATCACGACCGCGAAGGCGCTCGAACAGGGGCAGGGCGCGGTGACGGACATCGACAGCGCGCGGGTGGATCCGGCTTTCGAAGGCCAGCTCGTGCACCTGACCGGGCTGGCGACGAACACCGCGCCGCTTTCGGACGTGCGTTTCGGCGTCACCGCCGAAGCCCTGCGGCTGGAACGCAATGCCGAAATGTACCAGTGGATCGAGGACAAAACCGAAAAGACCGTCGAAAAAATCGGCGGCAAGACGGAAACGACGGTGACCTACACCTACCGGAAGGACTGGGCGGACCGGCGAATCGACTCTTCCCATTTCGAGGAGCCGAAGGGACACGCGAATCCCGGCGCGATGCCGGTCGAAAGCGACGAATGGACGGCGACCGGGCGGCTCGGCGCGTTTTCGCTTTCCGAATCGCTGGTGCGTCGGATTGGTTCCATGCAGGCGCTGGCCCTGCCGGAGGAAGAACCCGCCGCTGAAACGTTCGCGGAACCCGCGGAAAGTGCCGAACCCGCGCCTGAAAAAGCGGAAGAGGCCGCCGCCGCGTCCGAAAATGCGGAAAAAACGGCCGAAAATCCGGAGAAATCCGCCGAAAATTCGGAAAAAACGGCTGGAAACGCGGAAAAAACGGATGAAAACGCGGAAACCCCGGCAAAAGATACGTCGGGACCGATCCGCCTGGCGGATGGCTTCTATCTCGGGAAAGACCCGGCCGCGCCGGCCATCGGCGACGTGCACGTGACCTACCGATTCGTCCCGGCGCAGGTGGCGAGCATCGTCGCCGCGCAGCGGGGCGACACGTTCGCGCCGTGGAAGGCCAAGAACGGGAAAACCATCCTGCTGCTGGCCAGCGGGGACCGCACGGCGGACGAAATGTTCGAAGCCGCCCAGAAGGGCAACAAATTCCTCGCGTGGGTGCTCCGACTGCTGGGCTTTGCTTTGATGTTCGGCGGCCTCAAGAAGATTTTCGCGCCGCTGGCGACGCTGGGCGCGGTGCTGCCGGTGCTGGGGCACATACTGGATTTCGGAACGGGCGTCGTCAGCTTCCTGATCGCCATGCCCTGCTCGCTGGCGACCATCGGCCTCGCGTGGCTGTTCTACCGTCCGATTGTCGGCATTCCGCTCCTGGTCGCGGCGGTGGCGTTGCTCGTGGTCCTGAAGCGCAAGGCGAAGGGCAAGAAGGCTGTGGAGGCCGCCGCCGCCTAGCGGCGGACCGCCCGGCGCTCGGCCCTCGCCATGGGGGAGGCGGGGAGAGAGCGGACCCGACAAGCGGGTCCCTCCCAGTCCGTGACGATGCGTTCCGCGGGGCTGCGGGTTGCCCGGCGGTTGGCCCCTGCCATTCGGTTTTGCCAATGCTTGGCAAAACGGTCCGACGGGCAAAAGGCGGCGGGGGGTCAGGTTTCGCGCTCGAGGTAGGAGCGGAAGACGGCGGCGGTTTCGGGCCAGGGGCCGCGTATCTTGGCGAGGTCCATCTGGAGGGTCTGCTGTTCGCGGAGGGCGGCGGCGCGGTCTTCGGGGGTGGTGGCGGAGAGGCGGCGGCGGGAGGCGGCGTCGCGGAGGGCGAGGAGGTGGCGGCGCCAGATGCGGCGGAGGCAGTCGCAGGCGGCTTCGGCGAGGCGTTCGGCGCGTTCGTCGTCGGGGACGATGATTTTCGGAGGGGAATTGGAGATTTCGGCGAGGAGGGCCTTGGAGGCGCCGGGGGCGTCTTCGAGGGCGGAAAGGAGGTCGGCTTCTTCTTCGGCGAGGGCGGCGAGCACGGGGCGGGCGACGGGGTGGAGCATGGGGTAGCGGAGGTAGGTGCGGACGAGGGCGGCGAGGGGGGCGGCCTGGTCGGGGGGCGTGTTGCAGAGGAGCTCGGCGAGGGTGGTTTCTTCGGGGGGGACGGCGGAAGCGGGGTCGGGGGCGGGGCGGGAGAGGGCGTCGGTGACGGCCGCGGTGGCGGAATCGTCGGGGGAAGAACGGGAATAGCGGAGTTTTTTGGAGATTTTCTTGCGGAGGTCGGCTTGGAGGGAATCGAAGCCGAGGCCGAGGCCGAGGGCGGCGGCGCGAATCATCTGTTCGCGCTGGATGGCGGAGGGGGAGGCGGAGACGAGGTCGAGGAGGCGGTCGGCGGCGCGACGGACGCCGGGGGCGGTGGCGAGGGCTTCGTCGCGGCGGAGGAGGCGGAGGAGGAAGTCGACGACGGGGGTGGCGGAATCGAGGACGCGTTGGAAGGCGGCGGGGCCCTGCGAAAGGATGAGGGAGTCGGGGTCTTCGCCGGGGGGGAGGGCGGCGACGGCGACGTCCATTTCCTCGGCGAGGAGGAGTTCGGCGGTGCGGAGGGCGGCTTTTTCGCCGGCGGCGTCGGCGTCGAGGACGATGAGGACGGAAGAGGCGTAGCGCTTGAGGAGGCGGGCGTGTTCGGGGGTGAAGGCGGTGCCCTGGGAGGCGACGACGTTTTTGAATCCGGCGATGTGGCAGCGGATGCAGTCGATCTGGCCTTCGCAGAGGATGGCGCGGGAGGCTTCGTGGATGGCCTTGCGGGCGCGGTCCATGCCGTAGAGGATGCGGCTTTTGCGGAAGGCGGGGGTTTCGTTGGTGTTGACGTACTTGCCGCCGTCGGAGCCGTCGGTCTTGAGGGTGCGGCCGGAGAAGCCGACGGTGCGGCCGAGTTCGTCGCGGATGGCGAAGACGACGCGGTCGCGGAAGCGGTCGTAGCGGGAAGAGGAGCCTTCCTTGCGGAGGGCGAGTCCGGCGGCTTCGAGGGTTTCGGGGGAGAAGGGGGCGTTCGGGCCGCGGGCGCGGTCGGAGAGGAAGCCCCAGGCGTCCGGGGCGTAGCCGATGCCGTAGGGGGCCCAGGTTTCGGGGCCGAGGGAGCGCCCGGCGAGGTAGTCGCGGGCGTGGGCGGCGGCGGCGGACTGGGTCAGTTCGCGGAGGTAGAGTTTGGCGGCGGCTTCGTTGGCGGCGAAGATGCGGTCCTTGGCGGCGGCGGAAGAGGCGGGGGCGCCGTCGCGGCGTTCGAAGAAGTCGGGGACGGCGATGCCGGCGCGCTGGCCGAGGAGGCGGAGGGCGGTGGGGAAATCGACGCCTTCCTGGCGCATGACGAAGTCGAAGACGTCGCCGCCGGCGCCGCAGCCGAAGCAGTGGTAGGTCTGGCGGAGGGCGTTGACGTGGAAGGAAGGGGTCTTTTCCTTGTGGAAGGGGCAGAGGCCGATGGCGTTGGGACCGTTGCGCTTGAGCTGGACGTAGGAGGAGACCACGTCCGCAATGTCGAGGGCATTGCGGATGTCTTCCTTGACGCGGTCGCGGTCGTAGTCCGCCATGGAGGGTCAGTCACCGGCGAAGCGGGAGCGGATGTTGTCGTCGTACCAGTCGGACGCGCCGGGGGGAAGGATGGCGCGGGGTTCGCTTTCGACGCCGACGGGGAGGTTGCTGGCGGCGAGGCGCGCCTTTTCGGCGAGCTGGTTGTAGGCGGACTGGAGGTGGGGGAGGGCGGTGCGGCCGACGACGGAATCGAACATGACGGCGCGCTGGATTGTCGCGTTGTCGATGAAACTGACGCCCCACATGACGACGAGGAAGACGAGGCCGTACCACGCGCCGCCGGCGAAGAACCCGAGGACGCGCTCCGCCCAGCCCTTGATGGAGATGGAAATGAGCGCGCCGAGGCCCTTCTGGATGAGGTGGACGGCAATCCAGCCGAGGACGAGTAGGGTGAGGATGGCGACGAGGCGGGCGACTTCGGGGTAGAAATCGCTCCACCAGCGGCAGAGGAGGTCGGCGAGGGGGAGGTAGTAGAGGCGGGCGAGGAAGATGGCGACGAGGAGGCCGAGGAGGTCGCCCAAGACCTTGGAAAAGCCCTTGACCAAGCCGTGAATGGCCCCGGAAAGCACGACGGCGAAGAAAGCCCAGTCGACCCAGTTGAAAGAGGAAATGTCCATGGAAAAATCCTTTCGGAAATGCCCGCATCCTATCCCGAAACCCCGCGGGACGCCAACGGAAATTCAATGCATGCGGATTTGTGGCGCGCGGGGGCGGGGCGGTGCCAGGAGGGGGAAGGAGTTCGCGGTCGTCGGCTTCGGTGCCGTAGCCTTCGGAAATCTTGCGGCGGACGGGGGTGCCGTCGAGGAGGGTGCCGGTTCCGATGCCGCTTGGAGGAGGTAACGGTGGCAGAGGATTTCGCGGTGCCCGATGGTGGTGGTGGTGACGTCGGGGGCGCCGGCCTCGAAGAGGCGTTTGGCGGCGATGGAGAGGTCTTCGCCGGTACGAAATCCACCGAGACCGCTGGAACGATTACCTCGGACGCATCGAATGCCGCCTTCGCGCCTATGAATCGCAGGGCGCGAAGGACGAAATCCGCGCCACCCTCGCCCCCCCTCTTCCTCCTCGCCGAAGATGTCCGCTTGGATTACCCCTCCAAACCATGAGCCACTTCCCTTTCGGAGCATCCATTCCGTCCAGGCACAACGGGACGGAACTCCGCCTTCAGGGCATGGGCGGCGGGTCAACGCTGTTGCGGATCCTCCGACCGGATGGAGCTTTCCGCCCCTTCCGTTTCTCCTTCGGGCAGGAGCGTGTAGACGAAATGGAGTCGACTGCGACCTTCGTAATGCAGCCATGGCTCGTGCAGCTTCTTTCCCGACCAGACGAGATGCTTGACGTCCAATTCCCGCAACTGCCGTTCCGTCAAGGTGATTTGCAGGACGTCGCCCTTGGCGCAAACTTGCGAAGGGCCGTCTTTTTCAATCGCGATGAACCGCTGCGCATAACGGTTCCAATGCCCTTCGTTCTTTTTTCCGGGGTCGATGACGGCCCAGAAAGCGGAATCTGCATAGGGTTGGGTTCCCGGATGGCAGTCCAATCCCTGTGCCATCAGGAAGTTGCCCGTTGCCCAGTTGTTCGACATCCAGCGCCCGGATTGCCGGGCCTCCACGTCGCGGACAAACGCGGAAAGCTCCTTGTCGACCATCGGGGCAATTCCGATGGACAGGGGATGGACGGTCAAGCCCCCCACGAGGGAAAGCGCCAGATACCCCCCGCAGAAAAACAAGCGGCTCCGGGCGGCAAGACCGAAGGAAACGCTTGCGGACAAAAGGATTCCGGCCACCAGAAAAAACAAACCATGGCGGGTCGGACCGAATGGCTGCGCACCTTCCGGCAGAACAAGTGCCGCCAGAAGGACCAGGGAGGAAATCGCGGCGACGGCCGTTGCCAACCTTCCGGGACGGGGCGGCCGCGTTTTGCCGGCGGCGAAGAGACGGAAAGCCAACAACAGGAAAACGAATCCGGCGATGACTTCGGTGCGGTGGGACGGAAAGACATGGAAGCCCGTTGCCTTTGCGAACCAGGCCGGGAACGTGAACGCGCTCCACAAGAACAGCATCCCGCCCCAGGCGGCCAGAACGATGCCGCCCCGGCCGAAACGGAGCGAGAAGCGGCGGCGGAAAAGGCACAGGGCGAAGAGTGCCGTGCCGGGAAAGAAATAGCGGGCGGCCCTGCAGACATTCGTCTCCGCATACGCCGGCAAATCCGGCCGGAAGGAATCAAAAGGCAGGAAAAAAGAAACGACGTCCAGCCCGGCATGCCGGAGAAACTGGGGGAAAGGACCGCCTTGGCAGAAGCGTCCGCCGGGATAAGCCGAATTGGCGATGACCCGGAACGATTCGGCGTGGATATGGAGACAATAAGCGATTTCGGCCGCAACGAATGCCAATGCACCCAAGACGAACCAACATGGACGGATGCGAGGCGGAACTCCGGAGACCGTTCCGCACCGCGAAGCATCGCGTGCCGTTTCCCACGCCAAGACGGAAAAAGGCGGCAACAGGAGGATTTCCCAGATGGGATAGCCGACGAATGCGTAAGAAGAAAGGGATACCGCAAGTCCGGCGGCGGCGGCGCATTTCGCCGCAAAGCGGCAATCGGGCAGGAAAACAATCCGGATGAAAACAAGGGATGCGAAAAAATAGAGCAAGATGTAGGGGAGCGTCGTGTCCCACCACTGGGTGGGTGCTCCGAGCGTCACGGCAAGCGCCGCGGTCGCGGCGAGAAGCCGGTCGCGTCCCAGCCACGCAAAAAATGCGAGGTAGGCGAAAAATGGAAGCCCCAGATAGCGGCACCACCAATTCCAGGCGAGACCCCGTTCCGCTCCGAAGAGAAAGTATCCCCAGTTGTGGAACTGGCCCGGGACGGTCCCGTCCCAAACGGGATTGCAAGGCGTCGAAACGAACATGTCCGTTCCGCCGGAGACGCGTTTGTTCACGCGGGGGAAGAAATCGGGAGCGGCACACTGGGCGAGAACCTGCGGTGTTGAAACGCACCATTCATCGGAGCGGACGGGGCGGTCCTTCCCGACGTGCGGATAGGAATAGCTTGGCAGGGTGTCGGGGACATACGCGCGCATATTCCAGCAACCGATGGAAAAACCGTGGATTTCCGCAGCAACGAGCACCGCGAAGAGCAACAAGACGGAAATGGCCGGCAACCGCTTCATGTTCCGGACGCCGGAACGCTTGGCACGGAGCCAATGGGGGACTTTGAATGACGAATGCACACCACGGACGGTGTCATCGGGACGGTACTGACTTTTTTGAATACCGTTTTGTGTCGATGATGGGGATGGATGGAACACGGGGGTTCATCGCGGAAACATTTGTTGTCCCTTCTCGAGAATTTCAACCTGATATTTAGCATTTTGGCTTCGAAATTCCAACATTGACTTTCAGATCCATGCGGTGCGCGAAAAAAACGCGTCGTTTCGTGGAAAGCTGTTTTCCCGCAGTTTTGGAGGCAACCAGGTTTCAAATGCCAAAGAAGTGCAGGCCTTTCGATTTGGAGCGGCGAATGCAGGACGACTATCGTGGCGGAAACCCGGAAGGCGGCGCGGATTGGGATTGGGAGGTGAAGCAAACGGTCGTTTGTTTCGGGCGGGGGAATCAGGGGGCGGGGGGAAGGCGTTCGCGGTCGTCGGCTTCGGTTTTGACGCGGCGGACGCCGTAGCCTTCGGAAATCTTGCGGCGGACGGGGGTGCCGTCGGGGAGGGTGGCGGTTTCGATGCGGCGTTGGAGGAGGTAGCGGTGGCAGAGGGTTTCGCGGAGTCCGATGGTGGTGGTGTGGCGGAAGAGGGCGGCGACGAGGTCGGCGCGGGCGGACGGGGGGCAGAGGAGGCGGAGGGTGACGCCGGGGCGGCCTTTTTTCATGAGGACGGGGCTGGTGGTGACGTCGAGGGCGCCGGCCTCGAAGAGGCGTTTCGCGGCGATGGCGAGGTCTTCGCCGGTCATGTCGTCGATGTTGCAGGCGAGTTCGAGGACGTCGTCGGTGGCGCCGGGTGCGTCGGCACCGGGGATGTCGCCGGCGGGAGTGCCGAGGAAGGCGCGGAGGATGTTGGCGCGCGGGAAGTCGCGGCGTCCGGCGCCCTGGCCGATGGCGGATACGCGCATGGGAGGCTGGGGGCCGAAGCGGCGGACGAAGTGTCGGAGGAGGGCGGCGCCGGTGGGAGTGCAGCATTCGCCGTCGGCGAGGCCGCCGGCATAGGTGGGAATGCCGCGGAGGAGGTCGGCGGTGGCGGGGGCGGGAACGGGGAGGATGCCGTGGGCGCAGCGGACGGTGCCCTGGCCGACGTTGACGGGGGAAGCTAGGATGTCGGCGGGGGAAAGGCGGTCGAGGAGCCAGCAGACGGCGACGATGTCGGCGAGAGCGTCGGCGGTGCCGAGTTCGTGGAAGTGGATTTCGGCGACGGGGCGTCGGTGGGCGCGGGATTCGGCGTCGGCGAGGGAGTGGTAGACGTCGGCGGCATGGCGGGCAACGGCGGGGGCGAGGGGGAGGGAGCCGACGAGGCGGAGGATGTCGTCGAGGGAGCGTCCGTGGTCGTGGGGGTGGGGGGCGGGGGCGTTCCCTTCTTCCGCGCCGCGGACGGAGACGGCGAGGTGGGTGGCGGGAATGCCGCATTTTTCGAGGGTTTCGAGGCGGAAGGCGACATCCGGGATGTGGAGGGCTTCGAGGTCGGCGACGGCGGCAGGCGGATTGGGGAGGAGTTCGAGGAGGGCGGAAGCGAGCATGTCGCCGGAAGCGCCGGCGGAGCAGTCGAGGTAGAGGAGGTTCATGCGGGGGATCCCATGTGGTTGATGCGGGAGGCGAGGAAACCGGCGCCGAAGCCGTTGTCGATGTTGACGACGGCGACGCCGGGGGCGCAGGAGTTGAGCATGGCGAGGAGGGCGGCGATGCCGCGGAAGGACGCGCCGTAGCCTATGCTGGTGGGGACGGCGACGACCGGGACGGCGACGAGTCCGCCGACGACGCTGGCGAGGGCGCCTTCCATTCCGGCGACGGCGACGACGACGGCGGCGGATTCGAGGTCGGCGGTGCAGGCGAGGAGGCGGTGGAGGCCGGCGACGCCGACGTCGTAGCGGCGGACGACGCGGTTGCCGAGGGTTTCGGCGGTGAGGGCGGCTTCTTCGGCGACGGGGAGGTCGCTGGTGCCGGCGCAGGCGACGAGGATGGGGCCGATGCCGCCGGGGGCGCGCGGCGGGCCGAGGCGGCCGAGGCGTGCTTGGGGAAAGTAGGAGAAGGCGGAGCCGAGGGCGGTGGAGACGGCGGCGGCTTTCCGGGGGCCGAGGCGGGTGACGAGGACGGGCGATTGTCCGTGCTCGCGGAGGGTGGCGAGGATGGCGGCAATCTGCGGAGCGGTTTTTCCGGCGCCGTAGACGACTTCGGGGAAGCCTTGGCGTTTCCGGCGCTGGAGATCGACGCGGGCGAAGGAGAGGTCGGCGGTGTCGTTGGCGGGAGGAGCGGTCATGGGGCGGGGGGGGGCGGGGGGGGGATGGCTTCGCGGTAGCCGCGCAAATCCAGCGAGACGTGGAGGAAGCCGAGGGATTCGAGAGAGGCGGAGATTTCTTCGCGGCGGGCAAGGAGGGCGGGAAAGGCGTCGGGGGAAACTTCGATGCGGGCGAGGTTGCCGTGGACGCGGACGCGGAGCTGTCCCAAGGCGGGGAAGAGGTCGCGGATGGCGTTTTCGGCGCGCTCGACGCGGGCCAGGCCGTCGGGGGAGAGGGAGGTGCCGAAGGGGAAGCGGGTGGCGAGGCAGGCAGCGGATGGCTTGTCCCAGCCGGGCAGGCCCATTTGGCGGGAAAGGTCGCGTATTTCGGGCTTGGATAGGCCGGCGTCGCGGAGAGGCGAAGCGATGCCGAGTTCGCGGAGGGCGCGGGAGCCGGGGCGGGTTGCTGGGGCGTCGGACGCATTCGAGCCGTCGGCGAGGAGGGGAAAGCCGTTGGCGGCGGCGAGGGCTTTCAGACGGGCGAAAAGTTCGCGTTTGCAGCGGTAGCAACGGTCCGTCGGGTTGCGGTCGAAGCCGGGGATGGCGAAGGGGTCGGCGTCGACTACCTCGTGGCGGATGCGGCGTTCGCGGCAGAAGGCGACGGCGCCGTCGAAGTCCCGCCGGGGGAGGATGGGGGAACGGAGGGTCAGGGCCAGTACGCGGCCGGAAAGGGTTTCGGCGGCCACGTGCAGGAGGAAAGCGGAGTCCACGCCGCCGGAAAAGGCGACGGCGAGCGTTTTTCCCTCGGCGAGGTTCCGCCGGAGAGCCTCAAGCTTGCGGGCGGGCGACATGGCAACGGCAGGCCTCGCAGGCCTTGAAGAAACCGAATGCCAGAAGCCCGGCGGCGAGGATGATGGCGCCGAGAACGGCGTCTTCGCGGCTCAGGTCGAGCAGGGGTTCGCCCGCAAGGGCTTCCGCGACGCAATCGACGGCCCACATGAGGGCGGCGCCCCAGAAGAGGAGCATGGTGCGGAAGACGGCGCGGTCGGGATTGCCGTTCTTGCGGCCGGCGAAATACCAGAAGGTGAACGCGAGGGCGGCGGCGATGGTCATGAGTTCGCACATGGTCAGGCCTCCGGGGCGGGGTGTTTGGCGGCGTGGCGTTCCAGGGCGGTCGAGACGGCGACCATGACAACCCAGGTCGCGAGGAGGAGGACGGCCATGGAGGTGCCGCGGGTGGCCATTTCGTGGAGCATCCCGGCGGTGTCGCCGTCGCGGACGGCGGTGAGGAAGGGGGGCGTGAAGATGATTTCGCCGTGGTAGACGTGTTCGATGGCGAGGAGGAAGCTGCCGCCGAACATCAGGTCGCCCAGCCAGCCGAGCTTGGCGACGAAGGGGTTTTTGCGCGCCGAAGCGGGAAGCGCGGATTTCGCGGCCGTCGCGAGGACGGCGGTTGCCAACGGGACCGTGAAACAAGCCATGGGGAACTCCTTGTGTGGGGATGCGGATTTCTTCGAAGCAAACACGAAAACCGCCCCCGGCGTCAATCCGCATTTGCGCGTTTTCGGGGGGGGCGGAGGGGGTTGCCGTCCGGAGCGGTCCGCCACGGCTTGACATTTCCTCCAAAAAGCGCACGTTTCCGTCCGCCCGTTTCCCCTGCGGGCGATTGGAGACCATCCCATGAACGGCACGATCCTTCTCTTGGGCGGCACCGCCCTCTTCTTTCTGGCGTACTTCCTCTACGGACGCTTCCTCGAGCGCGTCCTCGGCGTCGATCCCGCCCGCCCCACCCCCGCGCACACCCGCGCCGACGGCATCGATTACGTCCCCGCCCACCCCGCCGTCCTCTTCGGCCACCACTTCGCCTCCATCGCGGGCGCCGGGCCCATCGTCGGCCCCATCGCCGCCGCGTACTTCGGCTGGGGCGCCGTCGTCGCCTGGGTCGTCCTCGGCTGCATCTTCATCGGCGCCGTCCACGACATGGCCTCGCTCTACCTTTCCGTCCGCCACGAAGGCCGCTCCATCGCCTCGGTCATCGAAACCGTCCTCGGCCGGCCGGGCAAGCTCCTCTTCCTCGCGTTCTGCTGGAGCACGCTCGTGCTGGTCTGCGCGGAATTCACCCGCCAGGTCGCCGCGACCTTCGTGGGGTCGCCCGAAGTGGCGACCGCCTCGCTCCTCTTCATCGCGCTCGCGGTGGTCTTCGGCATCGCGACCAACCGCGCCAAGGTGCCGCTCTTCGCCGCGACGCTCGTCTTCGTCCCGGTGATGTTCGCGTGCATCTGGGTCGGGATGAAGCTCCCGCTCGACCTCGTCGGGCTCTGCGACCTGAGTCCGGCGGGCGCGCAAACGGTCTGGACGTGGGTCCTCATCGTCTACTGCTTCCTCGCCTCGACCCTGCCAGTGTGGCTGCTCCTCCAGCCGCGCGATTACCTGAACAGCTACCTGCTCTACGCGATGATGGCGCTCGGCTTCGTCGGCGTCTTCTTCGCCTCGCCCGCCATTTCCCTCGACCCCTTCGTCGGTTGGCACGCCGCCAACGCGAAGGGCGTTGCGCAACCCCTCTTCCCGATCCTCTTCATCACCATCGCCTGCGGCGCGTGCAGCGGGTTCCACTCCCTGGTCGCTTCGGGAACCACCGCCAAGCAGATCGCGAGCGAAGGCCACATCCGCATCGTCTCCTACGGTGGGATGCTCCTGGAAGGCGTCCTCGCCCTCCTCGCCCTCCTCGCGGTCGGCACGTTCACGCAGGGCGAACTTCTCGCGAACCTTTCGTCCAAGACCGCCGTCCAGCTTTTCGCGGGCGGCCTCGCGGGCTTCTGCACCAAGTTCGGCCTTCCGCAGCAGGCCGGGTACACGTTCATGTGCCTTGCCGTTTCCGCGTTCCTCATGACGAGCGTGGACACCGCGACCCGCCTCGCGCGCTTCACCTGGCAGGAACTCTTCGTCCGGCGCGGGCCCGACACCGGCCCGGCTCCGGATCCGCGCCCCGCCCGCTCCTCCGCCGCGCCGGTGCCCTCCCCGTCCCTCCCCGTCCGCGCGCTCTCGAACATGTACGTCGCGACCGGACTTGTCGTCGGCGCCGTCGCCGCGTTGCTCTTGGGCGACCCGGAGGCCGCGAAGAACCTCTGGAACGTGTTCGCCTCGGCGAACCAGCTGCTGGCGGCGCTGACGCTGCTGACGGTGTCGCTCTGGCTTTTGAAGCACCACAAGGCGTGGTGGGTTTCGTTCGCGCCGATGTTTTTCATGCTCGCGGTCTCGTCGTACGGCCTGTACCTGCTCTGTTGCGGCTCGTGGAAAAGCGCGAACCCGCTCCTGGGAAGCGTCACCGGCGCGCTCCTGGCGCTCGCCGCCGTGCTGGTCGGCCTCGCCATCGTCCGCTTCCTCCAGGCCCGCCGCGCGAAGGCGGAATAGCCGGCATGACGGGGGGCAGGCGCAGACGGGACCCCGGCGGGCACCGGAGACGGTTGAGCCTATCGGCAGATTTTGCCAAGGCTTGGCAAAAAACGGCCTTTTTTGCCAAGCATTGGCAAATCGGTCCGACGGGCAAAAAACAGCGGGGGGAATGGGGGAAAAAGAAATCCGCCTCGTCCGGGCGGTCAAGCCCTGGCGGGGCGGAGGAAACAGGAAAGACGCCCGGGGCTTACTTGAGCTTGAGGACGATTTTCTTCTTTCCGCCGGGGGCCGGGGCGGCGCCGTCGGCGGAGGCGGCAGGCTTGGAATGGCCGAGGCGGATGGCGGGGCGGGCGGCGTTGGGTTTCGGGGCGGGGGCTTCGGCGGGCGCGGGGGCCGGGGCTTCGGCCGGAGCGGGAGCGGGAGCCGGGGCGGGGGCGGCGTCCTCGACGATTTCGCGGAGGATGGTGCTGTAACCCTTGCCGGCGCCCATTTCGCCCTGGACGGCGGCGGCGGCGGCTTCGGCGGCCTCGGCGGTCTTTTCCTGCTCGAAGACGAAGGTGGTGGAGCCGACGCGGATCTTGTCGCCGATCTTCAGGGGGGCGCTGTCCTCGATGCGTTCGCCGTTGAGGTAGGTGCCGTTGCGGCTGTTGAGGTCCTTGACGTAGAACTGCCCGTCGTCGGAAAGGCGGATGCCGCAGTGGGAGCGGGAGACCTTGTCGTCGAGGAGGGGGATGAAGGCGTCGCGGGAGCGGCCGATGGCGATGGGTTCGCCGGTGAGTTCGATTTCGCGGGAGATGCCTTGTTTGTTGATGTAGCGGAGGTGCATGGGTGCCTTTGGGTTGGGGGTGGCGTGTTTCGGGTGGAGGGTAAGCGCGGGCGGGGGAAAAATCAAGCGAGGCCTCGGGCGATCTGTTCGCGGAAGTAGCGGATGGTGGGGGCGAGGCCGGCGGCGAGGTCCCAGGCGGGTTCCCAGCCGAGGAGTTCGCGGGCCTTGGAGATGTCGGGCTGGCGGACCTTGGGGTCGTCTTCGGGGAGGGGGCGGTGGACGATGGCGGAGGTGGAATTGGTGAGGCGCTTGATTTCGGCGGCGAAGTCGAGGACGGTGCGTTCGGAGGGGTTGCCGACGTTGACGGGGGTGTCGCAGGAGCTTTCCATGAGGCGGTAGATGCCTTCGACGAGGTCGGCGACGAAGCAGAAGGAGCGGGTCTGGGAGCCGTCGCCGAAGACGGTGATGGGTTCGCCCTTGAGGGCCTGGCAGATGAAGGCGGGGACGATGCGGCCGTCGCGGGGGCGCATGCGGGGGCCGTAGGTGTTGAAGATGCGGACGATGCGGGTTTCGACCTTGTGGTAGCGGTGGTAGGCCATGACCATGGCTTCGGCGAAGCGCTTGGCTTCGTCGTAGACGCCGCGGGGGCCGATGGGGTTGACGTTGCCCCAGTAGGATTCGACCTGCGGGTGGACGAGGGGGTCGCCGTAGACTTCGGAGGTGGAGGCGAGGAGGATGCGGGCGCCGGTGGCCTTGGCGAGGCCGAGGGCGTTGTGGGTGCCCATGGAGCCGACCTTGAGGGTCTGGATGGGGAGCTGGAGGTAGTCGATGGGGGAGGCGGGGGAGGCGAAGTGGTAGATGCGGTCGAGGCGGGGGCCGGTCCAGTGGATGTGGGTGGAGACGTTGTGGTGGATGAATTCGAAGTCGGGGCGGGAGCGGAGGTGCTCGATGTTGGCGAGGTTGCCAGTGAGGAGGTTGTCCATCGCCACCACGCGGTAGCCGGCGGAAAGGAGCTTTTCGCAGAGGTGGGAGCCGAGGAAGCCGGCCCCGCCGGTGACGAGGGCGACGGGTGCGTCGGGGGGATTGACGCGTTCGGGAACGAAGAAGGAGAAATTGTCGGTCATGGTTCTTGGATGCTAGCCTTCCGGGCCGCGGATTTCAACGCGAAACGCGGGTTGCCCATGACCGGGGACGGGCGCTTGACGGGGGGCGGGGGGAAAGGGCATAGTCGGGAAACGAACCGAACGAAAGGGGTTTTCCGATGAGTTGTTGCAATTCCAAATCGAAGTGCGTGTGCGAAACGTTTCCGTGCGTTCCCTGCCTGCTGGGCGGGACGGTGGTGCTGGCGGCGGTGTTCGGGGGGGTGGCGGGCGTCCCGTTCGGGAACATGCCGCGCTGGTTCGGGACGGTGGTGACGTTCGCGCTGCTGGCGCTGGGCGGGGCGGCGGCGTACGCGATGGCGGGGATCGCGGCGGCGGTGATCGCGAAGCACGGCATCCGGAAGGATCCGCTCCCGTTCGACGTGGAGGTCGCCGACCGCGGCGTGGCGGCGGAACAGGCGGCGGCGCTGGAAGGGAAGGGCGCGTTCGCGGCGCAGCTGCGGCGGTTGCTGTCGGCCTGGGGCGCGGGGGCGTCGGGGCCGCAGCTGGCGGCGATGGCGCGGGGACAGTTCGCCCGGACGGCGTCGGCACTGGGGGCGGAAACGGTGGCGTCGGGCGTGTTGCTGGCGGGCGGGGCGTTCCTTCCGGTGGCGGCGCGGGCGATGGCGGGGTGCGAGGCGTCGGTGGCGTGCGTGCCGCCCGGCATGGCGGTGATCGTGTCGGTGCTGGCGGTGGCGCTGCCGTTCGCGTGGATCGCGCGGCGGCACGCGGCGGCGGCGCTTGCGGGCTACGTCGAGGCGCACCTGCTGGCGCGCATCGGCAACGACACGGCGGCCGGGGCGTCGGCGGCCTACGCGGGCGAACTCGCGAAGGCGACGGGGGCGGCGACGGAGACGCTGGCGGGCGCCGTGGACGGGGCGGCCGAGCGGATGGCGCGGTCCGTGGGGGAGGCGCAGGAGCGCGCGGCGAAGGAACTCGCGGAAGCGCAGGCGAAGACCGCGAAGGAAATCGGCGAGGCGCAGCGGCAGGTCGCGGCGCAGCTGGAGCGGGTGGCCGACCTGGGGCGCTCGATCGACCGCCTCCTGCAGGTGCAGAAGTCGGTGGACGGCGCGCTCGCCTCGGTCGCCTCGACGGAGGAATTCCGCGGCGCGATGACCGAGCTGAAGCGGCACCTGGCCGAATCGGACGCCCTGCTCAAGCAGGCGGCGAAGCCGCGGCGCATCCGCCTGGTGGAAGGCGAATAGGGAGGCGGGCGGCATGGCACGGGAGGGGTTGCGTCCGGGGCTCTACCTGGTGGGGACGCCCATCGGGAACCTGGCGGACGTGACGCTCCGGGCGCTTGAAACGCTGGCCGGGGCGGACTGCATCTTCGCCGAGGACACGCGCCACACCGCGCCGTTCCTCGCGCACCACGGGATTTCGACGCCGCTCCATTCGTGCCACAAGTACAACGAGCGCTCGCGCGTGGAGGAAATCCTCGCGCGGATCCGGGAGGGGCAGGCCGTGGCGCTGGTGAGCGACGCGGGAATGCCCGGCATTTCCGACCCTGGCGCGCGGATGGCGGCGGCCGTGCGGCGGGCGGGGGAATACGCGACGGTGGTGCCGGGGCCTTGCGCGCTGACGGCGGCGCTGGCGCTGTGCGGCTGGCACCGGCATCCGGGGCACCGCTTCGAGGGGTTCCTGGACAACCGGGACGCGCCGCGCCGCCGCCGCCTGCGGGAACTGGGGGGCGAGACCGTGCCGGTGGCGTTCTACGAATCGCCCCACCGGGTCGAGAAATTCCTGCGGGAGGTCAAGGAGGAGCTGGGACCGGAGCGGCGGGTGTTCGTGGCGCGGGAACTGACGAAAACGCACGAAGAAACCGTCGAAGGCACGCCGGACGAATTGCTCGCGCACTACGCGACCCACTCGAAAAAGGGGGAATTCGTGCTGGTGTTGCTTCCGGCGGAAAAGGAATTCCCGCAGTCCGATCCGGTTTGAAGCCGCCGGACGGCGGAAGTGGCGCGGGCGCTCCGGTCTGGCGTCCGGCGGAAGGGACAAAAAAACGGAGGCCCGGGGAGGGCCTCCGCGCGGGGAAAAGACCGGGGAATCAGTTGAAGTTGTAGGTGAAGCCGAAGGAGAGGACGGGGTAGAATTTGAACTTGTCGAAGTCGTCCTGGAGGGAGTCCTCCTCTTTCTTGATGTCGGCGGCGAAGAACTGGTTGAGGCCGGGGTCGGTGATGACGGCGCCGTCGGCGGCGAGGTCCACATCGTAGGCCTGGAAAATCACGCCGAGGTCGAAGGCGAAGTTCCAGCGGTTGAGGGGGGAGACGGCGTTGCCGTAGCCGATGCCGAAGTAGGGGGCGACCTTGTGGCGGGGTTTGACGGAACCGGTGAGCTCGCCGAGGATGGAGGCGGTGTAGGTGTGGTCGCCGATCCGCCGGGACTTGTCCGGGCGGCCGGAAACCTTGGCTTCGGTGCCGGGCTGGATGTAGATGCCGCCGGAAACGCGGAAGCCGCCGTCGAAGGGATGGAGGTCGATCAGGACGGGGATGGTGATGAAGTCGACGTCGATGTCGTATTTGATGTGGTCGATCTTGGGGGAGATGTTGAAAGTGGCGTAGCCGAAGCCGCCGCGGATGTTCATGGCGCGGAAGAGGCCGAGGGTGAGGTCGCCGCCGATGCCGGTGGTGCCGATGCGGGGGCCGAGGGCGAGTTTGCCGAAGACGGATTCTTCTTCTTCGCGGCTCTTGTCCATGTCGTTGGCGGGCCAGTTGTTGTTGACGACGACGTGGGTGCCGGGTTCGTAGGAGTAGGTTGCGGGCTCGGCGGGGGGAACGGCGACGGGCTGGGGCGCGGCGTAGGGGGCGGGAGCCGGGGCGGCGGCACGGGGCGCGGGGGCGGCGGGGCGGGTGGGCTGGACTTCGAGGGGGGTGAAGCCGGGTTGCGCCGTGGCGGCGGCGGAGGCCGCGGCGGCGGGGCCGCGGACGGGCCGGGTGGGCTGGACGGCAAGGGGAGTGAAGCCGGGTTGCTGCGCAAGGGCCGCAGGTACGGCCAGAAGGAAGGAGGCGCAGAGGGTGCGGAGGATGCGGTTTTGGTTGTTCATTGGGAGTCCTTGGGTTGGGTCGGGAGGTAATCCACGCCGAGGATGCAGACGTCATCCTCGAATTCAGCGTTTCCGGTGAATTGGGTGGCGGAAAGTACCACGGCGGGGAGAAGTTCCGCAAGCGGCTTTTGCGCGTTGGCGCGGAAGGCGGCGAGAAGGCCTTCTTCGCCGAATTCGCGGTCGCCGGCGTCGCGCGTTTCGGTGAGGCCGTCGGTGAAGAAGAGGAGGCGTTCGCCGGGGAGGAAGGGGCGGGTGGCGGAGGCGTAGGGGGTGTCGGGGAGGAGGCCGATGGCGGGGCCGGAGGCATCGTCGGACAGGGCGTCGCGGCGGATGGCGCCGTCCGGGGCGCGGAGGACGGGGAGGGGGTGGCCTGCGTGGCAGGTGGTGAGGGTGCCGGCGGCGAGGTCGAGGCGGCAGCAGAGGGCTGTGGCGAACATGAGGTCGCCGGCGGCGCCGAACACGCGGGAATAGGCGGTGTTGAGGCGGGTCATGAAGCGGCCGGGGTCGGAGGTTTCGCGGGCGATTTGCTCGATGAGGCCGCGGATGGTGGCGACGATGAGGGCGGCGCGGGGGCCGTGGCCCATGACGTCGGCCATGAACACGAGGACCTGCGAGGGGGTGAGGGGGATGATGTCGAAGAAGTCGCCGCCGACGAGGCCTGAAGGGTGGTAGAGGTGGGCGAAACGGAGGGAGCCGGCGGGGGAGGCAACGTCGGGGTAGGAGGAGGGGAGGAAGGCGAGCTGGACATCGCGGGCCATGGTGAGGTCGGACTCCATTTCGGCGTTGCGCTGGCGGAGTTCGCGGGCGGTGGCGGCGAGTTCGATCTGGGCCTGGCGCTGGGGGGTGACGTCGAGGAGGGACACGACGATGCCGGTGGTTTCGCCGTCGGGGTTGATGTTGGGTTCGAGGGAGGTCTGGGCGAAGAAGAGGGAGCCGTCGGGGCGCTTCATGTCCAGCTCGCCTTCCCAGGGGGCGGCGCGGGAGAGGGCTTCGCGGATTTCGTCGGCGGTTTCGGGGTGGACGAGGAAGGAATAGAAGGAGGTGGCGGCGGCCTGCTCCGGGCTTTCGAGGCGGAGGAGGGAGAGCATGGCGGGGTTGATGTAGCCGGATAGGGTGCCGTCGAGCGCGGCGATGGCGATGCCGCTGCCGGAGTTCTGCAGGGCGTTGTAGCCGGTTTTGAGGCGTTCCTCGTTTTCCTTGCGGACGGTGATGTCGCGGACGAAGAACCCGAGGCGGATACCCTCGGAAAGGGGGATGCGGGCGACGGCGATTTCGGCGGGGAAGGCGCTGCGGTCGGCGCGGGGGCAGACGGCCTGGATGAGGACGAAGCTGCGTTTGTCGAGGGACGAGAGGATGGTGCCGAGGAGGGAGGAGTCGGCGCCGAGCATCAGGTCGAGGACGTTCATGCCGCAGAGGGTGTCGCGGGGCGTGGCGAAAAAGCGTTCGGCGCGTTCGTTGGCGCCGACGACGCGGCCTTCGGGGGTGGCGAGGAGGAGGGCGTCGTAGAGGCTTTGGAGGAGGGATTGGAAGTCGCCTCGGGAAGGGGCGGGCGGCGGGACGGGTTTGCGGGCGGAGAGGCGGATGACGCCGGAGAGGTCGTTGCCGGGCTTGACTTCGCCCCGGGCGGCGGGGCGCAGGTCGCGGAGCATCTCGGGGGAGATGTCGATCCGCATGGTGGTTCCGTAGGATTTGTTTTCGTCCATGGCGTGAGAAAAGCACAGGACGGAGGAAAAAGCGATGGAAAAGCACGACGCATCAGTTTCCGTCAAAGTTGGTGGGGCCAAGGAGTGGAATTGCGATGCCATCTGGGCACGACGCTTCCCATTTTGCCAATGCTTGGCAAATCGGTTCGCCGGGCAAAAACCGCTGAGGGGGGGGAATCAGCGGCGCAGGGGCGGGGAATTTTGGAGGAGGACGAGGTGGTGGAGGAGTTTTTGGCGGTCGGGCGAGGGCGGAAGTCGCTTCAACGCGGCCAGCAACACCGCTCCTCGGGTGCGGAATTCGGTAGTCAGGCGGTCCATTTCGGATTTCGGCCCCCCGTGATTCAAGATTAAGGAATTTTCAAGCTTTTTTGATGGAAATCGGATGATGTTCATCCGCTTTTCGGCGAGCTTCTGGAGCCCGGAAAAGGTCTTTCCTTCGACCAGAAATCCGTCGAGGCTGCGGCGGGCGGCGGTGATGGCGTTGGCGAGGGCCGGGTTGGTGGTGAGAGTCGAGATTTCGGGGGCGTCGGGCAAAAGCCACTCGAGGGGGACGTTCGCCGGGGCGCCGCAGATGGTTTTTAGGCGGGAGGCGAGGTTTTTCCACGCCATGGCCGTGGTGTAGGCGACGGTGGGGCAGTGGTCCTGGAGCCAGCCTTTGATGCCGCTGTGGCGGGCGATGATTTCGCGGTGGCCGGAGTGCGGGTATTCCCTGAAAACGAAGGAGTTGTCGACGGAAGGTTCGAGGTCGAGGAGGCGGGAACCGAGGCGGAGGCGGTCGAGGAGGGTGCGGGGTTTGAGGGTCCAGATTTCGTCGATGTCGGCGGGTTTCGGCGTGCCGCGGAG
>Ga0310786_10003400_pt1 | contig 23193 bp, 23 predicted proteins | sample AusTroGonzalo_MG_FD_203881 | JGI IMG/M metagenome (GOLD analysis project Ga0310786, IMG submission 203881) | Bovine rumen microbial communities from tropical cattle in Woodstock, Queensland, Australia - Gonzalo_03 (v2) (version 2) | ecosystem: Host-associated > Mammals > Digestive system >...
TACTCCACACGACATTATTTTTATAGAAATTTTGTGCCAGATTTCAAGTTAAAAAAGTGTTTTTCTGGTTGAAAAATTGACTTATTTCATTATAATTATGTAGTTAAATTTTGTTATTATGAATGAAGTCATTATTTTGTTTAGGCCAGATGATCTACCACTTCTTGACACCAATAAGAGGTTTGATATTTCTGGGTGTGTTAATGTGCCTTTTGCAGTTTGCGAAAAACCTTATGATTTTGTTAAGCTAAAGGCTAAAATTGATCATCATGTGGTTGTAGCAGAAATGCAAAATCAAAAAAAGTGTTTAGCGGCACCTCTTGCCGAGTTAATTGCTTCTATTAGTTTCCCTGAGCTAGATACTATTGAACCTCTCAGTTTTGAATTTTTTCAAAGAATAGAAATTCCTGATGAAGTTTATGAAGAGTGTCGTTCATTACCTGGTTACAGAAAACATTTTATTCCACGGAAGTCTGAAATTATTCCTTCTGTTAGGTGTTTTCATCGTCAGTTTTTCTTGCCTAGGAAAATTATTGAAAGTTAAGTCGATTCAATTTTTTGGATCGACTTTTTTGTATTATTATGTTATTAATATATCTCAATTGGGTGCTTTATCAAAATATTGTGAATTATTGAAATAATTTTTACTTTTTGCATATGCAAATAGTAACGATCATCAAATTACATCATTTAATACATCTTCAGTTATTTCGTTTGGAATTACAAAACATCATTGGCTATACAAGCTTCAATTATTTTGACCTCTATGCATAAATATTCAGCGACTTGCAGCATTATTATTTCCATTAATTCATCATTCTAGTCAGCTCATTCTTAATCACTCTCGCTTATAATTTGGATTGTGGTTTGGCTCTCTTTTTGTTGATGTTGTTAAAAATCATAAGCTTGATTGTTCACTACCAGGTTGATTTGTGAATTTCATTGCTCGATTCTCTTCTTCACCTGGTTTTTCAGGATTTCTTGGATGATCGGTATCAACCGAATTATGTCAGTGTCATACTTTTGTTGTATGTACTACTGTTAACGTATCCATATTTATTACATAAAATCTATTATCTTTTCTAGATTTTGTAAAATCAATTACTGTGAGGTACTTTGAATTATTTAGTGTTCATTTTAGCTTTTCATATCATTTCATTGCGCATGCAAATGGTGCTAAGTTTGGCTTTTCATTTCAAGGTGATAGCTTTAATTTTTGATACATTTCGTAATATTTTCTTGAAACTATTACATTAAATTGATCTATTGAACGATGTTCACAATTATCTGTATCTTGTGCTATAATTGTTTCAGGTGTGTTTATGTTGTTTGATGGTTTATTAACTCAATTTAAAATTGAACTTTGTAAATTATTTAGTTCTGATATTGTATTACATTCTATTATTTTTTTACTTGTTTCTTTTAATTCATCTAATGACTTACAAAACGTTTTTACCAAGAAACTTTTAAATCTTTTTCATAATTTTTGTTCATTTTTTCATTCGTCTAAAAGATGATCAATCATTGCGTTTTTTAATAAGTATAATGACGGATCATCTTTTTTCTTTTTATCAATTAATTCTCATAACATTTCTCTTTTCTTTTGTATTTCTGGTGTATATGCCATAATGCTTTTTATTTGATGCCTTAATTTATAAAATATGATATATAAAAATTATATTCAAAATACAAAATAATTGCAAATTTTTGGTAATTTTTGTTGTAAAATAACTTAAATTGAGTAAATATTTTTTATGATTTTAATCATAAATTATTTTTCTATGTTAATTAAGATTATTTTGATGTATTTTTTATTTGTGAATATTGTTACTTTTATTGTTTGGTGAGTTGATAAATCCAGAGCTGTAAAGCAGAAATGGAGGATCAGTGAAAAAACTCTTTTGATTTTGACTTTGATTTGATGATTTGTATGAGCAGTTTTTTGAATGCAAGTTTTTCATCATAAGACAATAAAATCAAAATTTTTAATATATTTCCGATCTGCAGTTGCTGTTTGGTTTGTTATTTTATGAACATTATTTTATTTTTATTTGAAATCATAGATGTTGTACTTAATTCCTACTCCAATATGAAATAAAGATGACATTACATTGAGAGCTTTGAATTTGTTCAAAGAACTGAAAATATTTATCTGTGAGGATACTAGAACTTTCAAAAAATTGCTTTCTATGTATGAAATAGATTATTCTGGTAAAGAGTTCTATTCTCTTACAAGTTTTACTGATAAATGAAAATTGAATTTTTATGTGAAATTGATGCAAGACAATGATATTTGAGTTGTATCAGAAGCTGGAACTCCATGATTGTCTGATCCTGGAAAATCTTTGGTTCAGTTATGTAATGAGAACAATTTAAAATATACTGTTTTACCATGAGCAAATGCCTTAGTTCCAAGTGTGGTTTCTGCATGATTTGATACTAGTGGTTTTGTTTTTTTGTGATTTTTACCACAGAAAAAATGAAGACAGACAATTTTGAATAAAATAATATCTATTGAATATTGAATGGCTGTGTTTTTTTATGAATCTGTACATAGATTTGAAAAATTATTGTCTGAATTACAAAATCTTTGATTTGATTGAAAAATTTTTGTTGGTAGAGAAATTAGTAAAATGTATGAACAACTTTACAATTGAACTTTAGATACATTGATTCAATTAGTAAAAACTAATAAATATAGTGTCAAAGGTGAGTTTGTTATTTGATTGTATATTTAAATTATTTATTAGTCTTCATTTTCTAAATTTTCAATATCTTCATCAATTACTTTGATAGCTCAATCGTGATATTTTTTTGTTATTTGTTTTGCTTTATATTCTGCATCATATTGAGCTTTGATTTCTTTTAGTTTCTTTATTTTTTGGGATGTTGTTAATCATTCCATTTCTTTTTGATAATCTTCATACATTTGATCTGCAGTTGTCTTTACGTGTGTTGTTACGATATTTTCTGATTCTCTTACTTTATTAATATCATATTCATTATTTTTGAATGTGGTTTCTAATGCATCTTGTACTCATAATATACGTGGGAGATAATTTGCATTTTGTCGTGCATCAACTTTTCTACCACCTATTATACCATTATTTTTTTTTGCTAGAGCTACTAATTTTTTAGAATATTCATTTGCATTTCATTTACATTCATCAATTCATGCTTTAACTAGAGTTGGACTTCAATTATACATAAAAAATGCGAAAATCCATTTATCACTCTCTGACATGTTATATCATTTATTATTTGCATATCTAGTTACTTGTTCGTAATTGTCTTTCAAATGTTTCATTGCTGCTTCTGTACTTTTTTCTGGGTCTGAGCGAAAATCATTTCAGTTCTTGTCAATCAATCAATATGATTTTGCCGTTTCTTTTGTAAATTGTCGATATCATCATGCTACTCAAGAATTTGCTCATGCTTGTCGTCATGATTCTGCTAATGCTAGATAAATACATTGTCTTGGAACTCATGCTTCATCGGCCTTTTCGAATATCATATTAATATCTCATGATTCTATCATTCTACAGAATCATTCAATGACTTTTTTCCTTTCCTTTATTCAAAAATTATTATTCATTATATTCCAAGCTTCATTATTTCATAGATAGTTATTGTACCGTTTTTCTTGCCAATCTTTTCAACTTCATTTTAAATCTTTTAAAACATCGTTATCGTTGAATATTTCATTAACATTTATTGTAATGTGTTGACCATCAATTGTTAGTTCTATATTATCTGTTTTTCTATCATGCACCATTTCTTTTATTTCCATTGTTCAATGTGTTGCTATTCCTGCTACTAATAATAATTTTATAATATTTCTCCTAAGTCTTTGTTGTAATTTATTTACTGATTTTCTTCTTTTTTTTGATCTTTCATCTAATTTTTCTCATATTTTTTTGTCTGCTGCATCTATTATGTATCATCATGCCTTTAACGTATTCCATACTGATGCAACTATATTGTTTAATGTATATCAAATATTTTTTACCGCTTCTTTTGCTGATGATCAGGCATTTTCCATTTGATTTTTTGATGTTTTTTCCATTTTAATTATATTATTATATAAATTATTATTTATATTATATATAAATTTTTATAAAAGTCAAAAAAAACGACACTTTTTGTGTCGTTCATTTTTGTCAACAGTCTTTTTGTGTTGATTATTTTTATCTTAAAAATTTATAATGTATGTATAATTTTTTTGCTAGTTTTTTGACTTTGTTGATCTATTTGCTCATTGCATTTATATATATATCATTTTATTAAATTTTTACATATTTCAAAAATTGTTTCTTCATCATTTTTTCATTCATTATCAAAATTTGTTGTATGTCATTTTGACCATTCTTTTACTAATGCATATATATTATTAATAATCAAACTTTCGTCCGTATTTTCAATGTTTTTTTGTATGTCTTTTAATATTCTATAGTAATCTGTGTCTTCATTTGATTCATAATTTTCAAGATATTTCCATATTTTGCGTGCTGTAGGTGATATTTCTCTATATGTTTGTTCTTTTGTTAGTGCTTCTCCTACATAACCTGGCTTATCTTCAGGATTTTCTTCTTTTTCAATTCCGAAAAAATTTTCATATAGTGAACATAATTCAGCACATTCTTCTTTTAGTGTTATTTCTAAGTTTTCGTTTGGTTTTTCCATTTTTTATAATTTAAGAAGTAAATTTATTTAATCTATTTTAATCTTTTTTATCTTTTTGTCAATTTTTTTTTATTTTTTTATTGTGTTTTGCTATTTGGTTTTAAAATAGATCATATTTTTTCTTTGATATTTTTTTTTGGTATTGTTTGTGAAAGTGTTGTTATTAGTTGCTCTTTATCACATGTATTAAGATATCAATTTTTTTCTATGATTTCACCATTATCATTTATTTCATAAATTCTTAAGTTTTCTGATTCAAATCATCACTTTAAAATTGATAGTATGATTATTTTTTTAATTCATTCATTAATTCTTTCTTCTTTTGATGTTCTTATTAATTTTTTTATTTCTTCTGTGATTTTTTTTTCTAGCATTGTTGTCATAAAACTTGGTTCTATATCTGATACACTTTTAACATCTGCATATAATGGTCTTAAATATGTAGCATTTGGATCTGGTAATTCGTTATTTTTCCTGTATTTTCATAATTTTTCATAAAATATTTTGGCTGTTTTTTTTGTTTTTCCAAAATTTCATAAATTTTTAATTATATTCATAATTTTTTTATATATTTCTCATCAATTATTTGTTTTTTTATTGATTATTACTTCTTGAATTTCTTTAAAAACATTGTCTTTTTCTATTTCATCTTCTTTTATTATTTCTTCTATAGCTGGCCAAATCTTCATATTAAAAAATTTTTCAATGTCTTTAATTTCATATTTATCATATTTTATTTTGTATGCGTCATTGCATGTTGTAAATTTTTCCATTTTTTAGCTTTTTTGAATTTAAATATTTTTTATCATTTATTGATTTTGTACACCAAAATATTATTTATATTATGTATTATAATTATTTTTATCAATTTTGTCAAATTTTTGGCATGAAAAAATTGTTAATTGAGCAATTTATATTAATATTGATTGTACTTATTTGTATTGTCGCTTTTTTTACTAGTGATTTGACAGTTACTTTTAAGAAAGATTTATTTAATTGATCAAGAAATATTTTAGAAGAACAAATTTCTGAGAGGTTTGAAAATTTGGAAAATGTGACATGAAGTCTTTATTACTCTCCTTTTAATAGTTGGAATGCTTTTTCTAAATCTTTGAGTAATGCCGACGATATTGTAAAAATTCAAACTTATGATTTCACGAAAAAAGAGATAAAGCAGATTATGAAATTTCTTTTGGAGAAGTGAGTTATTGTAAATTTGATTATGGAAAATAAAAAATATCAGCAATATCAGAATACTCGAAAGCAGGTTGAAGAGTATTTTTCTGATTATCCAAGATTTCAGATAAAAAATGATGAACAAATGTGAACATTGTATACACATAGCAAGATAGCTTTGATTGATTCATGATTTTGGATTCAGACTGCAAATCTGACTCATTCTAGTTTTTTTAATAATCGTGAACATTTCTTTTATTCTGAAAATACTTGAGTTTGGAATAGCCTGAATAATATTTTTGAGAAAGATTGGAATGGTGAAAATATTGAATTAGTTGATATTCATCCAAATTTGGTTGTTTGTAATATTAACTGTCGTGCTATAATTGAAAATCTTTTATCGAGTGCTGAAAAAAGTATTTTAATTCAAACTCAATATATCTTAGATGAAAATATTTTAGAAATTTTGAAAGAAAAATCTGACGAATTGGACGATATTAGGTTTATCGTATCAGATACTGATTCCAATGATTATTTAGCTAATTATTTTGGTCCATGAGTTGCTAGAAAATTTAGTAAATATTATAATCATACAAAGATGATTTTGATAGATAATGAGAAATTACTTTTATGAAGTATGAACTTATCTGATACGAGCTTGGATAAAAATAGAGAAATTTGAATTATTCTTATTGATACATGAATTATTACACAATATAAAGATTTATTTGAAAATGATCGGAAGATTAGTAAATAGTTTTTTGTTATTTTATTATGTTTTTTATTAATGAGTAAAAAAATTATTGCAGTGGATATTGATGAAGTATTATCTGAAACTATAAAAGCTATGCTTTTGAAACATAATAATTCTTGGAGATGAAGAAGAGTTTATCGAGAAGATTTAACTGATTATAATATTTGGAACATAAAAAAACTATGATTGACTCAGAGACAAGCAATTTTACTTTTTGCAAGATTTCAATTTTTATCTTGAGTTTTTAATAAGATTAATCCTATTCTTTGAGCAAAAGAAAAGATTCTGATGTTAAAGTCTAAATGATATAAATTTTATGCAGTGACAGCTAGATTATCTTTATTGAAAATATCTACAAGATTATGGTTAAAAAAATATTTTAAAGATTGTTTTGAATGAATTGTTTTTGCTGAATTTTTCACTAGTCGTGAGAGAAGGAAATCTGAAATATGTAGAGAAATTTGAGCTAGCATAATTTTTGAAGACAATTTAGAGACTTGTCTTGATTGTGTAAATAATTGAATTAAATGCTATCTTTTTGATAAGCCTTGGAATCAATGTGATTCTTTGCCTGAATGAATTATAAGAGTTTATTCGTGGGATGAAATTGATTTATAATTTAAAATATGTGATGGAAGTAAAATTCGTTAAATTATCAAATGATGCAATTGTACCTCAACAAAATACATCTACAGATGCTTGATATGATTTGTTTTCTACTGAAGATTATGTTCTTAAAGTATGAGAAAGAAAATTGTTCAAGACAAATATTTCATGTGCTGTGCCTGAATGTTATTACGCAAGAATCGCTCCACGTAGTGGATTGGCATATAAATACTGAATTGATGTGTTGGCTTGAGTTGTAGATTCTGGATATAGATGAGATGTCTGAGTAATTTTGATAAATTTTGGTGAATCTGATTTTGAAGTAAAAAAGTGAGATAAAATTGCTCAACTGATTATAGAAAAATGTCATTATGTTGATCGAATTGAGGTTGAAAATTTGGATGAAACAGATAGAAATGAATGATGATTCTGATCTTCTGGAAATTAACTTGTGATTCCACTTTGTAAAAATGATAAAAGGGGTCTCTTGAACCTTCCCCACCCCTCCTTCAAAAGGAGGGCTTCTATAAATTTTTTATCTTCTGTGTTTGAAAATGTCTGGTAATGATTGAATAATTATAAAAAACAAGCAACAAATTGAATGAATCCGTGAGGCTTGAAAATACTTAAATGAACTACTCTATTTGATGAGAGAAAATTGTAAAGCATGAGTTAGTTTGATTGAACTTGAAGATTTGGCTCAAGAATTTATGGATAAAAATAATGTAAAATGAACATTTAAGTGATTTGAATGATTTCCTGCAAATTTATGTTTATCTGTAAATGACTGTGTCGTTCACTGAATTCCAGATGATTATGTATTGAAAAATTGAGATTTATTAAAAGTTGACACTTGAGTGACTCACAATAAATTTGTTTCTGATAGTGCTTTTTCTATTGTGATTTGATGAGAGATGACAAATCCACTTGCTCAAGATCTGATTGTTAGTACAAAAAATGCACTTGATACATGATTTAATGTTGTATGACCTTGAAAATTTGTTTATGATTTTTCAAAAGCTGTTTATAATGCTGTTACAAATGACTGATTTAACATAATTAAAACTCTTACGTGACATTGAGTTTGAATTAAATGACATGAAAGACCATACATATACAATTATCCACATCCTGACACGAAAAAAATTCAATTCGTACCATGAATGGTTGTCTGTTTTGAGCCTATTACAGCTGTAAAAAGCGATGATGTAATTTACAAATGAAATAATGATCGGAATTTATATTGTAAAAAATGAGATCTCTGAGCTCAATGGGAATATATGGTTGCAATTACAGAAAATTGAGTTGAAAGATTGAGCGGAATTGACTAGAACAATTTAATATATTTGTATTTTTATGACAATTACAAAAAAACAAGCTAAAAGGAATCTTAAAATATATTGATGGATTAATTTTTTGTGTTGAATTACTTTTTTAGTACCAATTATTTCGATTTTCTACAAATATACCTGACTTTCTACTGCACAAATCATATCAATTTCAAACATTTTTACGCTATGAATGTGGATATTTGAGCTTCCAACGTCAACATTTGCTGATACTGTATGAAGAAAAAAGTCTTTAATAGCTTCTGTAACTTGTAATTTCATTTGTGCAACATTGATTGTATTGTTTCCGAATTTGATTTGATTCAGTATTGCTGCCGTATTCCAATCATTATATTATAGTTTTTGGAGCTGAACATGACAAGTATATTTAGAAGAGAATTTATCTATTTTATGAGAGCAGAAGAAATTTTGAAGATTTTTTTGAAGATTTAGTTCTTATGAGGACTTAGCATCAATTTTTACTCCAATTATTGCATCCTTGATTTTAAAATGGCAGCCTGAAAGTGGTTATACTATTTTAGCGGTTTTGGATGCCGTTTCGGCTTTGTGTCTAGTGATATTAACTTCACAACTTACTGAAGCTTCAAAGATTATTGAAAAAGTAAAATCGTTTAAAGAATCAATAAAATTAAATGTCGAAACATGAATTTCGGCAGTGAAAGATGTTTTTGGTAATAAAGATTTAAAATTATATTTAATCTATCGTTGTTTATCTCATCATGCAAAATTTTTTGCAGTAATTTTACTGCCAATTTTAGCTGATAAATGAATGCCTAATTGGATTTCTTGATTAATAACAACTGTTTTTACTCTTTGAACAATGTTTGCTTGAAGAAATGTTTGGAGATGGTGAGAAAAGTATTGATACAATACTTCGATGGTTTGGAGTACAGTAGTTCAATGATTTTTGCTAGTTATAGCATGAATTTTCTTTAAATCTTGGATATTTTTAGCTGTAATATATTTGATTTTCTATATTTTTGATGGGTTTATTTATCCATCAAGAAATCATTGTGTTGTATTATTGACGAACTGAAAAGCTAAATCTACGTGTAGATCAATAATCTTCGCATGTGTTTCTTTGTATATGACTATCGCAAAATTTCTTCTATCATATTTTGAGCCAAATATTGCGCTAATAATATTATGAATTGTGATTTTATTATCAAATTTGATTTTTGCAAAAAAAGTATTGAGGAATGAGCTGATGAGTAAATAAAATTTTTAATTTCTGATTCCTAAAAATGCGAATCCTAGTGCATCTGCTGCATCATGAAATTCTGGAATATTTTCTAGTTTGTATATTTTGGTGATAAATCTTTGGACTGTTTGCTTATCTGCTTTTTGGTTTCATGTAATATTTTTTTTTAGTTCTTGTGGAGTGTATTCAAAGATTTTGATTCAATTTTTCATAGCTAGTGTCATCACAACTCATCTCATTCCATAAAGGAATTCTGCATTTTTTTTATTGAAATCTGTGATAAAATATCTTTCCATGACAAGTTTTTCTATTCTATTCTTTTTTATCATATCTTCAAAAAAGTCATGAATTTCCAGCATCCTGTGATACTGCTCTACTCTATCAAACTTTTTTTCTTCCATTTTTAAAATTCATGCATCAACTATTTTCAAATTAGGTTGAATTAATGCATATCATAATTTTTTTATTCATGGATCTATTCAAAGAATCATGGAATTAATTGGTATTTAAATGATTATTTTGGCTATTTATAATAATTTTTTCCAAAAATTAAACTTTTTTTGTAAAAAAGTCCTCAAAAATTTGCATTTTTTAATTTTTTTGTATATAATAAGGTAATAAATTTTATATTTTAAGATATAAAAATGGTATTAGAACAATTGGGTGATTATTCTAAGGATGATACAAAACAAAAAGCTGAAGTAGTTGATGCTGAGAGTTGAATTGAATCAGCGTATGTAAAAGATATTAAAGAGACTCTAAGAGATACTGATGATTCACTTAATGCATTGTGTGAGGATTGCTTAGAAAAGTTGAATAGACAACAATTTGTTAACTATCTTACTGCAAAATTCTTTCCTAATAATGAGGCTATGAAGTATTCTGAAATCACAGGATCTAATAATAAAAAATTTGTAGACTTTTGTATGAAAGCTGCATTAAAGTTTTTAGTTTATGAGAATGACGACTGAAAAAAATATGATGAAAATACGTGAAATCTCCTTACGGATGGTAATTGAAAATCAGCGGAAGAAATTCTTAAAGCTCGTTGAGGTATTGACAATGATAATGACTGAATTGACTCTGTGATTGTTCGTATTCTTCAGAATAAAGTAAAAGCTACAGTTGATTGAAAACCATGACCACAAACAATTGCAAAGATATTAACTGCCTTTGGTGAAGATACTTCTGAGATTTATCAGAGAGTAAATAATATATATAAAGGTACTAGATTTGAGATAAAAGATATGGAAACTAAGAATCTTTTTGATACTAATTATTCTATTGATGGAGCCATATTTAAAGTAACTAATAAAATGAGTGATAATACTGGAGACTATTATTTGATTACACACTGAAATGGTAATGCGTATAGAGTTTATAAACAAGGGGGAAATCTTGTATTTAAAAAGGTAGGTGCAGATTCTAGTTTAACTGATACTGATGAGATTGAGGTTGGTCCAAATAATCTTATTAGAATGAAAAAGAAATCAGCTCCTGCTGCACCATCAAGTGGCGATTGAATTTCACCTACTGATAATACTGAAACTCCTGTGACATTACAGGAAATTGAAGATACTGGTATAAAAATAAATGATAGTGGTGAATTAGTTAATGATAACTGAGATCCATTGAATAATGAAAAAACGAATTTTGTTGGCGGTTTAATTGATGATGAAATTGACCGTGGAGCAGATACAAGAAATTGATATGATGTAACGCATTCAAAGTGTATGAGTATGATGAATGAATGAAAACTTTCATATGATAAGACCACAAACACGATTAATTATAAAAATATAAATGGTTGAAGATGACTTATTTATAATATATCTAAGGTAACTAATGGAGAATTCTCTCATTATACAATTACTGATAAATCACAAGTAAATGCACCAATTCAATTTCAATTTGCTACACTTGATGAAGCAATAAATACTATAAAATTGATGGAGTATATAAGAATTCGTTTTGACTGAGTTGAAACATGAGCTGACGATGCTAGTAATGATAATTGTACATCGAATGAATCTCCGTTCTTTTATTGAGAATATAGAGATAAGTTATATTTTTCATCAGATCATGGAGGAGTTGGTGGTGTCGTTTGAATATATAATGACGATAATATTATAACTAAAAACAATTTGAAAAAAATTAGTAATACAGTTTTTAAAAAGAATGAAAACATTATTGCATTCGCGCAATATTTGGTAAAAACTGTAAATATAAATGAAGAAAGCTAGATTTTTTATTTACTAACCATCTTGATGAAGACATCTCATGGGACATTAACACTTCCCATTGTCTTCATCTTTTTTTTACCTTCTTTTTGCTTTGCAAGTAGCTTTCTTTTACGAGTAATGTCTCATCAGTAGCATTTTGCTAATACATCTTTTTTCATTGCTGGGATATTTTCTCTGGCTATCATTTTTGTTCAAATTCAAGCCTGAACTGGAATGACGAACAAATGTCTTGGAATTAATTCTTTTAATTTTTGTACTATTTCTCTTCATTTATATACTGCGTTGCTTTTGTGTAAAATCATTGATAACGCTTCCATTTTTTCGTTATTCAAGAAAATGTCTAGTTTTACTAGGTCTGATTTTACATATTTTTTGAATTCGTAATTCATCGTTGCATATCATTTTGTAGCTGATTTTAGTCTATCATAAAAGTCTACTAAAATTTCTCACATTGGCATCAAATACTTTCGTACTACTCTACTTTGGTCGATATGTTCCATATTTCTCATTTCTCATCTATATTCTTGGCAAAGTTGCATGATGTCTCAAGCATATTCTTGTGGTCAAACTATCTCTACATCTGCCATTGGTTCGTAGATTTCATCAATAATTCATTGTTCTGGGACATCTGATCATGCTCTGGCAATGATTCGTAATTTTAATTCTTCTCAGTATTTTTCAATCACTTCTCAAACAGTCAAATCAAGATTATCAATTTGTTGATTTGGCTCGAAATTATTGATGATTTGTTTGTAATATCATGTTTTTGCTAGTTCTGTCACATTTGCTCATGATTTGATTTTTTCCAGTGCAGGAGTCTTTGATTTGATTAGATAAACTACTGTTGGAGTTGTAAATATTGTTTCAATTCAAAATTCTCTAAATAATCTTTCTTTGATTATATCCATATGCAACATTCACAAAAATCCACATCTGAAACCGAGTCAAAGTGCTTTTGAATCTTCCATTGTATATTCGATTGAACTATCGTTCAAACAAAGTTTTGCTAGACTATCTTTTAATTTTTCGTATTCAGTTGTTTCGATGGGATAAACTCATGCATATACAAATGGTTTACTTTTTTTGAATCATGGAATAGCTAATGATTGCAAATATTGTGGATCTTCTTCGGCAGTTTTCTTTATTTTATTGTAATCTCAAATAATAGTATCTCCTATTTGTGCTTCACGGACTGATTTTAGTCATGTCACTATGTATCAAATTTGTCATTTCGTTAATTCTGGATCTTTTACATATTCTGGAGAAAAATGTCAGACTTCTGTTGGCTGTAATCAGATTTTTGAATGAATTAGATAAAGATTATCTCATATTTTGAAAGATCATTGTATTACTTTTACATATGCTACAACTCATTTATATGGATCATATACACAATCAAATATTAATGATTTTGATAAACCTTCTCACATAAAAAACAATATTTTGTAAAAATATACTCTTTTTTAGATTATTGAATTGATGTTTATATTCAAGATATTTATATTTTCTGCTGTGATATCTTTTATTATTCCATAATCAATTATATTTATTTGGTCGATTAAAAAAATTTCAATATAATAATCTAACCTCGTTTATTTATGTATCTTTCTAATACTCAATCATCATCCAAATTTGGTATCTGAGCCATAAATTCATTAGCTAAATCAATAAGTCTTGCATATTCTTTTAGATCTCCAGCTGCTTTTGCTTTCTCGGCTGCTTCTCTGTATTTCATAGCTGTATCATTAATACTCTCGCGTCGATCATACCTACTAGGTCATTGTATATAGTCACCGTTTCATGACGCTGGTTTCCCTAACTCCTCTGCTATTTCTTCACTTTTAATTCAAATACCTCAACTGCTTGTGTCTTCACTTGATGTTTCAGGTACTAACTCTTTATTTTCTGATCATAAATCAATATGTTCTTCTGTTTCTTCTAATGTTGGTGTTTCTCCCATTTTTTTATATTATTCAAATAAAAGTCATTTTATTATTATATGTAAATTAGAATAATAGATCATCACTTCGTATTTGGTCCATTAGTTTTTGATATTCTTCCATATTTTTTTCAAAACCTAACAAATTTCCTTCAGATTTCGCATTCATAGCTGCATCTCTGAATTTAATAGCTAAATCATATAATGCATTAACAGTACCTTGAGCTGTAACTCCTATATTACGATTAGCGTCTGTGTGTGATGATACCTGCATTTCTGGTCATGATCATTGATTTTCCTTTCTTAATGCCTCCAATATTTCTTCTTCTTTTACCCAATCTCTTTTTTCATAACCAGAATTTTCATTCGGTCATCATTTATTAAATACTTTTTTTTCCTTTAGAATTTCTGATGCTCTTTTTATACCTTTTAGATTTTTTCAGGTTTTCATATTTTTAACTTAAAATATATAATTTGTTGTAATAACAACATAATTATATATTTAATTTGTTTTTTGTCAAATTTTTGATGATCTTTTTCTTGTTTTTATATTAAATTATAAAATTTCTAATTTTCAATTAAATTTTAAGTTTTTTGGCATCAATTCTCATTCTGAAATTCAAATCGGAAGTATTGCAAAAGGCATTATGGTTTCATCTAAATGGAAATGTTTTTTGATTTCATTTACTGGTTCTTCGTGTGGATAAGTTCAAACCCGAACCATTCAATATCATTTTTCATGTGCTGCTAATCGGATATTTTCGATACTTGCTCACATATCTTGTTGAATGAATTCCATACTTCTGATGTCTTTTTCGTTATAACATGCTAAAATTACTCAAGAAGCTGATGGTATCATTTTTCATCGTTCCATCAAATTTCAAAGAAAATCTAAATCTTCTTGTTTTGTAATTATAAAGTATTTTCGTGCTTGTTGATTATGTGCTGATGGAGCATAAAGTCAGTATTCAGCTGTTTCAGCAATTTGTTCTGGGGTGAGCTTTTGTGTTTGTGAATAGGTCCTGATTGATCTACGTGTTTTTATTGCTTCTAGTGTTTGCATTTTGAATAATATATTTATAAATGTGTTGATAAACCCTACTAGCTTCGCGAGCAACTCCCCTTGTCAGGGGAGATTTTTCATCAAGAAAGGGTAATTCCTCCCTGATAAGGGAGGTTGCTCTGTCGTAGATTAGGTGGGTTTATTTTGGTTCTGGGATTTTTGAGATAATAGCATCCAGTACTGCTTCTACTCATTCTCAAGTCTTTCACGAAACTAAGTAGATGTCTTCTCTTGGAATTCAAATCACATTTTCAATTTCTTTGGCTACTCTCTCTGGATTTGCAGCTGGTAGGTCGATTTTATTTAATACTGGAATAATCTCTAAATCTTGGTCAATAGCTTGGTACAATGTCGAAAGAGTTTGAGCTTGAATTCACTGACTTGCATCAACAAGCAAAATTGCTCATTCTACTGCGGCAAGAGAACGAGATACTTCGTACTGGAAATCAACATGACCTGGAGTGTCAATCATATTCAATTCATATCATTTTCGGTGCATTCTAACTGGAGTTAGCTTGATTGTGATTCCTCTTTCCTGCTCCAAATCCATGCGGTCCAAAACTTGATTTTTGTCTGATTTCCTGATTGTACCAGTTATTTCAAGCATTCTATCTGCTAATGTGGATTTTCAGTGGTCTATATGTGCTATAATACAAAAATTTCTGATATTCATAAAAAATTTTTTTGTTATAAATTATACTATTTAATCTCTTCTTTGCTTTGTGCTATTAATGTCTCAAACAATTCTTTCTCTTCTTGTGTTGCTAATCTATATCATTCAGCCAATGTTGAATTTCTACGATCAATATAAACATCATCATCTCAGCATCAGTTTAGAAAGACTTCCCAATTTTTTCTTCATTGTTTTGATATTGCCTTTGAAAAATCCGCAAAAATCCAATTTCATATAGAATATTCTGGATTTCATCAGTGATATGCGACACTTTCAAATATTCAAATTAAATCTCATGTTGTATTCGCTATAACATCTCATTTTTTAAATGTACTACTTAATTTTTCATCTAATTTTTTTCTTTCAAAAAAGTTTAGTGACATTTTCATGTATTAATTAATAAATTATAATTTCGAGATGACTCGTTTAATTACATCTGTCATATTTTCGTTTGTGATTTTTCAATCATATTCTTGCAAAACTTTTTTCACTGCAGCAACTTCATAACCAAGTCATTTCATTGATGAAACGATGGCTTTGTACAATTTTTGATCTACATCCATCTTTGCTACATCTGACAATTCAAATGTTCATTTCAATTCAATCAATATCTTTTTTGCTGATTTTGGTCAGATTCATGGAATTGATTGGAAAAACTTGGTATCTAATGTCTTGATTGCTTCTTTCAACTCCTCTCTTGGCATTGCAGCAATTTGGAATGCAGTTTTTGGTCAAACTCAATTTACTTTTAGGATCTCTTCAAAAGATATCTTTTGCTCTATAGTATCAAATGCAAAATATACTGTAGTTCTCTTGTTTTCATCATAATATGGATACAAGAAAAACTCTCATTCATTTTTGTTTCATGAATATTGGGTTTCTACTCCAAAAAGTTCATTTTGGATGAAAATCTTGTTTTGATATCTTTGAAGTTTTCAATTGATGTAATGAAACATTTTTTACCCAACAAAATGTAAAAATACACCTTCATATTTTATGACATCTTTTATGTATAATTTTTCTCAATTGTCTAATATAATATTTCCACTGTCTCATTTCTGTCATCCAGATTCTGCATAAAATGGTGTTTGATCGAATATTAAAATTCTTTGTCTTTTTATCTCAAAATCTTTGAGTAATTTGCAATCTGCACTACTCTGCTCTGTGTATCAAATAAATTTTGTTTGTGGAATTCATTCCAAATATTTTGACCAATCAATATCTTTTTGGAATTTTGCACTAGAACGAGATCTTTCTTTTTGATTTTCTAATTCTTTTTTGAATCAGTCTTCATCGATTGAAATATTTTTTTCCCAACAAATTTCTTTAGTTAATTCAACAGGGAATCAGCATGTGTCGTATAGAAAGAATACATCTTTTCAATCTAAGCTATTTCATGAAAGATTTTTTAGCTTTTCATCAAGGACTTTAAGTCATCTGCTAATTGTGTTTTTGAATGTAAGTATTTCGTTCATTAGTGATTTAACGACATCGTTTACTTTAAGTGGACGAGTCATTTCATTTATATATGATACAATTTCAGACAGCATTGATTTTAAATCGTCATCGGAAATGTCTTTCAAAAGCATTAAATTATAGTACATTCTCCTAATTATCATCCTTAATACATATCATGCTCAGACATTTGATTGAATAACTCAGTCGTTCAAAAGTAAACTTGCTGTCCTGATATGATCAGTTATGATTCTATATCTTCTCTCATTTCATACATATGGTAATCATGTGTATTTTGAAATGATATCCAATATAGGTTGAAAAACATCTGTCTCAAAAATTGTTGGTTTAGACTGTAATACTCTACACATTCTTTCAAATCACATACCAGTATCTACATTTTGATGTGGTAATTTTGTGAGAGATCCAGATTCATCACGATAAAATTGCATGAATACGTTATTCCAAATTTCCATCCAATTATCTTCATCATCTTTTACATTTGATTCCAATGGTGGTAATCATTCTCATGTATAGTAAAATATTTCAGTATCAGGTCCACAAGGTCAAACAGGTCCTGGACTCCATCGATTATCATCTGCTCAAAGAAATGATATTTTATCGGCTGGAATTCATGCTTGTAGCCAGTAATCGGCTGTTTCTTGATCTCTTGGAGCATTTTCATCTCATTCAAATACTGTAACTGCTAATTTTTTTGGATCAAATCATAATTCATTTACCAAAAAATCGTAAGAATATTGGACTGATTCTTTTTTGAAATAATCTCATAATGATCGATTTCCCATCATTTCGAAAAATGTCAGATGTGAAGCATCTCAAACTGAATTAATATCATTTGTCCTTACACATTTTTGAATATTGAATAATCTCTTTCAAACTGGATGAGTTTTTCCAGCTAAATATGGGATAAGCTGTTGCATTCAGGCGACATTAAACATTGCTGTGCTTTCTTTTGATGCAATAAGAGAAACTTCTGGTAAGTACTTGTGATCTTTACTCAATCGAAATTGTTCTCGTTTTTGTCTGAGTGTTTTTCAGTCCATTTGTATAATATAATAATTCTAAACTTTTTGAGTTATATTGATAAAAAAAATTTTTTCAATAAGAAAAGCCCAGTTTTTGCTGGGCTTTATATTTATTAATTTTAGTTTATTATTCTAGGCTACTTGTACTTACAGCTTTCAAAGTATCGTCTTTTACGACGCTATTGATATATTCATATAAATTAACTTTATTAATTCATTCAGTAGTTAAGATATACATTTCTGGATTATTTCATGTTGTGTCAGGAATACAAATATCTTTAACTTCTTCAGATGTTAATGCAAATTTAAAGCTAAATAGGTATGTTAAGTTGTATGTAGATGTATTTGCATCGTTTGTCTTCAATGGATTTGATGTATAAACTGTAAATGTTTTATTAACTTTATCGAAGAGATATACGTATTTTGAACTCATTGGAGCAATTATTTTTACATCGTTTGAAAATTTGTTTGTGATACTATCTCATCATAATAATTTGACTTCGCGAACTTCCATTGTAGATCATAATGCTGTTGGTCTCCAGAATTGATATAATTTTCAACTATTCCATACTAGGAAGCTGCCATCGATTGCCATTCAGACAAAATCTCATGCAAATGAAATACTATCTTCATATCATTCTACAATTGTATAATTTTGTCATGGTTGGTAAATTGTTTCAGATCATGCAACATTTCTATATCTTGTTAGAACTACTCAAGCTAAAGCACTATTTAAATTTGGTTGGAAGACATAAAAATTATTTTTAGAATATACTCACAATCCTCAAACTGTATCAGGGAATCACAATCAGTCTTGAGTTGTAACTGGTTCAATTCCAGCTTTTGTAATGTTATATATACGTCAATCAGATACATAACAATATATTCAATCTTTTAGTAGATTTACTGAACATCAAGCGATATTTGAATCAATTCAGTACTCTATAAGTGATCATCTTGAGGCATCGTTAGATATTCATATTAATGCTCACTTACTTCAACCAACATTTATTGTTTTTTGGAAATCAATAAATAATACGTCTCACATTCTACCTTTTTCAGATGAATTGAATGACATTTGTCTTGTTTTGATTCAAGTAGCAGGATCATCTAATTGAGATAAATTTTCGATTCTTATTATATTAAATCATTTATAATAATCATTTTCTACAATTCTTTTTAGATTTTCTACGTCTTCTAACCATCTTCAATTCTGTTCTAATAATGTTAAGTTTTCTACTATTTCGTTATATTTTAATGACTTTTCATTTGATGATGCATCCATTTGTTGAAAAGTATAGATATCTTTTTTGATATCATCAATTGTAACATCTATAATTGTTCATGAACTTGTTACGATTGTATTATTATTTTTTGTTTCTAAAATAGTTGATAGTACTGAGTATATCAAGATTAATACAATTATTCATAAGACACCGATTACTACATAATATTTATTTTCTCATAATTTTTTTAGCCAAGCTTTTCATCAATTTAATTTTCATTTCATCCAATTTCATCATTTTTTTATTGGAGAGCTTGATTCTCATGTTGATATAATGTTTCAATGTATGTAGTAATTTGATACCATTCATATTTTTGTTTTTTCAATTCTTGATTGCAATATTTTTTCAAAAACATCAGCAAATGAGGTTTCCTCTTGTTCAATAACTGATTCTAATTCTTTAATATCTGATTGATCTAGGACGTCTGTAACTTTTGTTCAAACATATACGATTTCATCTCATGTTTCAATATTTCACTCAATGAAATCTGAGAACAAATCTATTTTTGTCTTTTTGTTTACTCAATTATGTAATTGATAATACATTTTTCAATCTCTGAAAATCAATATTGATGTATCTCAAATCATTGAAGATATTATACTATCTCCAGCAATAACTTGTATATATCATTTTATTGGAAAACGTTCAACATCTGTAACTTTATCAGCGAAAAGCTTTAACTTGACATTTAAGTTTTGTAGTCAACTTTCTAAATTACTTTTTAAATCTCATTCATCATAAACTTCAGTATTAATTTTTTCTATGAAATCAGCGAGAAAATCCTGAATTAAGTCTTTTTGATACTCCAAAAATTTTTCAGATTCTAGAACAACATATGTATTTACTTGAACTCAGTTAGTTAATTTTTCTCTAAATTGAAATTGTTGGTTTTGATCTAAATAATTATATTTTTTTTCTCTGATTTGCATTTTAATACTTAAGAATTAATATTTAAAATGAATAATGTAAAATCATTCTATTGTAGAATAATTATATAAAATTATTCTTTTTTCAATACCAAATATTTAAAAACATATATGGGAGCAATAAGTGTACTTTTTATTTTTTTCCGATTTCTTTTTGGATCTGTAATAAATCTTCGTAGCCGTTCTAATTTTAATTGTCTAACCAATTTTGGTGCTCTCTTTTGTATTCATTGAATATTTTCATTTCATCATGTTGCAGCAATGAAATCAAATAGACCTCAAACTGTAAAAATTATTAATTTATTATTTTTAATTTTACTCAAATTTTTCTGTACTCGAAGTTCTTGTGTTGGTGTTCATCTAGCTATCAACATTACATTTATTGGATTTTCTATTGAATTTGAGTTGTCTATTTGTTTCCAATCTAATTCTGTGAATCAATCTTGTGTATAGATAACATTAAATCATTTTTTAGTGTAAATATTTTTACATTCTTGAGCTATTTCTGGTTTTGATCAATATAAGTATAATCAAATTCTTTGACTTCAATATCTTTTTTTTATTTCATCCAAAAAGTATGGAATAAAATCTGTTCAATTTAGATTTGGCAAATGTTTTGTTGATAGTTTAAATCAAAACCAATTTGCCATCATCCAATATGTCTGTAAAGCCATACCATCTGGAAATAAAAAATCACTATTTAGAAGATATTTTTTGTATTCTTTTTGCTCTGTAGTTTTTTTTCAATTATGAAATAATTTTTGTTGTTCTATTACTGCAAAATAAATGAAATTTCAAATCACATATTTTTGATTTTCGTATGTTTTTAATATATCATCCACTGCTTTATTTGATTGATGTCGATATAGTTTGTCTAATATTTCTTTCAAAATAATTATTTAATAATTAAATATATTTTAGTTATTTTTTTATAAATTAACTATTTCAATTCATGGATAATAGTATTTTAGTATATCTAAACTACTCCATCCAAAATTTTTAGCTCGAGTTTCTGCTCATAATCAACTTAATCAGACTCAGTGTCATGAGAATTTACTATTTGAACAAATTCAGATATCTAATTTTGTTTCTAAGTATTGAGTATCAGTCCGTCATCGAATTTCATATGCTGAATATGTGAATCCTGCTGAGCAAGAGAAATATGGTAAAATTGGTATGTATCAGTTATACATTATAAGCTTATTTTCAGTTTTTTTTAGGGCTATGTACCACTTTTTCAGTGTTTTTTCTAGTCATGCTCAAACGTATTTTTGGAAAATATCAGCATCATCTACAGCATTGTATGTAGCTTGACTTGGAATATTTGGGTGTTGATTCAATGTATCCATATAAAATAGTGCATACGATTTTGATATTAGAGCCATTACATCATTTTTTGTCTGTGTTTCTGTGTCGTTCGTTTCGACGATTCATTGCATATATTCGTTGAATGGTAGATCATTTATTACTACATATTTGTATTTTTTATTTCATTCTTTATCTTTAATGTAGTCTTTTTGAAATATTAAATTACCATGGAATGTGTTTCGAGGTATTCATGCATAAGATTTTCTATTATAATTTTCGATACTGATTATGTTATTTTTCGAAGCAATTATTATTTTTTGAGTAGTATATGTATTGTTATCTATTGTAATAGCTAGAGTTTCTCAGATTCATTGAGAAATTTCTCAAATATTTCAATTAATTGAGTTATTATCAAATTTAAATGTGCATCATCAATCGCATGAAATTTTGTATTCATTATAATTCTGTGTTAATTCATACAACAATACCTTTATATTTTTTTTCATAAGCACTTTTGCTTGATTGATATCAATTTTTCAAATAATTTTATGTTCGAATTTTGTAGCTGTAATAATGTTATTTTTTGCTATATATTCATTTTTTACTTTTTTAATTACTGGAGTTATTATTGATTTTTGTGATTCAAGATATTCATATGTTAATTTTTGTGTTGTTTTTTTTGTAGTAGTAGTAGATGTACTTTGAGTAGTTATCAAAGATTTTTGAGATTCTAGTCATAAATTATCTGAAATTTCTCGCGATTCTCAATTAATTATTGAATTTACACTTGATCTAATATATGGAAATAATTTATATAAATTAATTCATGGACAAGCAGTGGTTCAAGCATCTCTATGTCATGCAATAGTATAATTTTTGTTAACTTGTATATATGGACTTATTGATGAATCCTTAAAATAATTTGTAGTTCAATTTGGATTTATTCAATATTTTTTTACTAGCGCAGCTGTAAGTTTAATTAATGAATCTACTGCTTCTTTTGTTGGCTGTACCTCTTCAAAATTTCATATTAAAGCAATTCATACACTTGGTGTGTTATTTCGCTTTGCGTGTGCTCAAATTGTTCATTCTCAACCTGCCCTACCCTCATATATATTTCAAAAAGGATCTATAATGAAGTTATATCCTATATCTCACCATGCGTTTGTTAATGTATGATATTTGTAAACATATTGCAAATAATCTATAGCATCAGCTTGTGTCTTTATTGCAGTATTATCTGAAGCTGTATGGTGAATGATTATTTTTGTTTTTTTATTTCTATGATTTTCAGTTCGTCGAATGTTTTGTCAATTGTAAGTAGTATTTGACCAATCTATGTACATGTCATTGTAGTAATTTTTGTTTAAATAAGTATTTGCTGTATTTTTCTTTTCATTTGCCTTATCATTTTCTGCTACTTTTTTTAAATATGCAGAATAGTTTGTGGCTCTAAGTTCTTCTAATGCTTTTTGATTTGCAGCT
>Ga0310786_10003401_pt1 | contig 23176 bp, 15 predicted proteins | sample AusTroGonzalo_MG_FD_203881 | JGI IMG/M metagenome (GOLD analysis project Ga0310786, IMG submission 203881) | Bovine rumen microbial communities from tropical cattle in Woodstock, Queensland, Australia - Gonzalo_03 (v2) (version 2) | ecosystem: Host-associated > Mammals > Digestive system >...
GGCCGAGGCCGAGGGTGGCCGCGCCCGCGCAGAGGACGTTGTTGCTGAGCTCGGCGCCGGTGTTGCCGCGTTCGACGACGTCCTTGAAGAACATGGAGTAGTCGAACATCACGCAGCCGTCGGTCTTTGCCATCTGGCTGTTGAGGTCGGAGGCCTCGTCTTTGACTTTATATTTTTCGTTATAAGCTCCGGCGGGGGCGTTTTCCTGCGGGAGGCAGATGAACGGGTTGATGATCTGGACGTCGAGCGCCGGGGGATTGGAGTACTTGTTGCCGTCCTCATCCTCGTAATAACTCTTGCCGACGAAGGTGCGTCCGAGCACGTTCTTGGCGATGTTCTGGTATTCCGGTTTCATGGACGCGCGGTAGATGAACGGGGCCTTGTCTGCATTGGCTTCCTGCGCGGCGCGGAGCAGAGAATACTCTTCGAGGGAGCGGACCGGGGTGTTCACCATGCTCAGGGAGACGTTCGCGGTGACGGCGGCGTTGCCGGACTGCTGGAGGCAGCGGATGAAGCTCATGTCGAACTGCGGGGCGGTGAAGAATCCGCCGTAGGCCCAGGTGGAGGTCGCGGCGTACACCATGTCCTCGATGGCCTGGTCAACGGCGAGGCGGCCGGCATTGTAGCTCAGGTTGAGCAGATTCACGCCGGGGCCGTTCTTCCACGCCAGATAGTCGAATCCCCAGTCCTTGAGGTCGCTGTCGCGGAGTTCGTAGTAGTTCAGACGGAGCGCGACCTGGGGCAGGGGACGGTCGAGTTCTTTTTCGATGAAGTCGAGCGTGCCACGGGCGGCGTCGGTCTGGTCGCGCCAGAAGATCGTGTTGGTCTCGTCGTTCACGTACGACTTGCCGACGGACGTGCCGAGCGTCTTGTCGATCAGATCGGTGAATTCCTGGGCGGCGCGGTACTTCGGCGTGTAGGCGATGCGCGCCACACCGGTGCCCTGGATGCCTTTCTGGCCGGGACGGTCGAGCGCGGCCACGATCTCATCGACGTAGGGAAGGAATTCCCTGCCCGTGGAGACGAGGATCGCATCCTTTGCGTCGGGCGCGATGGCCGTGACCCGACGGATCGTGGAGCTGCGGTTGTAGCGCTGGATGGCGGAGTTCACGAACGGAAGGACGGACTCGGAGGTCACGTTCTTGAGCTCGTACACGCGGCTGTCGAAGCGGACTTGTCCGTCGTCCTGCTTCAGGTGGATGGTCCTGGCGGATGCGTCGTCCTGCGACGTCTGACCGTCCGCGGCGAGGGAGACGAGACAGAGCGTCCCGGCGGCCAGGCAGAGAAGAAATCTTGCGGTTTTGTTCATGTGTTTTCTTGGTTCGGGGTTAGGGGGTATGTGTGTGGGTTGATGCGAAAAAGATACGAAGATACTCCGGAGCGAAGGGGGCCGTTTTGTTTTGTTGAAGTGTGAAAACTCCGGGAGTGCGGTCCGGTCACGGGATCAGAGGAAATTGAAGCCGACGATGATCACTTCGCCTTTTGTGTCGTGCCCCGCGAGGACGCGGAACAGCGCTTCGCTGTAGTATTCCTTGTCCTGCTTGTTCTTGAGCACGAAGCGGACTTTCCAGATATACGGTGTGATCGCGACGTGTTCGAGCGCGGTCACGAAGCTGAACGAGACGGGTTCGCCGAGCGTTTCGGTGATGACCTTGCGCGAGAGCTCGAACTTGTCCTTGCCGAACTCCTCTTTCATTTCGGGCGAGAGCAGGGCGATAAAGCCGGACGCATCGTTTTTCAGGAATGCTTCCAGCAGCTTGCGGGAGTATTCGCGCTCTTCCGCGGCTTCAATGCTGAGCTCGGCGTCGGCGGGATCGGGCGGGAGTTCGCGGATGGTCGTGCAGGCGGAGATTGTTCCGGCCAGGAGGACGGCCGCAAGAGCGGAGAAGCGGGAGAGGATGGTCATGGCATGGTCTCTTTTCTGGAAAGTCTCTTTGGTTTAAAATAGCTTTGTCATAAAGATAATATACATGAAAAATGTTTAAATGCAAACATAAATCAGTGAAAAGTCATGAAAAAGTGTGAAAGATAAAAACTTTCCCGGAGGAAGGGAGGCCGAGTGAGGAGCCGTCGAGGGCGAAATCAGTCTTCCGCGTTTTCGTCAGCTGAGGAGGCTTCGCGGTCGTCGTCGTTCGCTCGGTCCGAGGCGTCGCGCGCATCGATCACGAGTACGCATTCGCCTTTCCAGTTGACCTTCTTCGCCTGCTCGGCGAGTTGCGCCGCCGGACTGCGGAGGATCTGTTCATGGATCTTCGTCGCTTCACGGACGAGCGCGAGCGGGGTATCCGGGCCGATGATCTCGCTGACTTCGGCGAGGAGTTTCGCGATGCGGAACGGCGATTCAAAAACGACTGCGGTGCGCTTGTCGGCAGCGATCCGTTCGAGTTCCGCGCGGCGTCGTCCGCTCTTGACGGGGACGAATCCGTGGAACGTGAAGTGATCGGAGGGGAGGGCGCTGGCAGAGATTGCGAACGTCAGGGCGGAAACGCCGGGGATGATGACCGGTTCGATGCCCGCTTCGACCGCGGCGCGGATGAGCATGAATCCCGGGTCGGCGATACAGGGAGTGCCGGCGTCGCTCACGAGCGCGGCGTTCAGGCCGTCCTGAATACGCCGGATGAGGGCGGGCGTACGCGCATGCTCGTTGAATATGTGGTAGGATTCCAGCGGTTTTTTGATGTCGAAATGCTGGAGCAGGATGGCCGTGCGGCGCGTGTCCTCGGCGAGGATGAGGTCGACATCTTTCAGGACACGGAGCGCACGCAGCGTGATATCCTCAAGATTGCCGATGGGCGTGGCGACGATGTAGAGCGTGCCGGAGGGACGTTCGGCCATGGGAAAGAAAAGCACCGCGGATCAGCGGTGCTCGAAGAACTCGGATTTTTTCTGTTCGAGGAGGAGGCCGACGCGATCAAGGTCGATGGGGGTGTAGCCATTTTCCTCAAGGAAGGCGCAGAATTCGAGCCAGTCCGTGTGGTTCCATTCGCCATTGTGACGGGTGACGAAATCCTGTGCGAGGCTGGTTTTCGCGAGCCGCGCCAAATTCTTTTCGGCAATGGATGAAGAAGACATTAGACTTTACCTCATGGTTTTTAACAAAACGGAGTAATTAATATACACCTGAAATCGAAAAAAGCAAGAAAAAACAGAAGCTTTTTCAGAAAAAAAGTTTCTGTGCTACAGTTGCTTTGATTGGAAAATATCTTATTGTTTCAGAGATTTCCTGTTCTTTTTTCCGAGGTCGTTTCAGGAGAGGAAAAATGGGATGCGGCAGGTCGTTTCCTGTTGCTTTCCTGTGCCTCAGCGTACCGTGATGCCGAGCCGCGCCAGGACGTCTCCGCAGAGATGCAGCGAGCCACAGAGGACCGTGGGACGTGCCGGGTCCAGGGATTCGAGTGCATGCTCCAAGCTGGAATCAGACGCGGGAATGCCGGGCGCAATGCGTGCGAGCTCGGATTCGAGTTCGGCGGCGGACTTGCTGGGGCGGGTGGATTCCGGCTGCACGAAAACGAACTCAAGCGAGAGCGGGGCGAGCATACGGAGGCTGTCGATTGTGTCCTTGTCGGAAAAAGCCCCGAAAATGAAGCGGAACTTCTGTCCGGGGAAGACTTCGCGCAGGGTGTCCGCGAGCACGCCGATCCCCTCGGGATTGTGGGCTCCGTCCAGTACGAGTCCGAACTCGGGATACAGGTCGAAACGCCCCTGCCAGATTGTCTGCCGGAGACCGTCGATCGCCGCGGCGAAGTTGAATCCGGCGAGGTCCGCCAGATAGCGCAGCACGGAGAACGCGAGCGCGGCGTTTCTGCGCTGGTGCGGGCCTGCCAGTCTGAGCGTGAGCGGGACATCATCGAACGTGAAGCGCTGTTCCACGGTGCGGCCGCCGTTGAGCAGGCGGACACTGTCGGGTGCGGACGGTTCGGGCGGGATGCGGAATGGCGCGTTGAGCTCCGCAGCGCGGAATCCGATCACATTGCGTGCCGGGATCGGTGTGCCGGAGGAACAATACACAGGGATGCCCGGTTTGATAATGCCGGCCTTTTCCCCTGCGATTTTTTGGATCGTGTCGCCCAGATACTGCGCATGCTCCATGGAGATGCCTGTGATGACGGAGACAAGCGGCGTGACGATGTTGGTGGCGTCCAGCCTGCCGCCCATGCCGACCTCCCATACCACATAATCGCAACGCGCGCGTGCGAAGAGCAACGCCGCGATAAGCGTCGTGACCTCAAAATAGGTCGGCTTCATGCCGTCCTGTTCCAGCTTCGCGACTGTGGGCAGGACGATGTCCTGAACGGCGCAGAGATCATTCTCCGAGACGGGGCGTCCGTCGATGCGGAACCTTTCGCACGGGGAAACGAGGTGCGGCGAAGAATAGAAGCCGGTGCGGAACCCCGCGGCCTGGAGGCCGGATTCGATCATGGCGCAGACGGACCCTTTTCCGTTGCTGCCGGCCACATGGATGAACTTAAGGTCGCGTTCCGGCGACCCTGCCGCGTGGAAAAGCGCACGCGTCTGGTCAAGGCCGAGCTTGATGCCGAAAAACTCAAGCGATGCCAGCCAATCGAGAAACTGACGGTTCGTCATGTACGGGGAACAGATGCCTTTGCCGGGAAAAGCGTGCTGCGAATCATTTCAGGATAGGCGACCAGTTGGACTGGCCGACCTTGCCCGAACCGGAGACAAGCTTGCGTTTCGCTCCAAGCCGGGTGTCGATCACGTAGATGCCGTCGCTCATGGTCAGCGTGACATGGCGGTTGTCGGGCGCCCAGGACGGGTCTTCGCCGAGGAACGTGTTGTTTCCGGCAACGCCGATCTCCTCCATGACGCCGGACTTGCCGTCGGCGCTGAGCTTCGCCACACGGAGTTCGTAATTCCGGTTGATCTTGGCGCAGTAGGCGAGCTTGTTGTCGGAGGACCAGGACGGTGCGACGCGTTCACTGCCGACCAGTCCGGCGATCTCGGTGCCCTTGCCGCCGACGAACGGATCGACCACGCAGAGTACGGGGCGGCCGTTCTTCGCATCGGAGACGAAGCAGAGTTTCTTTCCGTCCGGGCTCCAGCGGGGGCTGGCCTCGACCGGCTTGCCGGTTGTAAGCTGCTTCGGCGTGACGCCGCTTTCGGTCGGACGCGTGTAGAGATCGACCTGGTTCTTGCGGGAAAGAATCATGGCGAGGGTCTTTCCATCGGGCGAAAGGGCGCCGCCGGCGTTGATGCCGCCGTACTGGGTAAGCCTGCGGGAAAGTCCGGTCTCCATGTTGTACTGCACGAGATTTGTGTAGCTGGGACCGTAGTAACTGAAGACGAAACTTTTTCCATCGGGCGCCCAGACGGGCTCGACGCAGAGCGTGTTGTACGTCGTGAGCCGTTTGATGTTCTTGCCATCGAAATCGCAGATGAATATCTCGCGGTTCTTCGCACTTGTGGCGGCGGAAAACACGATTTTCGAGCGGCAGATGCCTTTGATGCCGAAGACCTTGTTCAGGACCGTGTCGACCGCCGTATGCGCGGCCGCATCCACCTCTTTGCTCTCCGTGATGCGGAACGAGTGCATCGGGACATCGGCGCTGTTTGCGATCGTGACGGTGAAATCCTGCAGGGATCCCTTGGCCGAGACGTGATAGGCGGCTTTGCCGGAGCTCAGCACCGTGAACCAGCCGCAGTTCTGGAAGTCGGAGAGGATCTTCGCGGACAGCGCCTGATCAGACAAACCGCTGTTGAAAACAAGCGTCGGATTGGCATTTTTTGCCTTAGCTGTGACCACGATGTCGCCAGAAGCAGCACTCTGGGCGAAGAGGGGAAGGGCGGCGGCGAGGAGCGCCGCCGTCAGAAGGAACAGAATTCTTTTCATAGGAGCTTCACATCTCCTGCGTTAAATTGCGTCATCTTCCGCAGGTTCGGATTGTTCCTGCGGTTTTTCGACGTCTTTCTTTTCAGCCGGTTTTGCGCTCTGTCCGGCGGCCGGATTGGAGCCGGGCATCGTCATTCCGCCGGGGGCAGGGGGGATCGTTCCTGGAATGGTCCTGGGGACGGTTCCGGGGACGGCCGTTCTGGGGACAGTGCCGGGGACGGAAGTCCTGGGGACGGTTCCGGGGACGGTGGTTCTGGGGACAGTGCCGGGAACAGTGGTCCTGGGAACAGTTCCGGGGATGGTTCCGGGGATGGTTCCGGGGATGGTTCCGGGGATGGTTCCGGGGATGGTTCCGGGGATGGTTCCGGGCATTCCAGGCCCCATTCCGGGGCCCATCATGCCGCCGCCCATGCCGGGGATCATGCCGGGTCTCCAGCCGCTGCGCGGGACGGTGGGCCGGATGACCGGGAATCTGGGCTGATTGCGGTCGTTCTGGGCGTCCTCGGCGGGCTTTGTGGTCGTCGTGGTCGCGGATGTGGTGCCGTCTTCGTTCTGGATGTATCTCGGGACGTACTTCAACAGGGATTCGTACTTTTCAGCGAATCTCGTGTTTGCGGAGAAGACGTCGGCGATGCCCTCCTTGCAGATGCTGACAAGCTCGCGGACAGCGGGTTCGTATCCGTTCGCCGCGGCTTCGTGGAGCAGGACCAGGGCGGTTATTTCATCCTTTTCGACCTTGAAATCCTCGTTGCCTTTCATGAATATCTTGGAAAGCGCCATGGCGGCGAGAGGGCTGGTCTGGGTGGAGCGGAACGCGGGGTCCAGGCTGGTGGCGTCGTATTCCTCGCCTTCGACCTTTTCAAGTTCTTCCAGATATGCGTTGAAATAGCTCGGATACTTGAGCTTGTAGTCGTGCTGGACGAGCAGGTCGGTGTATCTCTGGGCAAGTTCGGGGACGGGATCCGGCACGCCGTAGCGTGCGCCGCCGCGGGTGTAGAGCTTGACCAGCAGGTCCATGGAGGTCACATGGCCTTTTTCCGCGGCCTTGATCATGTAATCCAGGGACTTTTTGAAGTCGCGGCTCTTATTGTCGGCGCCGCCGGAGCGGTAGCAGACGGAAAGGGTGTAGAGCCAGTCCGGATCTTCGGGATGCGGATCGAGTTCGAGTGCCCAGATCATGCGGGCATATTCGCGGCTGCCGGCTTCGCGGAAATAATCCTCGACCGCGAGGAAATACCCGGCATTGGATGCCATGTGGAGACGTTCGAAATAGTCGGCCTGCGCGCGTTTGTCGTATTGTTTCGCACGCACTTTCCCGTCCTTGAATTCCTTCGCCTTCAGGTAAATGTCTTCGGCGGACCAGCTCATCTGGACGTTCTTGCGGATGACGTCTCTGGCTTTGCGGAGGTCATTTGCGAGGATGTAGAACTTGAAGAGGTTGTAGGGATCGTCCTTCTTTTCGATGTAGCGGAGCATGCGTTTCGCGGCGGTCTCGCGCGTTTCGGCGGATGCGAGCGCGAGGTCGTAGTAGGCGTAGCCTTTTTCCTCGTCGACAGGGATGAAACCCTTTCCGAACGTGTAGATGTCGCCGAGGTCGATCGCGGCGTTCAGGTCGCCGTAGCGGACTGCGAGCTCGTAGATCTCAAGGGATTTCTGGACTTCTTTGGGGAAGATATTGCCGGAGAACGTATTGCTGGCCAGGAAGTAGCCGGCTACGGGGTCGCCGGCGCGCGCTTTGCGCTCCAGGAATTTCGAGAAATCGTTGACCTTGCCGGCCGCACGGAGCATGCCGATGATCTCGGGGATGCGCTTTTCATTTTTCGTGAAGACGTCGAAGAACTCGAACATCGCGGCGTCGGGGTTGGCTTTGAGCCCGATCGAGTCGATGCCCTTCATGAAAATGCGGGCGAGGGCCAGGCGCGCCTTTTCGTTCTGGACGGAGGCGAAAAGGTAATAGCGGAACGCCAGGTCGAGGTTCGGCTGTACGCCCTTGCCGTTTTCGTAACATTCGCCGATGAGGGAATGCACCTCGAAATACTGCTCGGGCGTGAATTCCTTGGAAGGCTGAAGCTTGGCGAGTTCGAGCAGGTACTCGAACGCGGTCTTCTGCCCGGACCGGAGCGAACCCATCCCGGAGAGGCGGGAAAGCGCAAATTCATATCGGGCGGAGATGCTGCCGAGCTCGGCGGCGCGGTTGAGGTAGCGCTGCGCGGCGCGGTCGTTTTCATCCTTGCGGGAGTAGAGCTGGCCGTTCTGGGCGAGTTCATAGAGACGGAACGCGGCTTCGGCGTTGCCTCTTGCTTCCTGCGCGATGAGGGCGGCATGCTCCGGGCGCTGGGCATAAAGCGCGGGCGCAAGCAGCGCGGCGCAGCAGATAGCGGTAAGAGTCTTGGTCTTGTTCATGGTCACACCTCGCGAGGTTATGCGTTTACTTGGAGACCTTTGGATTTGAGGTAGGCTTTGAGCTCGCCGATGTCGATCATATGGAAATGAAAGACGGATGCGGCAAGGAGAATGGAGGCGCCCGCCTCGGCTGCCTCATAGAAATGCTCCATCGTCCCGGCTCCGCCGGATGCCACGATCGCGGCCCGGCAGTTCTGGGCGAGGGTGCGGATGAGCGGAAGATCATATCCGGTACGCGCGCCGTCCCCGGCCTTGCTGGTCGGGAGGATGACGTTGACGCCGGTGTCGTCGACGAACTTGGCAAACTCGAGCGCGTCGGTCCCCGTGGCGGTGCGTCCGCCATTGATGTAGACTTCGTATCCGGACGGCATGGCTTTGTTTGCGTCGACGTCGATGGCCGCGGTGATGCGGTCTGCGCCGAACTCCTTGACCAGGCTGGCGAGGAGCTTGCGGTTCTTATATGCCGCGGAGCTGATGGAGATGCAGTCCGCACCTGCGGAGAGCACGGCCTCCGCGCTCTTTTCGTCGCTGATGCCGCCGCCAACGGTGAACGGGACGGTCGCAGCCGCGGCGACCGATTTGACGACGTCGAGGAGCGTGCCGCGGTTTTCGACCGTGGCGTTGATGTCGAGGAGAGCGAGCTGGTCGGCTCCTGCGGCGCAATAGGCTTCTGCGCAGGCGACGGGATCCCCGGCATCGGCGATATCGATGAAATGGACGCCCTTGACGACGCGTCCGTTCTGCATGTCCAGACAAGGCATGATTTGAACGTTGTTCATTAGGAACTCCTGAAGAAAAGTTGCGGTTTATACGTTTTCTACTATATAATAAAGCCGGAATGAGGTTAATTCAAGCGGAAAAAGCCAAAAACGGCGTTTTTTTTCGAAAAAAAACGTGGTCATTTCAGAAAATAAAGCGTTTTGAAAAAAAATACCCGCAAAAACGGGAGAAAGCATTTTTGCGGGTACAAGGAGAAAAGTCTGTGTCGGGGGGGCGCCGGTTCAGCGCCGTATCGTGGTGGATTTCGTGTTGGACGTCGGACGGCTTGCGACAGTCGTCCCGGTTTTCTTCTGGGTTTCCTTTGCCTGCTGCGCCTTGAGCTGACGGTCGCGTTCCTCGCGTCTCGCCTGGACCAGCGCATCCTCGCGGACTTTTCGTTCATGCAGGGCCTTCTGCGCGGCGGAACGTTCCGCAAGCCATTCCTCTTTGGAGAGCTGAGGCTGGACGTACATGTATTTGAGTGCGCGTTCGGCGATGGCCTTGAACGTGGGGCCGGAGGCGGAGCCGCCGTAACGGCTGCCGACCGTGGGATCGTCGCAGGTGACGAGCAGGACGAATTTCGGGTCTTCGGCAGGGACGAACCCGACGAAGGAGGCATAGTAACGGTTGGAATACGCGCCGTTGATGACCTTCTGGGCCGTTCCGGTCTTGCCCGCCACATGGAAGCCCTCGATGGCGGCCTCCGTGCAGGTGCCGCCGGCCTCGGTCACGCCGATCATCATGTCGGTAATCATCTTCTTCGTGGTCGGGTTCGCGAAGATGCTCTTTGTTTCCCTGATCACGGGCATGACGCGCACGTCGTCGCCGCGTTCGATGCGGTCGACGATGCGGAGGTTGACCTTGTAGCCGCCGTTTGCGATCATGCAGTAGGCGCGAGCGAGCTGAAGCGGGGAGACCGCGATGCCCTGGCCGATGCAGAAGCGCGAGACGGAAAGAGAGTCCCATTTTTCGAGAGGACGGAAGATGCCGGATGTTTCAGGCTTGAGCTGGATCCCGGTCTTCTGCCCGAATCCGAAGGAGCGGAGTGCATTGTCGAGGTTCTTCGCGCCCATCATGACCGAAATCTTCGCCGTGCCGATATTGCTGGACTGCTTGATGACTTCGGTCACGGGCACCTTGCCGACGTTGTGCGTGTCGTGCAGGAGACGGCCCGCGTACTTCCAGACGCCCTGTTCGCAGTCGATCATCGAACTCGGTGTCACGAAGCCCTTGTCGAGGGCGTAGGAGACCACAAAAGGCTTCATGATGGAGCCGGGCTCCAGCGCCAGTTCGGAGAGACGGTTTGCGGAGGATTCCGGAGTCATGGTGCTGCGGTCGTTCGGATTGAACGTCGGGCGCTGTGCCGCGGCGAGGACATCGCCGGTCTTCGGATCGACGAGGAGAGCCCAGGCGGCGTGCGGCTTCACGCGTTCGCACATGCGGTCGAGTTCCTCCTCCACGATGGCCTGCAGCGGCTCGCGGATGGTCAGATAGATGTCATACCCGTCGAGCGTGGGTTCGCTCGAGCTGTTCACGTAAGTCACGGAACGCCCGTTTCTGGCGCGTTCGTAGACCATGGAGCCGGAGGTGGCCGTCATGGCGTCGTTGAGGGAGCGTTCGATGCCCTGGATCGGGACGAAAGTGTCATAGGAGACGTTCGTGAGGCCGAGGATGTTCGCCAGCATCGTGTCCTTCGGATAATTCCTGCGGTAGGAGCTGGTGAAGGAAACGCCGTGGAAGGAGAGTTCCTTGACTTTATCCTTAAGCTTCTTTGCATCCTCGTATTTGACGCCAGTGGCGATCACGGCGTAATGGCAGTCGCGTTCGACCTTTTTGCCGTTTGCGTCCGTGGATGTGAACGTGCGGCGGCTGAGGCGGCGGAAGACCTCGTCGGCATTGACGTTTTCGCACTGCTTCTCGAAGAAGTCGGCGATCATGCGGCATTCCGTCTCGGTCTTGTCCTTGTCCTCCTTGTTCAGAATGAAGATGTTCGCCGGGTCGCCGATGATGTCCATTGTGGGGACGTTTCCGACGAGGAGCGAGCCGCCGAAATCGTAGATCTCGCCGCGCGTGCCGTGCGTCTCGATCCGGGTCGTATAGGTGCTCTGCGCCTTTTCAAAAAGTTCGCCGTGGCGCGTGATCTGAACGGAATAGAGCACGCGTGCGACGTAACCGAACCCGCAGATAAGCAGGATGTACACGAGAGCCATGCGGATGGCCATGGAGCGGAACAGTGTCATGTCAGGTGTCCTTTCTGTGTGCGGGGTTCGGTTTCAGTTCAATGGATTCCTCCGGCGGAGGTCTGCGTGCCGGCGGAAGTGTCCGCGACGCGCGTGTCGCTGCCGTACAGGGACGACATAGGGGCGGAGACCTGGCCTTCAAAACGTTTCATGTAGCGCACCTGGCTCGGATTGACGGCGCGGAGTGCGAGATTGTACTGGTTGATCTTCTTGTTGACATTGTCCCAGGACCGGAGCGATTCGCGCTGCGCGATAAGCGTCTGGATCTCGGTGCGCTTCTCGCGGATCTCCTCAAGGATGCGCGTTTTCTCGCGTGCGAGCTGTTCGGTCTTGTCGTTCAGGTGAACGCGGGCGCAAAATGCGATGAAGATGACGATCATCATCGCTGCCATCTTGATGATGAGGCCTGCGACCCAGGGGGTCTTCGTGCGTCCGGTCCCGGATTCGGCTTCCGACGGATTGGTCTTTTTGGTGAATTGGTTCATGGTGTGTCCCGCTCTCTCGTTTATGGTTAAAGTTTTTCTGCAGCGCGTAGTTTGGCACAGGCGGCCCTCGGGTTCGCGGCGAGCTCGCGTTCGTCGGCCTCGACGGGCTTTTTGGTCAGGGGTTTCAGGACTGCCCGCCAGGAGCAGATGCAAACCGGGGTGCCGGGCGGACATTTGCAGTTCATGGCCATTTCCCGGATGAAGTTCTTGACGATGCGGTCTTCCAGCGAGTGGAAACTGATGACCGCCATGCGTCCGCCGGGGACCAGAAGATCGACAGCCGCCTGAAGGCCGTCGCGGAGCTCGTCGAGCTCTCCGTTGACGGCGATCCTGAGGGCCTGAAACGCGAGGGTGGGAGCGGGCGGACCTTTGCGTCCGCCTTTGCGGCGGACCCCGCCGAGAACGTCGTCGCAGACGCTGGCCAGGTCCCCGCAGGTGAGGAACGGTTTGGTTTGACGAAGTTCGACAATGCGGCGGGCGAGGCGGCGGGCCTCGCGGATTTCGCCGTAGTCGCGGAATATGGAAGTGAGATCCTCTTCTGATTGCGTGTTTACGATGTCCGCGGCGGTGCGTCCGCGGGAACGGTCCATCCGCATGTCCAGCGGGGCTTCGGCGAACCGGAACGAGAAGCCGCGTTCCGCGTCGTCGATCTGCCTGGAGGACACGCCGATGTCAAGGAGTATGGTATCGACCTTGTCCCAGCCGAGCGAAGCAGCGCGGTCGGCCATGCGGGAGTAGTCGGAGTGCATGAGGTGTACGCGGTCGCCGGCGAAGGCGAGACGTTCACGGGCGGCGGTCAGGGCCTCTTCGTCGCGGTCAAGGCCGAGCAGTTCCGCTTCGGGTTTGCTTTTCAGGAGCAGCGAGCTATGCCCGCCGTAGCCCACGGTGCCGTCGATGATGCGGCGGACGGTGCGGGATTCGGGTGCGAGGAACGAGCAGACGGCCTCCGGGAGCACGGGGATGTGCTGCGGGGCGGCGAGCTGGTTTTCCTGTGTGTTCATGGTCTGCGTCATGCTGCGCTCTCCTTAATCCAGTACGTCCAGGAAGCTGTCGCCAGTTTCGTTGAACGCCTCGAACTCGGCTTTCCAGCGGGCTCCGTCCATGATCTGGCCGAAGTTGCCGGAGGCGATGAATGCGACGGTATCCTTGAGCTGAGCGAAATCCATCAGGATCTGCGGGATCTGGATGCGTCCCTGCTTGTCGCACTGGAGCTTGAACGTGCGGGCACCCAGCTGGCGGAGTTTCTTGAGGTCGGCGGGATTCGACGGGGAAAGGGAGTTCAATTTCTTGCCGATGCGCTCGTCATACACTTCTTCCGTGTACAGCTGGAGCGTTTGGTCACGGCCGGGGATGAGCACGAAACATCCGGTCGGGGACTGGCTGCGCCAATCCGACGGCACGGCGACGCGGTGCTGACTGTCGAGTTTGTACTCGCAGTTGCCGCTCAGGATGCAGAAACTTGAGGTTGTTTTCGTGTCGTTTGCCATGGCCGTTTTCGAGATTCTCTTTGAGTCCCCTTTGGAACCCCTATTTTCACCTTTCTTCCCCTAATTTACCCTGTCTCCTCCATTTTTCAAGCCAAAAACAAACTTTTTTTCGATTTTTTTTCGATTTTTTTTGCCTTTACCCTTTTTTGCCCCCATTTTCGCCCTTTTTTGCCGTCTGAAAACGCGAAAAAGACGGTTGCGGATGCGGTCCGGCAAAGAAAAACAAAAGAAAAAACGAAAAACGCGCGCCCCCACACACGTGCTTGCGTATAAGAGGTGAAACGAGGTGGGACGAAAAAGGAAGCGCGAGGTGAAACGAGGTGAAAAGTGGAGATAAGGAAACGCGAGGTGAAATGAGGTGGAGATGGGAAACAAAAAATGAGGTAAAACGAGATGAAAAAGAAATGTGAGGTGAAACGAGGAGAAAGATAAGTCTTATACGATCTATACGACCTAAACGACTTATACGACCTATTGATCTGAGCTCAGACGTGGAAAATAACCCGAGCCGTCGAGGCGAAAACCGGGACAAAAAGAAACCACCCCGCAAAGCTGGTGTGCGAGGTGGGAAAAAGGCGAAAGCGCCTCAAAAGAAAGAGGCCGCCCGGCGGAAAACGGACAGCCCCGAACGGTCAGATGAATATGAATGCAGGTTCGTTCGAGCGGGAAGCTCCGGGCAGCGAGGAAGTATGCCGGTCGAGTGTGCTCATTGCTCCGTTTGTGCCGGATTTCCCTTAATCCTCCGAAGCAGATCTATGAGCATCGAGTTTTCCAATTCTCTCATCGCACGGACTTCTTCGTCGGTCGGCTGAACGAACCAGAGGGCGTCCTTTCGGAACTCGTCTTCGTAATACTCCTCGTCCTCCAAAGACCAGAGCGTCTTCGGGACCTTCAGCTTAAAGAGAATCAGTTTTTTGGTCGGATAGAAGGAGGAGATCGGCCTTGTCCACTTGAAAAGCAAACGCAGGTCCGGCAGTCTCTTACGTTTCATCGTAAGAAGATCCATCTTGGATGTCCTTTTTTTCTTGCCCGTCACCGGGTCGATTGTGAATTCCGGTTGCTCCTCGACCTCATGTTCGATCCTGACCAGATCCATTTTGGACGGCAATGTCCTTCTGCCTTCCGTCTCCTGTTCGCCCGGGGGCTCTTCGGTCTTTTTCTCCGTCTTGACCAGGTCCATCTTGGTCGGCATTGTTTTCTTTTCCGGTTTGCGCCTGAGCGATTCGTCGATCGGCTGGACGCCCTGTTCCGGATCGACCAGCGAAAGCTTGATCCGGAACTTCCCCTCGTCGCGGACTTTGCGTTGATCGAGGAAGAGCAGGAGTTCGTCCTCGACCAGTGCCAGTTCGGTTTTCCCTCCGCATTCCTGTTCGAGGATTTCGGCATGGAAGAAATCCGGCATAAACCCGAGTTCGAACGGCTTGTCTTTCTTGAATTCCATGCCGTCGATCTTCATTTTGTTCGGATACCCCGAACGGTTCTCGTGCTTGTATGTGACGATGTTGTCCCGGAAGATGAACGTTCCGGCCTTGAAGAGTTCTCCCTCCAGCACGATGACGCCCGTTTCCTCCTTCTGCTTCGGGTCTTTGTTTGAGTTGACGACCCTGATGGTTCCCTGCGCCCTGACAGGCGTGTACACGGCAAGCAGGAGCGCGGCAGCCGCGCATACGGCAGCCGGCACCCTTTTTGCTGTGGAGAACATCTTGTCGCTGAATCGGTTCATCTTGTGAAGAAAGAAGTTGTTTTATCCGTTCTTTTCAATCAATATCAATATAGCACGCGGAAGGAGGATGTCAAAGGAAACGTTTTATTTCAGCGGGAAGCTCAGGACGGTGAGGGAGAACGGCTCGAGCGTGAGCGCGGTGCTGCTGTCGAGCGTGACGGTCTCCGGTTCGGAGGGACGCACGTTGGTCTGATTCGGATCGCCGGAAAGCACGGTCATCGTAGCGTTCACCGAGGCGGGGCCGAGATTATCGAGTTTCAACGTTGTCTTCACCTCGAACGGGAGCAGGTTCACGATCTTGACCGTGGCGGTGTTCGTCTTCGTGTCGATCACGCAGGACGATGCGAAACGCTTGTGCAGAGGCGCATAGTCGTTGTTGTCCGGGAGCGCGCGGCCGTTGTTGTTCAGGAGATTTGCTACGGTGCGCGCGTACTTGTCGCCGGCGTTGTTGCCGAAGAGCTTCTGGACGTAGTATCCCGTTGTCGGCTTGACCTGGGTGTTGTTGAAGTAGATGAGGTCGGGATTCCACTGCGTGTCGCCCTCCTTCGCGAGGAGCGGGGCGTAGGAGGACATCGCCACCACGTCGCCGTTGCGTTCGAGCGAGAGCATGTAGATCGCCTCGGAGAGCGCGGTCTCGATGGTGCTGGTGCGCGGGCCGTTGTGGCTGGCGTATTCACCGAGGTAGACGCGCGTGGTGGCGCCGCGCAAGTAGGTGTCGTAGAAATGCTGGTTGTTCAGGAACCAGCCGGGCGACTGGTAGTAATGCTCGTCGACGATCGGAATGCCGAGCCCGCGCGCGAGCGCCCAGCCGTCCTCGTAGTCGGCGCCCTCGCAGAACGGACCGACGGTGCCGACCACGGTAATCTCCGGGTGTTTCGCCTTCACGGCCTTGAAGATCATCGTGAAGCGTTCCTTGAAGACGTCGCCGATGAGGTCCTCGTTGCCGATGCCGATGTATTTCAGGTTGAAGGGCTCGGGGTGTCCGGCTTCCGCGCGGACCTTGCCCCATTTGGAATCGGCGGGACCGTTCGCCCATTCGATCAGGTCCAGCACCTCCTGAATGTACGCGCCCATCTCGTCCATCGGGATGCCGCCCTGCTGGCCCTTGCCGCCGCGTGAGGAGTTCTGGCAGGGGACGCCCGCGGGGAGGATCGGGAGCGGCTCCGCGCCGATGTCCTCGCAGAACTGGAAATATTCGAAGTAGCCCAGCCCGGCGGACTGGTGGTAGCCCCAGATATTGGACTGCGGCACGCGCGCCTCCAGCGGGCCGACGGTGCGGTTCCAGCGGTACATGTTGCCGAGGCCGTTGCCGTGCGCCACGCAGCCGCCGGGGAAGCGCACGAAACGCGGCTTGAGGTCGGCGAGCGTCTGCGCGAGGTCGGCGCGGAGGCCGTTCCTGCGGCCTTTGAACGTCTTTTCGGGGAAGAGCGAGACCATGTCGATCGCGACCTTGCCACCGGACTTGATGAGTGCCAGCTTGCCTCGGTCCGTGCTCTTGTTCGCGGTCAGCTTCAACTCCGTTTTGGTCCATTCCTTGCCCTTTGCCGTGACCGTGCCGGAGGCGACGGTATTGTTCCGGTCGTCGAGCAGTCTGACATCCAGTGCGGCTTCGTTTCCGTCGAGACACTTCGTGAAGACGCTGAAAAGATACGAGTCGCCCTCGCGGAAGACCATGCCGCGGTACCCTTCGTTGACAAGCGCGGCGAAAGCTTCCAGCACGAGATAGTGCGGATTGTTTTTGTGAATGGGATCGTCGGTCGCGACGGTTGCCTTCGCCCCTTCGGAAACGCTCCAGTCGTTGAGGTCGTGCCAGCCGTCGAGGTCGATGGCGTCGGAAACTTTCCAGCCGGTGAGGGCGTTCCATCCGCCGTGGTCGAGGTCGTTGAACTCGAAATCGCGGTTGCGGACGAGTTCGGCGTACAGGCCGCCGTCCGCGGAGTAATTGATGTCCTCGAAGAAGATGCCCCAGAGGAGCGGACTGATGTTCTTGGTGCGTTTCAGATCGACGGCGATCTCGGCGGTGCGGGAGACGTTCCTGAGTCTGTCCGGCAGGTCCGTGATCCGCTCGCGGTTCTGTTCGCTTTTCCTGTCGGCCTCCGCCTTCGCAGCGAGGATGGCGTCCAGTTCCGCCTTCGTGACTCTCACGATACTGCCTTTCCGTTCGCGGTCGCCGAGTTTGACTATCGGGGTGTATTTCAGATGTGCATGGGGAAATTCTACATGGGAAAAATGCTTGAAATCCTGCGTGGAGAGGGCTTCTTCGTGCTGGCGATGATTCGTTTCATCGAACCACTCGATGTAATACTTCCCCGAATCAAAGTAGATGCACGGCGCGTAGCCGCGCGGCGCTTTTTTCATGGGGTAATAGTTCTGCACGTGCCAGTGCACGAGGTCAGGCGAGGACGTGAGCGCGAACACCGGATCGTTCGGGTTCGGCGTGAAGATGCAGTACCACATGCCGTTTGCCTCGTCGTGGAAGAGGTACGGATCGTGCATCTTCTTCTCCGCGCCCCAGGTGCCGTAGTCGCTGCTCAGCCAGCCGTGGTCGATCGCGTGCCATTCCATGCCGTCGGCGTTCCATGCGTAGTACAAGCGGTTGTCGCGTTCGTATGCGAAAAGGTCAATGCCGGGTTCGGCGGGCTCGGCGGACTCGGCGAGTTTGAGTGCGTACGTGTTCGCTGCGAACGATGCGGAGAGGAACGCGGCGGCTGCGAAGATGCGATGGAAGAGCTTCATGTCTGTGTCTTTCGTGCTGGGGTTGAGGCGAATTGCGATGAACCTGTGTCAGAGCGTCGGGACGACTTTTTTGATGGAGCCGTCCGGGTTGAACTCGAGCTTGTCGATGCAGACTTCGCGGTGGAAACCGGGGCCGTCCATGACCTTGCCGTTCTGCCACGCGAACCTGTGGTACACGATGCGCCATTCGTCGTCCGCGCCGTGGACCTTCAGGATCTGGTGGTGTCCGGTGCCGAGGATGCCGCGCGACACGTCCTTTTCGATCACGATGTTGTCGCGCGGGACGGTGAGCTCGCCGAGCGGGGAATCGGCGGTGGCGTAGCGGACGTGGTAGTTCGGGCTGCCGGTGTCGTCGACGGACCAGCTGAAATAATACTTGCCGTTGCGGTAGATCACGTTCGTGCCCTCGCGGAAGGTGCGGCCGGGACGGAACACCGTCACGGTGTCGCGTTTCACGCTGAGCATATCGTCGGCGAGCTCCGCGCCCGCCATGTAGCCGTTGCCCCAGTAGAGGTAATATTTGCCGCTCACGGGGTCGTGGAAGACGTCCGGGTCGATCTCCTGTCCGCCGCGCACGCCCTCCGGCTTGAAGTCGACGATGGGTTTGCCGGTATCCACGAACGGCCCGAGCGGGTCGTCGGCGACCGCGACGCCCACGCACTTGCGGCCGTCGCCCTTCAGCGCGCCGCAGAAATAGAAGTAGTATTTATAGGAGCCGTCGGGCTGCTTGCGTTCCATGATGCACGGGGCCCAGGCGTTGCCGCTGGACCACTTCACGTCATCGCCGAGCGTCAGGATGGTGCGTTCATACTTCCAGTTTTTCAGATCGGAGGAGGAGAACACCTGGAAATCCTTCCCGCCCCAGCCGGGCACGCCGTCGTGCGTGGGGTAGATGTAGTATTTGCCGGTCTTCTCGGAGTAGAGCGTGCCGGGGTCGGCGTAGAACGCCTCGATAATCGGGTTGTTCTGCACAGGGGGCTCGAATTTTTCCGGCTTGCCCCATTTCTTCAGGACGGCGTCAAGCTCGGAACGGGAGATGGAGACCACGCTGCCGTGGCGCGCGTGGAAATCGACGGAGAAATCGCCCTGCGTGAACGTCTTCATGTCCTTCGTCTCGGCGAAATACCAGCGACCGTTGCGGAAGAGGTCGCCCATGAAGACGTACGTGTCGGTGTTTACGATCGGGTACACGCTGGAGCCTTCGATCGCGAATCCGGGATCGAGCTTGTAATCGGGCTCCGGCGCTTCCCATTTGCCGGGGAAGAGCGTGTCGGAGACGACCTTTTCCTTGCCGCAGTAGAACATGTGGTACTTGCCGTTGAACCGGATGATGTCCGCGTCGAGCACGTGGACCCCGGGGATGCCGAACATGTACATGGGCTCGCCCTCGAGGTCCGTGAAGTCGTCGTTCGCGTACACGCCGTACATCCTGTTCACGCCGCCCTTGAACATCAGCGCCACGTAGATCAGGTACCGTTTTGCGACCGGGTCGTAGATGGTCTGCGGCGCCCACACGTGCAGGATGTCCTGGATGCCGGGCATTTCGGGGAAGCGCTCGGGGAAATGGATCGCCTTCGCCGACCAGTTGACGAGGTCGTCGGACTTCATGAGCACAAGGCCGCGGTTGGAGTCCCAGCCCTTCGACGAGGTCATGTCCGTGGCGACCATGTAGAATCCGCCGTCCTCGTTGCGCATGATGTGCGGATCGCGGACGCCGCCGCTGCGCGTGAACGTCTTTGCGTCCAGCACGGGCCTGTCGCCGTTCAGCGCGAAGAAATGGCGTCCGTCCTTGCTGACGGCGAACCGGATCTGCTCCTGCTGCGGGTCGTTCCCGTTGAAGTAGGCGAAGAGATAGCAGGTGCGGTCTTTCGCGGCGGGTACGGGGTAGGGCTTCTCCGCGGAGGCCGAGAAGGCGATGCCGACGGCGCAGAGCGAGGCGAGGGCGAGTTTGCGGAGGGCGGCGGAACGAATGACGAGGGAGGAACGGATGGACATGGGCGATCTCCTGTGAGGGAAAACGCGCCTGTTTGCGGCGCATTTCCCATTGTTTCGTGAGTTGACCGGGCGATTTTTCCATAAATATACATTAGTATCGGAAGGAAATCAAGGCTGCGGACGCGATTTTATACGGAAATGACGGAGAAACCCGATGCCGCGCGTTATCGGTAACGTTACGCGTGTACCCCGTTGCGAATCCGTCAACGAATACGAAAAAGATACATCGTGACACGACACAATATCGGCGAACGGAAAAACGTTATAATAAGAAACAGCAATACACCGGAGGCCTCGATATGAAAACGAAATCAATTTGCAGTGCTTTCTTCGCCGTCGTCGCAATCTTTCTGTCCGCCGCGACCGCCCTTCCGTTCGCCACTCTCGCCCAGGAGGATGGACAGTTGAAGCCGACTGTCGCGCGGCCGAATTTGGGATACTCCCAGCCCGCCGCGCGGACTACGGAAGAACTCTTGAGACAAGGGTTTGAACTGCGCGAAATGGTGGAAGCGCAGATCAAAACTCTTGAGCAGAATCAGGACGCCGACGAGGCTTGGAAGGCCGGACAGATCGAAGTTCAACGTCAGAGTCTCGCCGACCTCGACCGGAAAATCGCGGTCCTGAAAGACCGTCTGGCAAGGGAAAAGGACGCCGCCGGGGACGTATCCGCGCCTGGTCGGGAAACGGACAACACGAAAGAATTGTCTCTGCCGATCCGCAAGTCCATCGCCGCCGATCTGAACCGGCAGGGGTTCCGTCTGCTTCAGACCCTCAGCGAGGGGAAAGAGACCGAAAACAAGTTCATCTCCCCGTACAGCATCGACAGCGCGTTCGGCATGGTGTACACCGGGGCGAAGGGCCGTACGCTGGACGAGATCCGCGTCGTGCTCGGCATGCCCGAGGGGGCCGACACTGCCAATACGTTTTTCCACGCCATGGCGGACCAGTATCATGCCGCCGAAAAGGTCGACGTCCTCGTCTCGAATTCCGTCTGGGTCGATCATCGCGTGACCGACCTGATCCGCCCGGACTACCGCAGGACGATTGAGAATTACTACGACGGCGCGTTCTATGTGGAGGATTTCACCAAGAAGGCCACCGTCGCGGACAAGGTCAACGCTCTGGTCGATCAGAACACCAGGGGCATGATCAAGGACGTCATCACGGCCGACGACATCACCGAGCGGACCTGCATGATCCTGCTGAACACCCTGTTCTTCGAGGCGAAATGGCTGCACCCGTTCAAGGAGGAGCAGACCCGGCCGATGTCGTTTTACCAGTTCGGCGGCGGATCGAAGCAGGTGCGGATGATGTACCAGAAACGCCGCTTCGATTACTATTACTGCGAGGCGGACAACGTTCACGCGGTCGTGCTGCCCTACGAGAATCCCCGGTTCGAACTCGTCGCCCTGATGCCCGTCGACCCCGGCGACGACCAGGGACACTCCGCTATGAAATCCATCCTCGCGAAGATCGGCGACAAGCTTGATTCGTGGCTCGCGAATCCTTCCCCCTACGAGACGCGCGTCTGGTTGCCGAAGGTCGACCTGACCGACTCGATGCGGCTCAAGGATACTCTGGAAGCCCTCGGCATGCCCTCGGCGTTCAGCTCCGCGACCGCCGATTTTTCCGGCATGTTCGACTACTCCAAAAAGCCGGGCGACGAGCGGTTTTACATTGAGAAGGTCATCCACAAGACCGCGCTGAAGATGGACGAATACTCCACGAAAGCCGCGGCCGCCACGGCGATCATGGGCGGCTTCGGTGGAGGACTCATGCAGCCGCCGCCTGAGAACGTCTTCCGCGCCGACCGCCCGTACCTCGTGCTCATCCGCGACAACTGGACCGGGCTCATCCTCTTCATGGGCCGCATCAACGATCCCGGCGTGGAAGCCACGGCAGAGGACGGACCTGCCATGCCGTCGTTCGGATTGCCGCCGAACGGCCCCGGCTCAACTTCCCTTCCCGGCTCCAGACCCGCCGCGCAGACCATTCCGCGGCAGACCACCGCGAGACCGGGCGACACGCCCCGGACGAGCGAACCCGCCGCAGAAGCCGACGGCGAGCAGAAAAAACAGGACATCTTCGCGGGCGTGCCACTCTGGAATGTTGAACAGGACGGAACGCCCGAAATCCGGCTCCGCGATCTCGTCGACGATGCTGCGAAGCGTGCGGAAGCCTATCTCCGGTCGCTCGGCGCTGTCAGGACCCCTTCGATCGACGCGGAGCATGCCTACGCCGACCTTGATTTTACCGTTGTCGACGAATACAGCAAAATCGTCCGCTTCATCGACGAGGTCGAGAAACAAACGCCGCGTCTTTCCTGGCGCCGCATCGAAATCCGCGTCGAGCCCGCCGGTGTCCGCACCCTTGCCGGGGACAAACCGAAAGCCGACGCGCCCTCGGCGACCGATGTCAGAAAGTACCGCTTGACCGGGCAGATCCGCGTCATCAAGTACACGCCGGCAAAAAAGGAGACCGCTGCGGCGGCCGATGACTCCGATACGGCGCAGGAAAAAACAAAGCAGGAGCCGCTTTCCCTCGGCGACCCGGACTTCCTCGCCAAACTTTACGATCTGTCCCTCGCGCTCCCCAACGAGGCTGTCGTGACAAATATCCGGTTCGCCAACGGAAATTGCGACCTCACGATCCAGACGCGGGACCGCAAAAACTCTCCCGAACAATACATGGTCTTCCCCTACTGGCGGATTGCGAGAATGCAGCAGAGGATCGTTTCAGACGACATTTTCATGTATTCCATAGCCCTTGCCGGGAATGACGACCGGCCGCATCAGGACGGCATGACCACGGGAAACAAGGTCGAGACCATCGCGGCGCTGAACATCTTCGACCCGGAGCGCACGCCGAAAACGGCAGCCGACAGCGGCAGACCTGCCGTTTTGCCCGGCTCAATGGTGATCCGCTCGGATGAAATACTGAAACGGCAGTTGGAAGACGTGAAGCGGACCCGTACCGAACTTGAGTCCCTGCTCAATTCGCTCCAGCAGACGCAGGGGGGCATCACGGAAGAGCAGACCGAACTGATCCGCCGGCGCATCGAAGCCTGCGATCATCAGATCGAACGCATTCAGGAACAGCTGAAGGCGCTTCGCCCCTGATGCGTCTTCGGCGGGAGAACTCTCCCAGCGAACCGTCCGTTCCGCACGCGCAATCCCGCGAAAAACTCTATAAAAAGAGAGGGAATAGACTGGTTATTTCCGGAAAATGCTGTATATTATATGGGTCTGTTTTCGGAGGCAGTGCCTCCACTGCGGCAGTGCCCGGCTTCGCTCGGGCACGAGGAAGCAATTCCTTTGCTGCGGAACTGTAATCAAGGAGAAAACAGGCGCTGCCCCACGCATTTTTTCAACGGCAAACAGCCAATCAATAAGGACACACAAATGAACAAGATCACGGACTGGTACGGCTCCAAAGGGCTGACCATGGGCATCGCCGCCGACCACGGCGGATTCGAACTGAAAGCGAAACTCATCCCGTTC
>Ga0310786_10003405_pt1 | contig 23170 bp, 23 predicted proteins | sample AusTroGonzalo_MG_FD_203881 | JGI IMG/M metagenome (GOLD analysis project Ga0310786, IMG submission 203881) | Bovine rumen microbial communities from tropical cattle in Woodstock, Queensland, Australia - Gonzalo_03 (v2) (version 2) | ecosystem: Host-associated > Mammals > Digestive system >...
TGCTCATCGTAGAGGATACCCCTTACAAAAACGTACGTTTCTCCGGCGAACGCGTGCCTTCGATGTACTCGATGGACCCCGAGCGTGTCGTCATGCTGGGCACCTTCTCGAAGACCTTCGTCCCGGGCTTCCGTCTGGGCTGGGTCGTCGCGCCTGACAACGTCATCGACCGGCTTATCGTGGCCAAGCAGTCGGCCGATCTCTGCACGCCTGCCTTCACGCAGCTGGTCGCCGCCAAGTACCTAGCCTCTGGTGTATACGACGAGAACCTGAAGAAGACCTGTGCGCTGTACAAGCGCAAGAAAGATTTGATGATCAAGTCGTTCGAACAGTATATGCCGGAAGGCGTGAAATGGACGAATCCCGACGGCGGCCTGTTCCTCTTCCTCAAGTTGCCGAAGCAGTACGATACGCGCGAACTCTTCGACATTGCCATCAAGGAAAACGTGGCCTTCGTCATCGGTGAGGCTTTCCATTGCGATGGCTCCGGCAAGAACACGGCCCGTCTGAACTTCTCTTTCGCCTCCGACGAGCAGATTGTCGAAGGCGTCAAGCGCCTGGCCAAGGCCATCCGGCAGCTTTACGAGAAGCACGCCCGGGAATTTGGCATTTGACCTTGCAGTTTATAGCGACAGCTTGAAATCGATTGCGTATTTTTGCGCAATCGATTTTTTTTGAAGAAACTGCAACAAGCCTTCCGTTCCATCGTTTTATAGACAGCATGACAAGAAAAGAGGCCACATCGTTTTATCAGGCACACAGCCGGCGGCTCTACAACATGAGCTATCGCATCGTCTTCAATGCGGAAGACGCCGAAGAAGTGATGCAGGATACGATCCTCAAGTTCGTGACCATGCCCTGGCGGCCGATGAAAGAGACCCAGGTGTCGGCCTGGCTGGCACGCACCTGCATCCGGGCCTCCATCGACAAGTTGCGGCAGCGCAGGCGCGAGTCCCTGTTCCTGGAGGAATATGCCCGCGATGCTGCCACGGACAGGTCGGACGACCCGGAAATCCCCGCCGGTGTGTCCGCGGCCCGCATCCTCGCCGCCATGCAGCAGCTCCCGGAGCCCTATCGCCTGGTTGTGTCGCTCGTGCTGGCAGAAGGACTGGACTACGAAGAGATTGCTCAGTATACCGGATTGAAACAGAATACTTTGCGCTCGCATTTCCTCCGCGGGAAGCAGCGCCTGGTCAAAATATTGAAAGAAGATGGAAAACCGATTTGACATCTATGAACTACCTGAGGGAAACGAGGATCGTTTCCTGGCGAAATGGGATGCCGCTGCCGCGCAGGGGCGCCGTAAACACCTGACGCTCCGATGGACGGCCCTGGCTGTTGCCGCAGCAGCCATCCTGCTCCTCTTCTTGATCCCGGCCGGAAACCGGCACTTCCTCGGCGCACATACGCCGGAAGCTGTCTACTGCGCTTATCTCGACAAGGTCGGCCTGTACTACGAAAGGCTGGGGGAGACCGGTGCTACGGAAGCCGGTGAGTGGGAGGCCGCCCTGAAGGCCCTGACCAACGAGACGATTCCGCTCTTCGACCAGCTGCCCGACGAGATGTCTCCGCGCGAAAAGGTCAAGGTGCTGAAACGGTATTACGGGGAATTGCTCGACGGGGCGGCCCAACTCAGCAAAGACTGGAATATATAACAAATAAACAATACAGATCATGAAAAAGACATTCCTTCTGCTGGCACTTTCCTGCCTGGCAGCCTGCTTTGACCTTTCTGCCCATGAGACCGACGGTCCTGTCGAAACAGCCGCCGTGGAGACTTACGAGCAGCACTATGATTTCCGCGATTTCACGGCCCTGTCGGTTGCGAACGCTTTCCATGTGGATTTCGCTTTCGCTGACGACTGGTCGGTGGACATCTCCGTGCCGGATTTCATCGAGCCGTATCTGAAAGTCAACTGCACGGGCGACAAGGTACGCATCGGGTTGAACAAATTGCCGGTTGACGTCCAGCGGAAACTGAGCAAGACCAGTGATGCGCTCCACGCTACGGTACGCATGCCGAAACTGCTCTCGCTGTCGCTCTCCGGGGCCGTACACATGACCGCCGACGGCAGCCAGAAACTGGAGGGTGAACCCATGTCCGTCGAAATGAGTGGTGCCAGCAAGCTCGAATCGCTGGTCACTTCCGGGGACGGAATCCTCCATCTGGAACTCAGCGGCGCCTCCAAGGCCAGCCTGCAGGCTGATTTCAAACAAATGAAAATTGGTGTGTCCGGCGCCTCCAAGCTCACGCTGACCGGCCATGCGGACAAGGTCGATGTCGACTGCTCCGGCGCTTCCGGCTGTGTGCTGGAGGGTGACTTCGCCAAAGCAGACGTCGATGCGAGCGGATCTTCCAAGGTTACCATGAACGGCAGCAACGGAAGTCTGACTGTCGAGTTGTCGGGCGCGACCAAGTTCGAATCGACCGGTGAGACGGCACGTGCTGACGTGGAACTCTCGGGTGCATCCAAGGCCCGGCTGACCGTGACGGAAAAACTGCACTATGAACTCTCCGGCGCCTCCACTCTTCGCGTCAACAACAAGGGCGCAAGGGTCACCGGCGAGCAGAGCCGCGGCTCGAAGATCGAATTCGAGCGCTAAATCATCGAGGCCAGATTGGTCGTGAAGAGTTTCACGGCAATGGCAATCAGGATGATACCGAAGATTTTACGGAGAATATAGATGACGGTTGGGCCGAGCACTCGCTCGACCCAATCGACGTATTTGAGCACAAAGTAAACCACCACCATGTTGAGGGCAATGGCCACGATGATGTTCTGGATGGCGTATTCTGCGCGCATCGAGATCAGGGTGGTCAGGACACCGGCGCCGGCGATGAGCGGGAAGATGATGGGGACGGCGTTGGCTGCCGACGCAGGCCCGTCGTTGTTGATGATTTCCCGGCCCAGGATCATTTCCATGCCGTAAATGAAGATGATGATCGCGCCGGCCACGGCGAACGAATTGATCTCCACGCCGAACAAGGAAAGGAGCCCTTCGCCTGCATAGAGGAAGGCCACCAGGATGACGAACGAGATGAGCGAAACCCGCAGCGGACTGATCTTCGCCCCCTTGCCCCGCAGGTCGATGATGATGGGAATCGACCCTGTGATATCGATGATGGCGAAGAGAACGATGAACGCGCTGATGATCTCCTTGAAGCTGAAACTCATATCCCTGACGATTTTGTGCCGCAAAAATACAATAATTTTCTATATTTGCAGGATAAAGGAAAAATACTAATACAACATATCTCATGAGAAAGAAAATCGTTGCCGGCAACTGGAAGATGAACACCACCGTTGCCGAAGGAGTCGAACTGGCGAAGGGCATCGTCGCCAAAGTAAATGACATTTCGAAGGGCGTCTCGCTCATCGTTGCTCCGCCGTTCACCCATCTGGTACCCGTGGGAGAAGTCCTCAAGGGCAGCCCCGTCGCCCTCTCGGCACAGGATTGCGCCGACCAGCCGAAAGGCGCCTTTACCGGCGAAGTCTCCGCTGCCATGCTGAAAGGCGTCGGTTGCGCCTACACCATCCTCGGCCACTCCGAGCGTCGTGAATACTACGGCGAGACCTCGGCCAAACTCGTCAAGAAGATGGCCCTTGCCTTCGAGAACGGCCTGAAAGTGATCTTCTGCGTGGGTGAGAAAATCGAGCAGCGCGAAATGGGTAATCATTTCGACGTGGTGAGCCAGCAGGTCTCGGAAGTACTCTTCGACCTGACGCCTGAGCAGATGAAGAACGTGATCATCGCCTATGAGCCTGTCTGGGCCATCGGCACCGGCGTTACCGCCACCAGCGAGCAGGCACAGGAAATTCACGCTTTCATCCGCGAGACGCTCCGCGTCCATTTCGGCGAGAAAATAGCGGAAGATACGACCATCCTTTACGGCGGCAGCTGCAAGCCTTCCAATGCGCAGGAACTCTTCGCCTGCCCCGACATCGACGGCGGCCTGATCGGCGGCGCTTCCCTGAAGGCCGACGATTTCATCGCTATCGCACAGGCCTGGTAAGCGTGGCAGCCAGACGGCTGACCGTCAGGTGTTTATACGAAATCGGTTGCGTATTTTTACGCAACCGATTTTTGTGATATCGCTGATAGTCAGCGGCTTGAGTGCCACGCTCTTTACGCTTTCAATAGCCGCAGGCAGAGGAGGGTGAGGTCATCGTTGGGGATGACGCCGGCACGGTGGTGTTCGACGGCCAGTTGCAGGTCGAAGATGATGTCGTGTGCGTTCTTTTGAGCGGATTCCGTCATGATCTGGAGGACCGCATCGTTGCCCAGAAGCTCCTTCTGCTCGTTCTCAGCCTCGTTGAGACCGTCGGTGTAAAGCAACAGCACGCTTTCCCGGATATCCGCCAGGCTTTCGCCGGTGAATTCGCCGCCATCCCAGATGCCGAGCGGCATGTTGGTGTATTTGAGCGGGAGGAATTCCGCTGCTTCACCGGGCCGGACGATCACAGGCGGATTGTGACCGCAGTTGCAGAAGCTCAGGGCGCCCGTCTTCAGGTCGGCCATGGCGATGAACATGGTGACGAACATGCCCTGGTCATTGTCCCGTGAAAGGACGGCATTGATCTGCGTGGCAATGTCAGCCGGATTGTGGCCCTGTTGGGCGATGATGCGGAACAGGTTGCGGGTCACGGCCATGAAAAGGCTGGCCGGAACACCCTTGCCGCTCACGTCACCGATACAGAAATAGAGTTTCTCATCCTGGATGAAGAAGTCGTACAAGTCACCGCCAACCTCCTTGGCCGGCGTCATGGCCGCATAGAGGTCGATGTCGTCGCGGCTGGGGAAGGCCGGGAAAAGGCGGGGCACCATGCTCATCTGGATGTCGCTGGCCACCTTCAGCTCGTTTTCGATGGAAGCCTTCTGAGCCGTGGTGTCTTTCAGCTCGCCGATATAGTTGACCAGCGAATGTTGCATGTCGGTGAACGAGCGCGTGAGCTGCCCGATCTCGTCGATGCGGCCTTGGTCCGGAATTTCCTTCTCGAAGTCGCCGGCCGAGATGGTCTTGGCCTGCTCCGTAAGATGGCCCAGCGGACGCAGCTCGTGGCGAATGACCCGGCTGATGAAATCGAGCATCAGGACCAGGCCGAAGAAGAAGATGATCAGGACGGCTTTCAGCAGCCGCTTGTAGCCGCCCAGGATGTCGCGCTCAGGGCATACGATGGCCACGCTCCAGCACGTTTCTCCCAACGGCTTATAGAATACATAGCAGTCTTCTCCGTTGACCTTGAGCTTTTTCATGCCCTCCTCGCCGGCCTGCATGGCCTTGCCTAGTGCGTACCGGTCGGGGTCCTCCCGGTCGAGGGTTTCCGTGAAAATGCTCTGGTAAAACAGTTTGGTGGAGTCGGGGTGGACGAAGAAGGTGCCGCCGCGGCCTGTCATGATGCTGTAGGAGTTGGGGTAGGGCTTGACGGCGGAGATGGTTTCCGAGAGCCACTCCAGCGAAATATCCGTGGAAATGGTGCCGATGTATTGCCCCTGTCCGTCCTTGATCGGCTTGCAGTAGGAAGCGATGATGCCCGTTGAATAAATGTCATCGGGATTGTAGTCGAAGTAGGGCTCGGTCCAGCAGGGCCGGTCGAGCAGTTTGGCCAACTGGTACCAGTCGAAGGTGAAATATTCGTAGTTCGGGCTGCCTTCTTGCGTGGACAGGATCTTGCCGTTTTCCCGGAGGCTGTAGGCGGAGAAATATTTGCCGCGTCCGGGGAAATAGTAGGGCTCGAAGGAGATGGAGCAGCCGTTGAGGTCGGGATTGTTCTCAAGGATGCGGCGGCTGTAGACGAACATCGAGTCAGGGGTGTCTAGGTGTCGGACGATCAGCCAGTCCATATTGTTGGTAGCCACTTCCACGCGGTCGAGGATGTTGGTGACGCGCTGGACGGTATTGTCGAGCACCTGCTCCGCCCGGTTGATGGCTTCCTGGCGGACGGATTGGCGGGACTGGGAAAACATGAAGCCGAGTGAGGCCAGGAATACGAGGCCGGTGAGGACGGCAATCCAGATGCTGATCTTGGCAGACAGGGACTGGCGGATAAAGCTGAATAGTTTTTTCATGGCAGTCTATCGGGCAATCAGTTCATCATAAGGGATGGGCTTCAGGAGCATCTGGCTTTCCACCATCAGGGTGTTGGCCAGTTCCACCATGTCGGGGCGGAGGCGGAATTCCCGTTGTCCGGATTGCCGGTCCACCTGCAGGCGGAGGATTTCCTGCAGCATGAATTTCTGCAGGATGCGGTTGGTGGCGATATGGTTACGGGTTACGTAATCCATGACGATCTCCAGCGTCTCGTCGGGATGCAGGGCTGCCCATTCCCATCCGCGGCGGCTGGCCTCGGCAAAGCGCCGGGCTTCGTCCTTGTGCTGCTCATAGTAGCTCCGGGTCATGTAGACACCATCTTCCTGCACGTTGTAGCCGTGTTCATCGAAGCGGTACACATTCTTGTCGGTGATGGCTACGCCCGCCTGCCGGAGTTGCTGGAGTTCGTTGTAACTCATGGCCAGGGTGCCGTCGACGGCACCGGCCAGGAACAGGTTGAGCCCAGAACCGTTAGGAATCCACTGGTAGTCAAGTCCTTCCCGGATACTCAGGCAGATGGGGATCTGGTCGAAACCAGCCGTCCAAGTAGCGATCCGCATGCCTTTCTGCTGGAGCGGATCCTCATCCTTGCTGGAAACGATGACCAGCGCGTTGTTCATCGAGGTCTGCAGGATATTGACCAGCGGAAGCCCGCTGTCGATGATTTCCAGCGCCTGGCAGAGTTGCAGGGTCGTGGCCTGGCTTTCATTGTCCTGGACGCGGTTCAAAGCCGGTTTCGTAACGGAGGGATGTACGATTTCGACATCGAGTCCGGCTTCCCGGTAAAAGCCTTGCTCGAAGGCTACATAATAGCCTGCAAACTGAGCTTGCGCTGTCCATTGGGGTGTAAAAATGAATTTCTGGGCCTGTGCCGGCCATGCGCCTGCCAGCAAGAGAAGACAAGTGAGGGCCCGGATGAATCCGCTTTTCATAGGTGTGGATTGTGAGGGTTTTACAAATGTTTGTCCGTGTTTGACAGACTTTTGCTCAGTAAATGTAGTTATAATTTGCCGATCTTCAAAAAATAATGCTATCTTAGTGGTTAGATAAAGAGATTTAAAATGGATTATATTGCCGTACATATCAAGATCACGCCTTTCCGGGAGGAATGGGCCGAAATCGTTGAAGCGGAGATCGCGGATCTGGGTTTCGACAGCTTTACCGTCGAGGATCCTTTCCTGAATGCCTTCATCCCGAAAGAACAGTTCTCCGAGCCCATGCTCAAGACGCTGCTCAGCGCTTTTGACTCGGCGGATTTCCACGTGTCCCATACCGTGGAACTGGTGAAGGAGCAGAATTGGAATGCCGTGTGGGAAAGCAATTTCGAGCCGGTTGTGGTGGGAGACGAGGTGACGGTCAAGGCGGTTTATCACAAAGACCTGCCGAAGACCCGCTACACGATCGTCATCGATCCGCAGATGAGTTTCGGCAGCGGCCATCACCAGACCACGTCGATGATCATCGAACAGTTGCTCGAAGACCGGAAATCCCTGAAAGGAAAGGCAGTACTGGATATGGGCACCGGCACCGGTATCCTGGCCATCCTGGCCGCCAAGCTGGGGGCCGCCGTTCCCGTCCATGCCGTGGACATCGATCCGCGCTGTGTAGTGTCGGCCCGTGCCAACGCCCGCCGCAACAGGGTCCCGCACAAGATTATCATCGTACCGGGCGATGCGTCCGTGCTTATCCGCGGCCAGTACGACTGGATCCTGGCCAACATCAACCGCAACATCCTGCTGGCCGACATGGAAACGTATGTCCGGGCGCTCAAGCCGCAGGGCGGCCGCATCCTGCTCAGCGGATTCTATACCGCCGACATCCCGTTGCTCCTGGAAAAAGCTGCATCCCTGGGCCTGCACGAAGTCTCCCGCCGCTCCCGCGACGACTGGGCCCTGCTGGTTCTGGAAAAATAGACTGAGTACGGGTGGGGGGACTCGAACCCCCACGCATCACTGCACCAGATCCTAAGTCTGGCTTGGCTACCAATTACAACACACCCGCAGGTAATCTGCCGCAAAGATACACTATTTTTCGAAAAGCGTCACTCGTCATGCCGGACTTGATCCGGCATCTCAGAACTTGAACTTGAAGAATTCCGGCGTGACGGAAATCATGATCCAGCCCCAGTGGAGGCGGTTCTTGCTTAAGTCGCTGGACCGCTTCAGGATGCTCATGGTCTCTGTCCCGTGCATGTAGGTATAACCGGCCTGCAGGGAAACGTCTTTCATGATATTCCAGGTAATCTCGGTTTCCAGTTCATGGCCCAGCGACCGGGTGTATCCTTCTACGTTGAGGTCGACGCAGGTGGCCAGGTAATGGTAGCGGGCATCAAACTGCAGCGACTTGACGGGAGTCCATTGTATGCCGGCGTGGGCGTCCTGGAGGCCGGGCGTATTGCCGCCGTAATAGGTCGACACATAGAAGAAATCCATGGCGCCGTAGAACTCGTGGTGCGAACCGAAGATGGGGTTGAAACCGCGTATTTCTTTCTTTTGCGCCATTCCGATCTGCCCCTCCGGAGGTACGTAGAAATGGGGATCGCCGCTCATATAGAAGTAGCCCGCATTCAGGCGTATCTTGTCATTCACTTTCCAGTCCGCCTCCCCACTTCCCATCCATGCATGGATGGGAAGATCATTCTCGCTACGGCCGGTCTGCCGGTAATAGGATCCCTGGACACTGACCGGGCCGGGATGCCAGTCCATATATACGCCGAACAACTGCTGGTACAAGGTACGGTCCACGATCAACGACGGGTCTGTCGTTTTTGTGTTCACGTACTGCATGCCCGTGTTGATGAAAAGCAGGGAGGCGCCCAGTTGCGGCACGGGATCGAAATGGTACCAGAGCGTCTGCATCAGTTTGTAGGGTTGGGCACCATTTACGTAATAGGTTCCGCCGTCGACGTTTTCATCGTTCTGGTTGTAGGCAAACAAGAAATGAATCTTGTGCTTGTCGGATTCCCATCCCGCCTTGAGGGCATCGTGCTTGGCGGGAACCATCACCCAGTCATCGGAGCCGATGATGCGCTGGTCGTCGTAGGAAAATTTCTGCCGGCCGAGCTTGAAGAACAATCCGTTCTTGTGGCGGAGAGAGAACCAGCCTTCCTCCAGATTGAGCCCTCCGCTGCCGGAGGAGCCCCAAATGCCTACGTGCTTGGGCGCGAACATGACTTCCAGCCCCTTGTACTGATAGTCGAATTGGAGCATGGTGCTGCTCATCACGAAGACAGCCAGGTCTTTGCCATTTTTATTCGGCAGTCCGCCGGCACGCAGCTCACCGCGCGTCCAGTGCGAGGCGTTAATGCTGAACTGATGGTTTTTCTGCGGCTCTTTGAGGGTGTCGGGCTGCGCCGCCAGCGTCAGGCAGCACAGCAGTCCGCATGCCAGGAAGAGGATCTTTTTCATGGTAGCAAGTGCATGTATTACACAAATATACACATTTCTTTCGAAAATTGCTAACTTCGCAATATGAAAAGACTTGCTTTGATAACCGGCGCCACCAGCGGGATCGGCGCCGCCTGTGCCCGGAAATTTGCCGGTGCGGGATACCGCGTGATCCTGACGGGACGACGCGCGGGACAACTGGCCGTGATGGCCGGTGAACTGGAAAAAGAATTCGGTGTCGAGGTGCTGACGCTTTGTTTTGACGTGCGTGAGCGTGACGCAGTGAAGCGGGCGCTCGATTCGCTGCCGGCTGCCTGGCGCGAGATCGACGTCCTGGTCAACAATGCCGGCCTGGCGCTGGGCCTGGAGCCCGAATATGTCGGAGATTTCGAAGATTGGGAGACCATGATCGACACCAATGTCAAGGGTCTGCTCTACATGACCCGGCTGGTGGTTCCCGGTATGGTGGAGCGCTTGCGCGGCCATGTCATCAACATCGGTTCGGTGGCGGGTGACGCCGCCTATGCCGGCGGCGCCGTCTACTGTGCGACCAAAGCGGCTGTGAAGGCGCTCTCCGACGGCCTGCGCATCGACCTGGCGCACACGCCGGTCCGCGTGACGAATCTGAAGCCCGGCCTGGTCGAGACCAATTTCAGCAATGTCCGTTTCCACGGTGACACGGAGCGTGCCGCCAAGGTCTATCAGGGCATCCAGCCCCTGACGGGCGACGACATCGCCGACGTGGCCCTCTACGCCGCCCAGGCCCCCGCCCACGTCCAGATCGCCGAAGTCCTGATTCTGGCCACCCATCAGGCCAGCGGCAGCGTCATCTGCCGCAGCTGATTTATGCAAGTAGCTTCCAAGTACAAGACGTCGATGATAGATTCCATCCTCAAATGAAGCCGGCAATGAGGATGGAGGGCGCTAAAATGAACCGCCATCCTCAAGAGACGGGGCTGGTGAGGATGGCGGGGAGAGATGCCGGATCTACTTGACGGGGCTCTGCCCCGCCCGAGCCGTAGGCGAGAGCACGACCATCGGGAGTAAACCCCGCCGCTACGACCGGCTATTACGCAAGGCTGACCCGCTCGGTCTCCGCTAGCGCCTGATGGCGCAGGGAGATCCTTCGCAGAGCCCCGTCAAGCCAATTCGATGCCGGCGCGGTGGCAGGCTTCGCGCATGGCGTCCGGCCAGATGGCGGACTGGATTTCTCCGATGTGGGCTTTGCGAAGCAGATACATGCACAGACGTGACTGTCCGATGCCGCCGCCAATCGTGTACGGCAGTTCGCCAGCGAGGAGTTTCTTGTGGAAGTAGAGATCTTTCTTCCATGACTGTCCCCGGATTTCGAGCTGGCGGAGCATGGCCGTTTCGTCGACGCGGATACCCATGCTGGATACCTCGAAGGCGCAGTTGAGAAGTTTGTTCCACAGCAGGATGTCGCCGTTCAAACCCTCGAACCCGTCTTCGTTGGGCGTGCTCCAGTCGTCGTAGTCGGCAGCGCGTCCGTCGTGGATGGTGCCGTCACCGAGCGCTCCGCCGATGCCGATGATGAACACGGCCTTGTGTTCCTTAACGATGGCGTTCTCTCTTTCCTTGGGCGTCAGGTCCGGATAGCGGCGGCGCAGTTCTTCGGCATGGATGAAGAAGATCTCTTCCGGCAATTCGGGCGTGATCTCCGGGAATTCGACGTAGAGCCGGTTCTCCGTGACCTTGATGGCCTCGTAAATCCGCCGTACCGTCATCTTCAGGAAGGCCAGGTTCCGGTCCTCCTTGCGGATGACCTTCTCCCAGTCCCACTGGTCCACGTAGATGGAGTGCAGGTTGTCCAGGTCTTCGTCCGGACGGAGGGCGTTCATGTCGGTGTAGATGCCGCGGCCGGGCCGGGTACCGAGTTCACCGAGCTTGAGTCTTTTCCATTTGGCGAGAGAATGAACCACTTCGGCCTTCTGTTCGTTCAGGCTCTTGATGGGGAAGGAGACGGGCCGTTCCACGGAGTTCAAGTCGTCGTTGATGCCGGTTCCGGAAAGGACCACGATGGGTGCAGTGACGCGCAGGAGCGCCAGTTGGGCGGACAGGTTGCTCTGGAACATGTCCTTGACGGCCTTGATGGCTTTCTCGGTGTTTTCGAGACCGCCGAGCAGGTTGCGGTAGTCTTTGGGAATGATGAGTGACATGATGGATATGTTTTAATTGTTTTCTTTCGGAGTGGAGGGAACCCTGTGACGGAGGGCCAGTTCTTGTTCGATGTCGGCGAGGGAGACGCCCATCTGTTCCATCAGCACCAGCTGGTGGAAGAAGAGGTCGCCCATCTCGTAGATGAAGCGGTCCCTGTTGCCGTCGACAGCCTCGATGACCGTCTCGGCTGCTTCTTCACCGACTTTCTTGGCGATGGCCTTGACGCCTTTGATGAACAGGCGGGTCGTATAGGATCCTTCGGGGAGTTCTTCGTGCCGGCTGCGGATCAGGGCTTGGAGTTCCCCCAGAAAGCCTTCCGCATCGGGCGTGTCGAAGCAGCTGCGTGTTCCCCGGTGGCAGACCGGACCGTCCGGATTGACGGTCACCAGCAGCGTGTCGTCGTCGCAATCCTTGTACATTTCCCGGATGTGCAGGAAATTGCCGCTGGTTTCGCCTTTGGTCCACAGGCACCGGCGTGTGCGGGACCAGAAGGTGACCAGGCCTTCCGCCCGGCTCTTTTCGAAGGCTTCGCGGTTCATATAGCCGAGCATCAGCACCTTGCCTGTGCGGGCATCCTGGATGATGGCGGGAAGCAGTCCGCCGTTCTTGTCGAGTTTGAAATCGTCGTATTGCATGGTTCGTTCGATGAGGGATCAGGAAAGACGTACTGGCACACCGGCATCGCGGAGGGCCTCCTTGACCTGGCGGATGCGCAGGGTGCCGTAGTGAAAGATGCTGGCGGCCAGTGCGGCGTCGGCTTTTCCGACTGTCAGGACTTCGACGATATCCTGCAGGGAACCGGCTCCGCCGGAGGCGATGACCGGGATGGACAGGCTCTCGTGCAGGCGAGCGTAGAGTTCGCAGGCAAAGCCCTGGCGGGTGCCGTCATGGTCCATGGAGGTGAACAGGATCTCGCCGGCTCCGCGCTCCTGCGCTTCGCGGGCCCAGGAAAAGAGTTCCCGGTCCGTGGCGACGCGGCCGCCGTGCGTGGTACAGGTCCAGACCGGGGATGTGGCATCGCCGGTTTTCCGCGCATCGATGGCCACCACCACGAACTGGCTGCCGTACTGGCCGGCAATGCGACTGACCAGTGAAGGGTCGGCCAGTGCGGCGGAGTTGAGCGAGATCTTGTCGGCGCCGGCATCCAGCAGGCGGGCGGCGTCGTCGAGCGAGGCGATGCCGCCGCCGACGGTGAAGGGAATGTCGATTTCCCGCGCAATGCGTTCCACCAGCGTGGCAAAAGTCTTCCGGCCTTCAAAAGTGGCGCTGATGTCGAGAAAGACCAGCTCATCGGCGCCTTCGCGGGCGTAAGCTGCTCCCAGCTCCACGGGATCGCCGACCTGGCGGAGGCCTTCAAAATGAATGCCCTTTACGACTTGTCCGTCTTTGACGTCGAGGCATGGGATGATGCGTTTTGCGACCATAAGGATATGTCTTTCAGTGTGATACGATTCTCGTAGAAGGCTTTCCCCACGATGGCCTTCGGCACGCCGGCGGCTGCCAGGGCCCGGATGTCGTCCATGGAGGAGACGCCGCCGCTGGCCGTGAAGGAAAGCGCAGGATAGTTTTGGACGAGTGAACTGTACAGGGACAGTGAAGGACCTTGCAACATTCCGTCGCGGCCGATGTCCGTGACGATGACTTCGCGCAGCGGCGAGCCGGCATCGTCCGTGAAGCGGTGAAGCAGCATGTCGAGCGTCAGGGGCGCCTCCTCCTGCCAGCCTCGCACGGCGACGCGGCCGTCTCGTACGTCGGCGCCCAGGATCATCCGGGAGCCATGGCAGGCCAGCCATTCGGCGAAGCGTTCCGGTTGCAGGGCGGCGATGCTGCCGATGATTGCATGGGTGGCGCCGGCGTCGAAAAGCTGCCGGAGGGCAGCTTCTGACGCCACGCCGCCGCCCCATTCCAGTTCACAGGAAACTGCCTTCGCAATGGCTTCCAGCGTTGCCAGGTTGCAGGGCTTGCCGACCTTGGCGCCGTCCAGGTCCACCAGGTGGATGCGGCGGACACCGCAGTCGGCGAAGCAACGTGCCGCTTCGACGGGAGAGGCGTCATAGACCTTGACCGCCGCGTAGTCACCCCGGGTCAGGCGTACACAGCGCCCTTCGATGATGTCGATGGCGGGAACGATCTCGGTCATAAGGCAAGGAAGTTTTGGAGGATCTGCTGTCCGACCGCCCCGCTCTTTTCCGGATGGAACTGCGTTCCGTAGAAATTCTCATAGCGAAGCGCGGCGCTGAAAAGGGTGGAACCGTGCCGGCAGGTTGCCGTCGTGTCCGTGCAAAGGGTCGGATAATACGAGTGGACGAAATAGACGTGTGCGCCGCCGGGAATGTTGCGGAACAATTTGCCGTCCAGGTTGCCGAGTGCGTTCCAGCCCATGTGCGGGACGCGGATTTCCGCCTCATCGGGAAAACGGCGCACATGGGCGTCGAACACGCCGATGCCTTGCACAGAGCCCTCTTCGGAATCGCGGCAGAGTACCTGCAGGCCGACACAGATGCCCAGCACAGGGCAGCGCAGGGAGCGGATGACGGGGAAGAGATCCTTCTCCTGCAGGCTCTCCAGGGCGCGGCCGGCGTGGCCGACGCCGGGCAGGATGACCCGGTCGGCGGACCGCAGATGCTGCGGGTCGGCGGTTACTTCGTAGCAGGCGCCCAGCCGCTCGAGCGCATTGGCTACCGAGCGGATGTTTCCGGCTGCATAATCGACGATGGCTATCATAACAATCCTTTGCTGGTGGGTATTTCGTAGGAAAAGACGTTGCGCGAAACGGCCTGCCGCAGGGAGCGGGCAAAGGCCTTGAAGATGCTTTCGGCCAGATGGTGGTTGTTCTCTCCGCGCGCCTGGACGTACAGGTTGGCCTGCATGGCGTCGGAAAGCGATTTAAAAAAGTGGCGGAACAGTTCTGTCGGCATGTCCCCGACATATTCCCGGGTGAAGTTCACGTCCCACACCAGCTCGCTTCGGCCGCCGAAATCGAGCAGGACCAGGGCGCGGCTTTCATCCATCGGAAGCGCGAAGCCATAGCGTTCGATGCCACGCTTGTCGCCCAGCGCCTTGCGCAGGGCTTCGCCCAGCACGATGGCCGTATCCTCGACGCTGTGGTGTTCATCCACCTCCAGGTCTCCCTTGCAGCGCAGCGACAGGGAGATGCCTCCGTGGTTGACGAGTTGCGTGAGCATGTGGTCGAAAAAGTGGAGGCCGGTCTCGATATGAGAATCTCCCTGGCCGTCAAGGTCGACGGTGACGCTGATGTCCGTTTCAGCGGTCTTTCGGGCGACGGTAACACGGCGGACACCGCCCCGGATGCGCCGGACGATATCCTCCCAGCTGAGCGGTCCCAGCTGCAGGCCGACAGCACCCAGATTCGCAGCCAGTTGCATGTCGCTTTCCCGGTCACCGATCACATAGCAGGAGGAAAGGTCGTAGCTTCCGTTCATATAGTCTTTCAACAGGCCGGTGCGCGGCTTCCGGGTGGGCGCGTTGTCTTCCGGAAAACTCTTGTCTATCAAGATATTGTCGAAGACAACGCCTTCTCCGCGCAGGGTGTCCAGCAGCAGTTGCTGGCAGGGGAGGAAGGTTTCTTCCGGAAACGCCGGCGTGCCGAGTCCGTCCTGGTTGCTGACCATCACCAGCTCGTATCCCAGGCCGCAGAGGGCCTTCATGCCGGAAATGGCACCCGGGACGAAGGCGAATTTCTCCAGTGCGTCGATCTGTTCGTCGGCGGGTTCAAGCAGCAGGGTGCCGTCGCGGTCGATAAAGAGAGCTTTTTTCATAGGGTATCAAATTTAGCAAGGGAATCGAGCAGGCGCCGGTTTTCCGCCGGCGTACCGACGGTGATGCGGAGCGCCCCTTCGCACAGTTTCACGCGGCTGCGGTCGCGGACGATGATGCCGTCGCCCAGCAGATGGTCGTAGACCCGTTTCGGATCGTCCATGCGCACGAGCAGGAAATTGGCGTCGCTGGGATACACTTTCCGGACAAAGGAGAAGCCGGGAAGCGTGCGGGCCAGGCTATCCCGTTGTTCGCAAATTTCAGCTACGTGCCGGGTGGCGCCTTGCCGGAGGGCTTCCAGCGCCAGTTCCTGGGCGGGCTGGTTGATATTGTAGGGGTATTTCACCTGGTCGAAAGTGCGGATGATTTCCGGGGCGGCAAAGGCCATCCCGATCCGGAGTCCCGCCAGCCCGCAGGCTTTGGAAAGGGTCTGCAGAATCACCAGGCGAGGAAATTCGGCCAGGCGGGGAAGCAGGGACCCTTTTGCGCTGAAGTCGGCATAGGCTTCGTCCAGTACCGTGATGCCCGGGAAGGCGCGGATGACAGCGGCTAGTTCTTCGAGCGGGAAAGCGTTGCCGGTGGGGTTGTTCGGACTGCAGATGAACAGGAGTTTGGTGCAGGGTGTCATAGCGGTCGCGATGGCGGCTGCGGGCAGGGAATAAGCTTCGCCCAGGGGAACCGGGCAGACGGCCACGTCGTTGGTTTGTGCGGCGACGCTATACATGCCGTAACTGGGTGAGACGATGAGGGCCTGGTCCCTTCCCGGTTCGCAGAATACGCGGTACAGAAGGTCGATGGCCTCATCGCTGCCGTTGCCCAGGAAAATATTCTCAACCGGGATTCCCTTGAAAGCGGAGATGGCTTGTTTCAGCTTGCGCTGCCGGGGATCCGGATAGCGGTTCCAGCCTGTACTGTACGGGCTCTCGTTGGCATCCAGAAAGACTTCCGGCGAACCGGAGCAGTCGTCCCGGGCGGTGGAGTAGGGTGTCAGGGCACGGATATTGGCCCGCATCAGGGACTGGACGCCGGACGGGGTACTGTCTGCAGCAGTTTTTCCCGGAACGGCATCCATGCGGATGCTGACGGCCCGGGCATGCGCATCGAGCCCTTCGGCCGTCGCCATTTCCAGGATGGTGGGGGCCAGGCGCGCCAGTCCCGCCTGCGAGATTTCCTGCAGGGTCATCCTGCGCATGAAACTCTCGACGTTGACGCCGCTGTACGACCGGGCCCATCCGCTGGTGGGAAGGGTGTGGTTGGTTCCGGAAGCGTAGTCTCCCGCACTTTCCGGCGACCACGGACCGATAAAGACGCTGCCGGCTGCCGTGATACCGTCGGCTGCTTTCCAGGGATCTTCCAGGGCGAGGATCAAATGCTCGGGGGCGTAAGTTTCGGCCAGTTCAACAGCTTCCTCCAGCTGGCGGAGGACGACGATGGAACTGTGTGACAGGGCCTGGGCGGCCATCTGGCCGCGCGGCAGGAGTTGCTGTTGCCGCTCCACTTCTGTCCGTACTTTCTGTGCGAAAGCTTCCGACAGACAAGCCAGCATCACCTGGCTGTCAGGCCCGTGTTCGGCTTGCGACAGGAGGTCTGCTGCCACGAATGCCGGGGAGGCGGCATCGTCGGCGATGACCATGACTTCTGAGGGACCCGCCGGCATGTCGATGGCAACGATCTGTTCGCCCACCAGTTGCTTGGCGGTGGTGACATAGCGGTTGCCGGGTCCGAAAATCTTGTCGACCTTCGGAATGGTTTCCGTTCCGTAAGCCATGGCGGCGATGGCCTGGGCGCCGCCGACGCGGAAGATGCGCCGGATGCCGCAATACTGTGCCGCATATAGCACTTCCGGGGCGATTTCTCCGGAAGCCCCCGCCGGGGAGCAGAGGATGACTTCGCGGCATCCGGCCAATGCGGCGGGAATGGCGAGCATCAGTACAGTCGAGAACAGCGGTGCGGTTCCGCCGGGGATATACAGGCCGACACGGCGGATGGGAACCGGCCGTTGGATGCAGCAGACGCCGGGCTGGGTCTCCACCCAGATCTCCCGGGGAAGCTGGGCCTGGTGGAAAGCCCGGATGTTGGCGGCTGCCTGCCGGATGGCTTCCTGCACGGCCGGTTTGACTTTTGCGGCACTGGCACAGCGTTGCTCAGGGGTGACCTCCAGCGCTGCGTCGCGTCCGTCGATCTCCATCGACAGGGCCCGCAGGGCGCTGTCACCTTCGCGCTGGACGCGCGAGAGAATCGATGCGACGCGTGTCCGCACTTGCGGATCATCCTGAAGCGGCCGTCGGCAAAGAGAGGCCCATTGGGATTTCGGAGGATAAAGCAGGATGTCCATGGCTACGGGATGATTTTGTCGATGCTCAGTACCAGGATGCCTTCTGCCCCAATGGCCTTCAGCTGTCGGACTTTCTGCCAGAGCAGCGATTCCTCGATGACAGCGTGCATGGCGTACCAGCCTTTGGCGGCCAGGGGCATGATGGTCGGGCTGCGCATGGCAGGCAGGATCACGACGGCCTGGTCGATGGCGCTTTCGGGCAGGTTCATCACCAGATATTTCTTTTTGCTGCTGACGACCGCCGAATCGATACGGAAGAGAATCTCGTTGAGCAACGCTTGTTTTTCTGCCGTCATCGAAGCGCCCGCAATCAGTACGGCCTCGGAGGGGAATACCCGCTCAACTTCTTTCAATCCATTGGAAATCAGTGTTCCGCCAGAAGAGACAATATCGAAGATGGCATCGGCGATTCCGGCGGCCGGAGCGACTTCGACAGATCCGGCGATGACTTCGATGATGGCCTCCACCTGATGGTCGGCCAGGTAACGCCGCAGGATATTCGGGTAGGAGGTTGCAATCCGTTTGCCGTTGAACCAAGCGGGGCCGTCGCAGTCTTCTGCTTTGGGAACGGCCAGGGACAGGCGGCAATCGCCGAATCCCAGCTGGCGGACAATCTGCAGCGAGGATCCTTCCGGCGTCCCGTCCGGGCTGTGCTCAGCTACTTCGTTGAGGCCGACGATGCCCAGGTCGGCCGTTCCGGCCGCTACGACCTGGGGAATGTCGTCGTCGCGCAGATAGAGCACTTCGAGGGGAAAGTCGGGTGCCTGGGCGAGAAATTTCCGTTTGCTGTCGTCGATCCGGATACCGATGTCGCGCAGCAGTGCTACACTGTCTTCATTCAGGCGGCCTTTGGCCTGGATGGCCATTCGTAACAAATTCATAGCAACATAAAAAATGGGACCTGCTTATTCGGCAAGTCCCGTTTATTTATTATTAATTAATTGTCAATCAATAAAATATACTGGCTTACCGCATCTGCCGGATGTGGTGATTATGGAGGTGCCAGTTATTGTTTCTGCGATTTTTCATGCTGCAAATATAGTGGATTTTTTTAAACTTGTTACAATTTATTACCAAATTTTATTTCCAATGGTAGCCAATGCGGATGGAGAACTGGTCGTCCTTCGTGTCAAAAGTCCCCTTGGTATCCGGCGAGAGGAAAAAGTTGTTGAAGTGGGCGCCGAGGTGCGACAGGAAGAGCGGAATACCCAGTTCGCAGGCCGTCGCTCCCCAGAGAAAATTCCCGTAATTGTAGTTGTTGTGCGCCACGTTGCCTTCGACGCGGGTCCGGGTGATGTAGAAGATCCGGTTGATGATGTCGTGCTGCCCGTTGACGGCGAAGTCCAGCAGGCCGCCGTACTTGCTGTTGCGGTACATGTACCAGCTGCCCCGGAACAGGCCGTGGTGTGCGGGTACGAAGGCACCTACTTTCTCCAGGCTGGAATGTATTGATTCCTGCGTCACCAGCCTGACCTCGGTGTCCAGGTCGATGGACCCGGGATCGTGGACGGGATCGGCGAAACGGGCGGACAGCGGCTCAAGACCGTATCCCTGCCAGAAAATGATCTGGTTGCTGACGCGCGGAGACTGGACCCGGCAGAGAAAGGATCCCGTCTCGTCGAACAGAAAATTGTCGCCCTCCGCTGCTTCTACACGCATCCAGGGGTCTGCCGCACAGTAATCATAGGCGCGCAGGATACGCATGCGCTCCGTTGCCGGATCGGGGGCCATCCATCGGAACTGTCGCGGATCCATGGACCGGAATCCCGTGCCCCGGCGGTCGCGTATCTGCAAAGGCTGCAACCCCAGGGAATCGTAGGCCTTATAGCGGACGCAGGTGTCCGGCATGTCGTTGCCTTCGGCGTATAGCAGGGCGGCGGGGCGGAGATAACTGGTGTCGGACCCCGGAAAAGGGCCATAGACCACGGCGGTCGAGTCGATCCGGACCGAATCGCGCCAGTGCGTCACGGAAAGGATGGCACCGGGCATGCCGTGAGCGAGCAGGGAATCGGCCATGGGACCATAATGGTCCGGGGGACAGAAGGGGTAGGTATAGCGGACGCGGTCGGCGGGCTTTCCGCTTGTCCAGCTGGTGATTTCCAGCGGGAAATGATAGCCCGCCGTATCAGAATAGTTGATCTGGCTGCCGTTGACGCAAAAATCGGGTTGGAAGGTCTCAATCGTCATGAGCGAGGGATAAGCCTCTTCTGCAAAAGTGACGAACTGATAGCGGGTCCGTTTCAGGAGCTGTCCGTCGCTGTCAAATTCTTCTTTCTGTGCCAGTCTTGACCCTTCATAGCTGTTGACGATGATGGCCTTCGTACCGGACGAGTCGCTGATGCGTTCCCGGACGACGGCTTCGCCCGTCAGTGTATCCAGTTCATAGGAGAATTCCCGGACACGCAGCAGATGTCCTGCCGTATCCCGGTATGTCAGACAACGGAAAGAAAGGGCTTTTTCCGGATTTCCTTCCAGTATTTCCTGAGCGGTGACGGGCCATGCCAGTCCCAGGCCGGCAAGACACAGGCACAGGAAACGTCGGAAAAAATTCATTTCAGGGGTTGTTCGATGCGGACGAGAATTTCAGATTCTTCCAGTTGCATGTTCTTGTCCAGATTGTCGTGGCGGATATAGCCGATGCCCCGGGTATACCAGTTCAGACTCCATTTATCACTGAGGTACATGGGCCCTTTCTCCACTTTGTGCTCGCGGATGACCACGCAGTCGAAAGTTCCGGCGGGAGTGGTGATGGTTTCGGTACGGAGGACGGTGCGTTCCGTGACGTCGACTGTAAATTTCAGGCTGCCTGCCCGGACGACGGCGTGTGCTTCCGGAAGGGCGTCACCGGGCTGCATCCGGGCCGGCATGATGGCCTGCGTTCCTTCCGAAAGGGTCTTGACGTTGGGAAAGTAGTTTTTTATGATCGTCGTGAGGGTCTGGCCCAGGTCCATCGACACGTCGTTCTGGCGATTGATGTCCGAGATCATGGCGATGTGGCCGCCGTAGTTGGCACGGCCATTGGCTTTCTTGACCAGCATGTCATGGTAGATACGTTGGCCGTCCGGGGTGTTTATCACCGAATCGAATTCAATCCGGGTGGTCTGGAAGGGCTTTTTCGCTCCCGTCTTGAAACGCTCGTAATGGAGAACCTGCCCTTCTTTCGTATTGAAGTAGGGTTGTTGCGCCGTCACGTTGAAGACCGACAGGAGAATAGCTGTCAGAATCAGTAGAATGTTCTTCATAAGATAATTGTGCAAAGATAATTATTCCGGGCTAATAATCACTTTTTTTATATCTTTGCCGCCGAGTTGCGGGGCAGTCCCGCAGCAAGTGTGCTTGGTACCACTATAAAAACAAGAATGCATGTCTGAAAACCCTGTTTCCAGGCCCAATGGGCCTTCGTTTGTCTTTGTGGCATTGGCATCCACTTTCTGTGTCTGCCTGATTGCCTCCAACTTATTCGTTCCGCGCCTGTGGCAAGTGGGGAAACTGCCCCTGCAATTGTCCGGCGCCGTCATCATTTTTCCGATATCCTACATCATCAACGACCTGTTGACGGAGGTATACGGCTATCGCCGGGCCATGCGCGTTATCTGGATGGGCTTTATCCTGAGTGCCTTTGTTGCCGTCGCCGCGCAGATCGTGGCGTGGCTTCCTGCACCGCTTTCGCCTGAAAGCCAGCCCGTTGCCGACGCTTTCAACCAGTTGTTCGGACTGGTCCCGCGTACCACGGCTGCTTCGTTGCTGGCCTTCGTGATCGGCTCATATCTCAATGCGCTGGTGATGTCGTGGATGAAGGTGGCCACGAAAGGCCGGGGCTTTGGCTGGCGTGCCATCGCCTCCACGATTGTGGGTGAACTGGGCGATTCCCTGATTTTCTACCCGCTGGCGTTTGCCGGCGTGCTGCCTGCCAGGGCCATCGTCAGCATCATCCTGACACAGGTGACCGTCAAGACGCTCTATGAGATCGTCATCCTGCCGGTCACCACGCTGCTTTCCCGCAAGCTGAAAGAAGCGGAAGGCATCGACACTTACGATTACAATGTTTCTTACAACCCGTTCAGACTGAAACGATCATGAGCGACGACAGAAAGAATGAGGGCCTGCAGTCCCTCGGCCGGAAGACCGGCTACGTTTTCGATTATTCACCCCAGGTGCTGGAGACTTTCTCCAACAAGCATGCGGACCACGATTACTGGGTACGTTTCAATTGCCCGGAATTCACCACCATCTGCCCGATCACCGGCCAGCCCGACTTTGCCGAGATCCGCATCTCCTACATCCCCGACCAGCGGATGGTGGAGAGCAAGTCGCTGAAACTCTATCTGTTCAGCTTCCGCAACCACGGCGGTTTCCATGAAGATACGGTCAACATGATCCTGAGCGACCTGATCAAGCTCATGGATCCGAAATATATCGAGGTGACGGGCATCTTCACGCCGCGCGGCGGCATTTCCATCTATCCGTATGCCAATTACGGACGGCCCGGTACAAAATACGAAGCGCTGGCGGACCAGCGCTTCGCAATTCATGAGTAGAAAGGGTTAGCGGACGACTTCGACAGCGTTCATGCCGACCGTGATGGCCTGCTCATTCATCGGAATGAGATTGTGGTGACGCGGCGGGAGGGACTTCTTGAGGCCCTTGAGCACGTTGTCCATCGTAACCACCGGTTTCATTTTCAGGTAGGCGCCCAGGACCACCATGTTGTAGGCCTTGGCGTTGCCCATCTTGATGGCTTCTTCGGCGGCGTCGAGACGGCAGATCTTAATGTCTGTGCGCACGGGATGGCGGGTGATGCCGTTGGTGTCGTAGATGAGCAGTCCGCCCGGTTTCACCTGATTCTCGAACTTGTCCATCGACTGCTGGTTGAGGATGATGGCCGTATCGAATTTGCTGAGGATCGGGGAGCTGATCTTGTTGTCGCTCAGGACGACGCTGACGTTGCAGGTACCGCCGCGCATCTCCGGGCCGTAGGAGGGAAGCCAGGATACTTCCTGGTCCTGCATGATGCCGCCATAGGCGAGGATCTTGCCCATCGAGAGGACGCCCTGTCCTCCGAATCCGGCTATGATGATTTCTTCTTTCATGGTTGTCGCTGTTTTTATCTGTCTTTCATGTCACCCAGCGGATAGAACGGGAACATGTTCTCTTCCATCCACTTGTTAGCCTCCACGGGGGATACTTTCCAGCCGGAGTTGCAGGTACCGACCACTTCCACGAAGGAGGTGCCTTTCTTCATCATGGAGTTCTCGAATGCCTTGCGGATCGCAGCTTTGGTCTTGCGGACGGCGGCAGGGTTCTGCACGCTCTGGCGCGTGACGTAGCAGGTGCCTTCGAGCTGGGCCAGGAGTTCCGTGATCTTGAGCGGGTAGCCGTTGAGCTCGGCCTTGCGGCCGTACG